>Ga0209770_10000557_pt1 | contig 20350 bp, 21 predicted proteins | sample LauGreSu1BDMLBDD_2_FD_187572 | JGI IMG/M metagenome (GOLD analysis project Ga0209770, IMG submission 187572) | Freshwater lake microbial communities from Lake Michigan, USA - Su13.BD.MLB.DD (SPAdes) (version 2) | ecosystem: Environmental > Aquatic > Freshwater > Lake | place: Lake Michigan, USA...
GCACTGCGCGCGCGGGGCGCGGACGCTCGGGCCTTTGGTGGCGTTGAGCATGCGGAACTGGATGCCCGTGGCGTCGGCGTTGAGGCCCATCGCGCCACCGAGGGCGTCGATCTCGCGGACCATATGGCCTTTTGCCAAACCGCCGATCGCGGGGTTGCAGGACATCTGGCCAACGGTGTCGGCGTTTTGGGTCAGGAGGAGCGTTTCGCAGCCAAGACGCGAAGCCGCCATGGCTGCCTCGATGCCCGCGTGGCCCGCCCCGATGACGATGACATCGTAGTTTTTCGGATAAACGAAATCGCTCAAGTTACTCGGTTGCGATGCCGTGCTCGGAGAGCTTCTGTGCGAGAGCTTCGGGGGAGAGTTTGAAGCTGTTTTTCAGAATGATGTCGCCGACCACGAAGTTGTCGAAAGTGCCGCGAATGGCGACATTCTCACCTCCCACGATAAACGATTTTTGATTCGAGAGGTTGCCCGCCCAGTCCCTGTGGTAAACGGTCGCTTTGTTTTGTTCGCCGTCCACATCCACCACGCCGGATGGAAAGTCCTCTTGTCCGAAAAACGCCTTCACATCAGGCGTGGTCTGGTTTTGGAGTTGCATCGAGACGGCGAGAGGGTCGGCGTTGTCGTCATCGGACTGCTCGACTTTGCCCACGCGGCCGTAGACACAAATGCGCATGCCATTGTATTTTTGGAGCGCGTCATCAGGCTGGCTCGCAAACTCCTGCACGATTTGCTCGAGAGTCACAAATCCGTCGGGCGGGAGCGGGGCGAGTCGGGTTTGGGAAAAAGCCGCCAAGGCCGTGGCGACGAGAATGGCTGATGCGATCGAGAGGGTTTTCATACTGAGCCGAGACCATGGAGCATCACTTCCCGATCCTCAACGCAAAAACCGGGCGAAATCATTCGCCATGGCTCGGGAGGCCGCGGAAAATTGCGGCGGTGATGAAGTCCGACATCGAAGAATTCCTCATGTATCTGGCCACCGAGCGCGGCCTCTCCGAGCGATACCAGCTTCTTGTTCAATACTCGCTTGAGGTTTTTCTGGATTGGCTGGGAAAAAACACGCCCGTCCGCGATTGGCAGGGCACCGAGCAGACGCAGATCACCGATTTTCTGGTATTTCGAAAACGCTCCGGCTTGCAGACATCGTCCGTGAGACTCGATGCCGTCGCGATCCGGATTTTCTTTCGTTTTCTCACGGCCCGCCGCTCCTGGCCTCAAAACCCCGCCGCCACACTCGTCCTGCCGCGTCCCGACAAACACCTTCCCGAAACCCTCCGTCCCGGGCAGGTGCAAAAGCTGCTCGAGAGCATCGGACCGAACGACCCGCTGGGCCGACGCGACCGCGCGATGATGGAGTTGCTCTACTCAAGCGGGCTGCGCGTCTCGGAATTGTGCAATGCCCGCCTCGAAAATATCGACCTGGACGCCGGATTCATCCGCGTAACCGGCAAGGGCAACAAGACCCGCCTCGTCCCGGTCGGCAAGCCCGCCGCCAAGGCCATCTGCGACTACCTCCAGCAGGAACGCCCGGAACTCGTGACTAAAAAAACCGGTGCCGAGATTTTCCTTTCGATCCGCGGAAAAAAGCTCACCACACCGCGCATCCGGCAACTCATCAAGCAATACGCCGCCCGCGCCGGCCTCGAGATGAATGTCTACCCCCACCTCATGCGGCACAGTTTCGCTACGCACCTGCTCGGCGGTGGCGCCGATCTGCGAATCATTCAGGAACTCCTCGGCCATGCCGACATTTCGACCACGCAAATCTACACGCATGTCGAAAACAGCGGTCTCAAGGCCGTGATCAAAAAATTCCACCCGCGCGCATGATCAATCCGCTGCTCGCCACGAGCTCCTGATTGCGCCAAGCTCCGGCCATGCTTATCGATACCCACGCGCATCTGGACTACCCCGATTTTGCCAACGACCTTCCCGCGATCATCGAAGCCGCGCGCGCAGCCGGTGTCACCCGCATCATTACCATCGGCACCGGCGTCGAGAGCAGCCGCCGGGCCGTGGCGCTCGCTGAACGATTTGAAAATATCCACGCCGTCGTTGGCCTGCATCCCACGAATGTCGATGAGGAGCACGGCGACTGGCTCGCGGAGATTCGCCAACTCGCCTCCCACCCAAAGGTCGCCGCAATCGGCGAGACCGGCCTCGACTACCACCACCTTCCTTCCGAAAAGCTCGCCTCCGCGCCAGCTATCAGCGCGCTCCAAGCCGAAATGCCGCAGGACACCGAGGCGGCGATCATCGACGGCGCCTACAAAGCTGCGCAGGCCGAGGCTTTCGCCGCCCAACTCGACCTCGCCGCCGAACTCGGACTGAATGTCGTCATTCACCAGCGCGATGCTTGGGACGACACGCTGGAGATTTTGAAAAACTACACCGGCCAACTGCGCGGAGTATTCCACTGCTTCGGCAACACGCCAGAGCAAGCACGGGAAATCCTCGCGCTCGGCCACCTCGTTTCCTTCACCGGAATCGTTACCTTCAAAAACGCCGAGCCCGTCCGCGAGGTTGTGTCCTCCATTCCCGCCGATGCCTTCATGGTCGAAACGGACTGCCCCTACCTCGCTCCCGTTCCGCATCGAGGCAAACGCTGCGAGCCTGCCCACACCCGCCTAGGCGCCGAAAAAATCGCCGAAGTCCGAGGAGTTTCCCTCGACGAAATCGCCACCACCACCACGCGCACGGCGGAGGCGTTTTTCAGGCTCCGCGCCTGATGCCCCGGTCAAGCCGGGCAGCAGTTAGTTTTTTTCGAGCCTTGGTTCCAGGGCATTTTGGCCAGTACGATGACCATCGGGCAAAATCCCGTTGCCCCCGCGACGATCAACCCGAGACCCACAAAGCCCGAGAGCAGCACCCACGCAGGATTCACGAGGAAGGCGAGAACCGCGCCGGCGAGGGCCATCGTCCCGGCGACGAGTTGCATTTGTTGGTTGAGAGGGAGTATTTGGCGGTTGGTTTGATTCACCGGCAACCCAGCCGCTGCCCAAGCCGAAGTCCCGCCTTCCACCACCACGCAATCGCGGAAGCCCTTGGCCTCCATCTTGCGGGCGGCGCGCTCGGCGCGTGGGCCCGAGTGGCAAAGGATATAGATCGTCTTGTCTTTCCCGAATCCATCGGTTGACGCAAGTACCTCGGGATCAAGGCTATCCAGCGGAACCAAATGCACTCCGGGCACATGGATTTTCTCGTGTTCGGCAGGAGTGCGGACATCCAGCAGGGCGCAGGTAGTGCCGAGTTCGCGGAGTTTATTCAGGTCGGCAGGCGTGATCGTTTTCATAATTCGCAAATATGAATGCACCGGGTTCACGATCCGTCAAAGCGAATGCATTTTCGCGAGGATTTACCGATTGCAATTCCCGCCCCGCCTTCTCAATGTCGCCGTGGTTTTATGAGCCAGCAAAATTCCCTCGACCAACTCAAGCAATTCACAACCGTTGTCGCCGACACGGGAGACTTTGAAAGCATCCGTGCCTATGCCCCGCAGGATGCCACGACGAATCCGACTCTGATCTTCAAGGCCGTCCAGCAGGCTGAATACAAGCCGCTCCTCGCAAAAGCCGTTGCCGACAACCGCTCCAGCTCGCTCACCGGCTTGGCTTTGCACGGTAAGGTCATCGACGACCTGCTCGTCGCCTTCGGCCGTGAAATCCTCTCGATCGTTCCCGGCCGCGTTTCCACCGAGGTGGACGCCCGACTTTCCTTCGATGTCGAAGCCACCGTCGAGAAGGCACGCTACCTGATCGGCCTCTACGAAAAACTCGGCACCCCGCGCGAACGCATCCTTATTAAGATCGCCTCGACTTGGGAGGGCTCGCAGGCGGCGGCCGTTTGCCAAAAGGAAGGCATCAACTGCAACCTCACGCTCCTCTTTTCTCTCCCTCAGGCCATCGCATGCGCCGAGGCGGGCGTGCGTCTCATCTCGCCATTCGTCGGCCGCATTTACGATTACTACAAAGGCAAGACTGGAAAAGAATACCATGGTGCCGAGGATCCCGGGGTTCAGTCGGTGCAGAAGATTTTCACCTACTACAAAAAATTCGGCTACCACACCCAAGTGATGGGTGCGAGCTTCCGGAACACTAGCCAAATCAGCGAACTCGCCGGTTCCGACCTGCTCACAATCGCGCCCGAGTTTCTGAAGGAACTCCAAGAATCCACCCAGCCGATCGTCAAAAAACTCGACGCCGCCGAGGCCGCCAAAGCGAACATCGAAAAAATCGCCATCGACGAGAAAACCTTCCGATGGATGCTCAACGAGGACGCCATGGCGACCGACAAACTCTCCGAGGGTATCCGGAAGTTCGCGGCCGACATCGTTTCACTTGAACACATCGTCGCGAAGACTTTCCAACAGGGATGACCTTCCGCAAAACACTCGCGCTCGCCGCCCTTGCACTAGCCGCCGCGCTCGCGCCGCTCCATGCCACCACCCGCGCCACCGATTATCCCGGCTCGGTTTCGATTCTGTTGGACATCGCGGCCGTGCGCTCTGACCTCGGCCTTACCTCGAAGCAAAAGTCCCAACTCAAAACGATCCGCAAGGAACTCGACGCAAAAACCAAATCGATCCTCCAGCGCTCGAAGTCGCCCAAACCCTCGGTATTAACCACCGACCAGCGGCTCTTCTCGATGATCGACCTCAACAACGCCGAGGCCCTCGCGGTTCTTACCCCAGCTCAGTTGAATCGGTTCAACGAAATCCAAAACCGGATGCTCGGCTACACCATGGTTTTCTCGCCGAAGGTGCAAAAACGGCTGGGCCTCTCCAGATTACAAATCGGCAAGATCGAGAAAATCCGCGTTCGTGGCCTTGAGTTCGTCGCTCAGGCCAACCGCTCCTTCGAGGAAGGAACGATGAGTCACGACAAGCGCCTCGAAGTCCTTCGCGACTACCGCATCGACCAATCCGCCGAGATCAAAAAAAACCTCACCCAGTCCCAAGCCCAGACCTTCGCCAAACTTTGCGGCAAGCCCGTGAAGGGAGTTTAAGTCCGATCAACTGCGGACCGCTTTCAGCACGCTTCGCAACTCCCGCGCCGACCATTGGCCGGTGACATTCGGCCGATGCAGCCAGCCGTAGTTCAAAACCGAGCCCGCCGCTGCGAGCATCACGCGCGAGGCCATTCCAAGCCGCCCCATGCCCATCACCGCTAGCGGGAGAGGGGAGCGTTCGAGCAAATTCAAAAGCCGCGCAACATCTCCTGGCGAGTCCGCGCGAGTGGCAATTTTCAAGACATCCGCTCCGGCATCGTTCGCTAGTTTCACCAAAACCTCCAAGCGCGATTTCGGCGGGGTTTTTTGAAAATCGTGAAATGACGCGATCACCCCAACGCCAGCCTTCTGAGCCTCGCTCAAAACCTCCTTCATCCCGCGCATCGAGCGAATCTCCACATCCACGAGCGCGGCTGATGGCAATAATTCGAGTAAAGCCTTGCGCCGCGCGCTCAGCGATATCGCGTTTTGCCCGCCCTCAGCCGGATGGCGTGCTGTGACAATCCACGGGATTTTCGATTCCACGATACCAGTCCCAAGAAAATCAACGCGCCACTCGAGAAAATCGACCTCCTTCGTGCTCAATCGCCGCGCCGCCTTGAGCGCCTCCGGCGAATCCACGATCCCCACGACCGACGGCGCGGCGGATTCCGCAAAGAGTCCTAGTTTTTTCTGCCGCCTGCCGGCGCCGCGTTTGCTCATCGGGATTTCATGAGGTCTCCCCGCCCCGAAATCAATCCGCAACTCGCTCTGTTGTGCACTCACTCATCCAGATCGAAGCGCAGCGGGACATCCAGAATCATTCCGGCTTTGGCATTTCTGATTCGGCAACGCCAGGCGCCCTCGATGGCGGCGCGGTCGAGTCGTGGGTGGCCGCTTGGTTTGATGACCACGACCTCGGTGGGCCTGCCCCGGGCATCGACGGTGATGCGGAGAATGACTGTTCCTTCTTCGCGGGCTTGGCGGGATTCGGCGGGATAAATGAGAGAGGGTCGTTTCGAAAAGGCCGCTTGGGAGGTCGAGACAGTCGGTGAGCCGTTCCCCGATGCGTCGGCGGCGTTGGGACTGGCACTTGGTTTTCCGGTTGGGACGGCGTTCGATTTCTTGGGTTTTGGAAGGGCTGGTTTTGGCGCGGGGCGAGGAGGGGCAGGGGTTGGCGCCGGAATGGGCGGGGCTTCCGCTTCAGGCAAAACCTCTGGCTGCTCCTCTGCAGGCGGGGGTTCTTCGGGAAGTGGAGTGGGTTGAGGAAATGGGGTCGGCTCGGGGGTGGGAGGATCCTCTGCGGGCGCGGCGGTTTCTTCGTTATTCAGGTCTGCGTTGGCCACGAGTTCGACTTCGACGCTCGTTGATTCCTCATCCATCAAAATGCCCGGCGTAGTGGCTGTCGGCGGCCAAGCAAAGAGAACCGCTGCGTGGGCGGCGGCGACGATACCTGCGGAAAGCCACAGGACGCAGCGGGACTCGGAAAGGCCTGCCACGGCTAGCGTTTTGTTGGCTGGGTCTCGAAGGTCACCTTGGAGATGCCGATGCGACGGGTCTGATCCAGCACGCTGATAGCCAGCCCGAGTCGCGCGTTTTCATCACCGTGGATGAAAACCTTAAGTTCCGGATTCGCGGATTTGAGTCGGGCGAGTTCGGCGAAAAGCTCGGTTTCGGCCAGCTCCTGTTTATCGAGGTAGAATTGCCCAGCCTCCGAAATGCCGACGACGACATGCTCCGCGCGCTCGGTGGATTCTCCGGTCGAGGCTTTTGGCAAAACCACGGCGATGCCTTTGTTTTTCACCATCGAGAGCGAGACCAGAACAAAGGTGGCAAGCAGGAAAAAGATGATGTCTATGAGGGGCACGATTTCGAGGCGTGCCCGGCGTTTGGCCTGGAGGCGGGGGATTTCCATCAGGCCCGGTCCCGGAGGTGGAGTTCCACATGGCTCGCGGCGTCTTGCATTTCGAGTCGGGCCTCCTCCTCGCGGGCGTTCAGGTAGTTGAAGGGCAGCAGCGCCGCGATGGCGATGCCGAGGCCGAAGGCCGTAGCGATGAGCGCCTCGGCAATTCCTCCCGTGATGGCCGTTGGCGCTCCGAGCTCCTCCCCGCCGAGCATGTTGAAACTCCCGATCATGCCGGTCACCGTGCCGAGCAGGCCCAGCAGGGGCGCGAGCGTGATGGCGGTATCGAGGATCGTGAGCCCGCGATTGAATCGTTTGAGTTCGCGGTTGGCGGCGCGGAGCATTGCCTCGCTGAAGGATTTTTCGCGGTGCGTCAACGCATACCCGAGCGCGCGGGCCACGAAGTCATTCGACTCGCTGCCCAAACGCGCGGCCGATTCGGGATCGCCCCGCTCGACGAGCGTGAGGATTTCCCCGACGAGGCTCGGCCGCCGCCGGCATTTTTCCATCACGATAAAAACCAACCGCTCGAGCACGACGGTGAACGCGATGAGGGACAAAGCCAGCAGCGGCCACATGATCGGGCCGCCTTTGATGAAAATTTCGATCATGCTTTTTGCGAGGGTTTGCGGCGTGGGCGTGTCATGAAAAACAGCACCACGCCCGCAATGGCGACGAGTGTGATTCCCGCCATCAGCGATACAACCAATGTGTCTCGAACCATCTTGTTCGGGATGAATCCGAATTTGTGGAAGAGGAAAAACACATTTGCCTCAAATTGCTTTTCGTTGTCGGTGTGGCGCGTCACGGTGCCGGTCGTGGTGCTCACATAAACGCGGGTTCCCGCCTCGTCATCCGCATCAAAGCGAAAGACGGGCAGAATCCGGAAGATGTTCACATACTCGTGGTTGAAGGCGGTGAGATAATCCGTCTGGCGGACCTTCGCTCCCCCGAGGAAGGATTCGGCGATCTGGGCCGCGTAGGTGGCATCCATCGCAGGATCCACCCGCCCGTCCACGGCGCTGACATAGGCCGGGACGGGTTGCGGGCCGTAGATTTGATACCACGGCTCGCCGCTGATCATTCGGAGATTGATCGCGCTTACGCGGCCAAAATCCTTGCCCAGCCGCTCCAGTGCGGCTTGGGCTCCGGTTTGGATGTCAGCCGCCACAATGCCGCTTCCGTCTGGACGAACCGGCGGAGGCGGGGGCTGTTTGTGAGCCATGATCGTGTGAAGCACTCCGCTCAATGCGGAGCTAAGAACAATAAGGCTGAAGATCAGCCCGAGCCAGCGGTGGAGTGAGCGAATAGTCGAAGTTTTCATCACCAGCGCCATTCAACCCCCGCGTAAAACCCCCGCCCCTCGCCCGGCATGAACTGGGCGACATCCACCCCGCCCGCGTCGGCGACCACGCCGCTTGTCGCGGTGTAGGTGGTGTCCACGATGTTTTTGACTTCGAAATACGCGGAGAATCCTTTGGCAGAACGCCAGCCGATCTTCGCTCCGAGAAGAGCGTAGCTGTCCGTAAAGACCGTGCCTGCCGAATCGATGCTGTAGCCGACTGGCACATACTCGAAGTTTGGACCGATGTAGAAGCCGCAGGGATGCTCGTAGACGAGCTCCGCACGGATGTAATGCTCGGGCACGCCGGGCAGAGCGTTGTTCCCGTAAACCGCGTCGTTCACATACTGGAAGTTGTTCCAGAGATAATTCACGCGCAGAACCACGCGGTCCCAGGTTGGTTTTTCGGAACCGTATTCGACCTTGAAGGTTTTCTCTTCCGGTTTTTGGTTGGTGAAAATGTTGTAAAACACATCCCAGTTCGCGCCGAATTCGATGCCCTGGTGGCGTGTGCTGCCGGCGTTCACTGTCTGGGTCAGGCCGGGCTGGACTTCGTAGGCGAGGAGTTCGTTGTCCAACCACGAGTAGTAGTAGCAGAGGTCCCAAGTAACATGCTTGAAGCGACCGCGGGTGCCGACTTCGACGGTCGTTCCGGTCTGGGCGTCGAGTTGAAGAAGTCCGACTTGGCCGTTCGAGGCCTCCACAAGTTCGCCGAAAGTCGGGGGCTCGAAGCTCCGGCTCGCGTCGGCATAGAATTGCACCTCATCCACCGGTTGGTAGAGAACGCCGATCTTCGGGCTGAATCCCCACCAATTTTGCGAATCGCTGTTGTCGGGGCCGGTCGGGAAATTGTCCGTGCTGGTCCGCTCGACATAGTTGATTTGCGTGCCCGCGAGCACCGACCACTCGTCGGTGATCCAGAATTGCTCGAGCGCGTAGGCATCGAGGTTCAGGGAAAACTGATCCGTGCTGGCGAACTGCGCGCCGCGCTTGCCGAAATTGTTCACATAGCGCGTGTCGGTGACATATCCCCAAGTCGGCGTGAACCCGAGGATGAAGTTGTTTTTGTGCCCGAGGAAATTCCCGGTGTAGTCATTGCGCAGCGAGACGCCGAAGTCGTTCGAGAGTTGGTCGATCACAAAGAGAATCGGGTGGTCGAGATCCTTGCGCGACCAGAATCCACCAAGGCTGAGGCGGTTGTCATCGATCTCCCAAGTGGTCTTGTTTGCGATGCGGATCAGGTCGTAGTCGCGTTTCCAATCGCTGGTCACATAGTCGAATCGCGCCACAGGTTGGACGCCTCGGAGAAATGCCGGCACGCGTTGAGCCATTTCGGGATTTTCGTCCATTTCGGCGGCGGTGAGGCTGCCGGGGAGTTCGGAATCCGTTTGGGCCAAGCCGAAGTAGAACCGCGTCTCCAGCTCCTCGTTAAATTTGTAGCCGAGATTCGCAAAGAGCCTCTGGTTGTTCTGGCTGCTGTGGTCGCGGTAACCATCGGTGGAAAAATGCGTCAGGCTCACGAAGTAGTCGAACGGCCCGACCACCGCGCCGCTGGAGAGCAACGCCCGGTAGGTGTTGTAGCTGCCATACTCGAAGCGGGCATCCAGCAACGGCGCATCATAGCCCGTGTAGGAGATGAAATTGATCGCGCCGCCGAGCGTGGTCGCACCGTATTCGAGGCCATTCGATCCGCGATAGACCTCAATCGCCTTCGCAGCCAGCGGCTCGATCACTTGAAAATCGAAGCTCCCGTCCGCGAGGTTGATCGGCACGCCGTCCTGCAAGAGTTTGAGCCCGCGCCCGTGGAAGGTGCGCTGGATGCCCGATCCACGGATGGAAATGCGGGCTTCTTCCGCGCCGAACCGTGGTTGCACGAAAACGCCCGGGGCGTAATCCAAGGCGTCCTTCACCGTGGTGGAGCGGCCGTATTTGTAATACTCCGCATCGATGACCTCGCCGGCACCGGGGATTTCCGCGATTTGCTCGCGAAGGGAGCGGATGGATGGGTTGGTCAGCGACTCGGGTTTGGCGCTGACCACGGTTTCAGGGAGCACCTGCGGTGCGGCAGGTTGTGGCGTTGGGGTGGGAGAGGGTTGGGCGACCGCTTGGGCAAACGCCCCGGTCGAAGCGCAGAGGAGCGCGGATATGGCTGCGATATATTTGTAAAATTTCATTTAAATAAAAAATTGATGTTAGGATTTCGGCGCAATAGGCCGGATAGATTAGAGAAAACCCGAGCCGACACGGCTGGGGTTTGGCAATGGAAAATCCTCGGAGTCGAGGAAGCTTAGCCGACGAAAATGGGAACCGGCACGGGGGGAGCGAAGGAAATCTCGGAGGGCTTGTTCAAAGCTGCCCTTGGGTATTGAAAAGGTTTCTCGGCGGGGGCGGGGAGCTTGCGGTGTGCTTGGTCTACGAACTCACCCAATTTGATTTTGGCCGAAGCCATGCCGTCGTCTTTTTTTCCGGCTCCGGTTTCGGTGATGGTTTTACAAAGGTGGCAGGGGTGCTGACCGTCGAGGGTTTTTTCGATCGCCTTGCCAATCGAATCCGTCCGCGAAAAATCGCGAACCATTTTTGTCCAGGCCACACCTTGCAGAATCGCCAAATGCCCGCCGGTGGTCAGAAACAAAGCCAGCCCGATCATCACGGAGGCAATGGCTCGAAAAACTGGAAACCGATGGTGCATGAATCGGGCAGGTTGGTATCTGCGCGATCCTGCGCTGTCAATCCCGCTCACCCCGCCAAGTAGCGCCAGACGAAGGCCACGGAGGAGCAAACGATGAAGCCGAGCGCCAGCGGCAGGGCGGCGGCGAGGGTGGTCCAACGCCAGTCGCCGGTTTCTTTTTGGATCGTGTAGAGCGTGGTGGAGCAGGGGTTGTGGAGCAGGCTGAAAAGCATGAGACACACGGCCGTGAGCGTGCTCCAACCTGCTGAGACGAGCATGGCGTGGAGCGCGCTGTCCTCCGCTTCGAACATCACGCCAGCAGCGGGCGCGTCGGCTACGGGACTGCCGCTAACGAGAACGGTCAGCATCAGGATGGTCGGCACCACGATTTCGTTGGCTGGGATCGCGATGATGTAGGCTAAAAGAATCACGCCGGTGAGGCCCATGACCCAGGCGAGGGGGTCGAGACCTTGGATCGCCCACCAGGCGAGGCTTTGGCCGCCGGCATGGACATTCGCGACGAGCCAGATCACGGCACCGGCGGGAACCGCAAAAACCACCGCGCGCCAGAGCACGAAGATCGTTCGGTCCACGAGCGAGGTGTGGAGCGTCCGGAGCAAGTTCGGGGGACGGTAGGGCGGGAGTTCGAGACTGAAGGTCGAGGATTCGCCTTTCAGCACAGTGCGCGAGAGCGCCCAGGAACAAGCGAAGGCGAAAAGAAAACCGAGCACGGCCACGGAAAACACCGCGCCCGCTGCGATCACGCCTGCGACTGCAGGAGGAGCGACGGCGGCGACGAAGACCGTCGCCATGAGGATTTGGGTGGGCCAGCGACCATTGCAGAGGGAGAAATTGTTCGTGAGGATCGCGATCAGGCGCTCGCGCGGGGAATCGATAATGCGCGTCGCCACGACCCCCGCCGCGTTGCAGCCGATGCCCATCGTCATCGTGAGCGCCTGCTTGCCGTGAGCGCCGGCTTTTTGGAAGAGCCGGTCGAGGTTGAAAGCCACACGCGGCAAATAGCCGAAATCCTCAAGCAGCGTGAACATCGGGAAAAAAATCGCCATCGGCGGGAGCATCACGCTCACCACCCACGCGCCGGCCAGATACATGCCGTCGAAAAGCAGACCCGCCAGCCACGGCCACATTCCGAGAGCGAGCGCTTGGGTTTTCAGCCACGGGTGCAGCGTGTCGACGAGCAGCTCCGCCAGCATTCCAGAGGGCACATTCGCGCCTTCGATCGTGAGCCAGAGGACGAGTGCGAAAATCGATGCCATTGCGGGAATACCGGTGAAGCGACCGGTCAAAATCCGGTCGAGTCGGCGCTGCCACGCGAGTCGTGAGCCGTCGCCCCGACGATGGATGTGGCGGCCTGCCAACTCCGACGCCTCGCCGCTCACGCGCGCGGCGATTTCATCTTGGAAGCGGGGGCCGAGCTCCCAGCGCATCGCCTCGGCGTCTCGCAAAATGTCATTCGGCGCGATCATGTGGCGAACTCCCCGTTTTTCAGAGCCGCCACGATGCGCGGGTCGCCTTCAAGCAGGCGCAGCGCGATCCAAGAGGGATTCTCCATCGCAGGATACGCCGTGCGGAGTTTTTGGGAAAGCTCCTCCACCGCGCCGCGCAGGCCGGGCGGAGTCATGTCAGGCACCCGGCGTTCGCAAATGAATTGCCCGGTGGCCACATCGCGAATCGCCGCGAGAAGTTCCTGCAAACCCTCACCCCGCCGCGCCGCCGCGCCGATCACGGGAATCCCCAGATCGCGAGAGAGGCCGCGCAAGTCGATGTCGATCCCGTGCGCGCGCGCCTCGTCCACGAGGTTCACGCAAAGCACGGCGCGGGTGGTGATTTGGAGGATTTGCAGCAGCAAAATAAAATTCCGTTCGAGGCAGGTTGCATCGGCCACGACAAGTGTCACGCTGGGTTTGCCAAACAGCAAAAACTCGCGCGCCACTTCTTCGTCGGGCGTCGTTCCGAGCAGTGAATAGGTGCCGGGCAGATCGACGATTTTGTAGCATTTGCCATCGAGGTCGAACGCCCCCTCGGCGCGCGCCACCGTTTTTCCCGGCCAGTTTCCCGTGTGTTGGCGCAGGCCAGTGAGGAGATTGAACACCGTGCTCTTGCCCACATTCGGATTTCCCGCCAGCGCCACGACATGGTCCACGCGCTCGGTCTTGAGGCCGAGCCGACGCAGTTCCGCATAGGGAGTCGAACAGTTGTCGCAAGCCGTGGGTGCGCAGGTGGACATTCGTTAAATCTCCAAAAAAACCCGGTCCGCCTGCTCACGCCGTAGAGCGACCATCGCGCCGCGCACGAGGTAGGCCGTGGGGCTGCCGAGCATGCTGTCGAACTCCCGCTCGACGCGGGTGCCGGGCACGAACCCCAAATCCAGCATCCGCCGCCGCTCCCCGCCAACCAGCGTCGCCGAAAGGCTCGCCACGCGCCCGGATTCTCCCTGCCCCAAGGAGGACAGTGGCTTCACCGCAGGCGGCGCATCGCAAGGCTCGGCCTGAATCGCCGCCGCCACAGCCAGCGGCAGGTCGCACTCGCGGTTCTCCACAGCGACGCGCAAAAAATCCGCCCCGCATTTCAAAATCCTCATCCGCGCTCCGGTCAAAATCCCCGCATCCGCCGCCTGGCGGTAAACACTCGCCGGCTCATCCTCGAGATGCACCACTTCCGCCGACGAGCCCTCGGGCATTTCGAGCAACGGCCGCCCCCGGCGCGGAGGCAAAACGCCATCACTGGTGGGAATCGGATCGCCATGCGGGTCGAAACGCGGCCGCCCGAGGCGGTGCGACAGGGCATTCACATCCTCGCGCGTCAGCGTGTGTTCGGCCAAGTCCGCGCGCCGATGCCAATCCTCGGTGGCCACTCCGGTTTCGTTCGCGAGATAGGTTTCGTAGAGCCGGTGCGCACGCAGAAGGTGGCGCGCCTCCTCGCGGCCGGCCTCCGTGAGTTGGATGCCCTGTCCATCGGACTTCGCCAAACCCTCGCGCGCCAGTTTGCCAAAAATCTCCCCCGCCCGCTCGAGACTCAGCCGCAACGCCCCCGCAAGGCTCGCCGTCGTGGCCGAGGTTTTGGAGTATTCGGCCTCGTGGAGATGCTTCAGCGCATCCCCAGCCTGGGTTTGGCGCGGATCGGCCGCATTGGACTCCCTGAATCGATTTGGCATCGCGCCCGACAAAGTGTCCGTGCCGCCTTGCGTTGTCAAAAGGGAACAGTGCTCAGAGGGCTGCTGCCATCGTTGACTCCAACAAAGCCCCGCCGTATCTAAGGCTCGTGAAGACCGCCAGCCCCGACAGACTCCTCCTGGCAATGAACGCGATAGCGGCTTTGAGGAGCAGCCGGTTCTTTCACGGGATCCGCATTTCGACTCCGTGAAAAGTATCCAGCGTGTTTTCGGGTAGCGGCTGATTTTTACCGGCATGGATTCTCTTACCCAGATTGCCTTGGGATCCTGCGTGGCGGCGGCCTGTGTTCCCGCGCCGCAGCGACGGCAGGCGGCAGTAATCGGAGCAGTGCTCGGAACACTGCCTGACTTGGATGTGTTGCTGGATTATGGCGATCCTGTAGCCAATTTCACGATGCACCGCGGCTTCAGCCACTCGCTGGCTGTTTTGGCGCTCACCGGAGTCGTTCTTTGGCTGGTTTTGAAAAATTGGACGCCCGTCCGGCAGGCTCCGTCACGCTGGTTGGCGGCGATCCTGCTGGCTTTGCTGACACATCCGCTTCTCGATGCGCACACGGCCTATGGAACTCAACTTTTCTGGCCGATGGGTTGGACACCCGTTTCGTGGGCCACCATTTTCATTATTGATCCGCTTTACTCGCTCCCGCTCTTGGCTGGCATGCTGGCGGTGATGATCCGGCCCGCTTCCCGAGCTGCAGGCCGATGGCTCGCGGCGGGATTCGTTTTAAGCTCCCTGTATTTGGGGTGGTCGTGGACGGCTAAAGCCATCGTCACCCAGAATGCGAGAGATAGCCTCAAGGCTAGGGGAATTCAGGGCGCGCGGCTATTCGTCACGCCGACGCCTTTCAATACGCTGCTCTGGAAAGTGGTCGCGCGCACAGAAGGTGGGCACTTCGAGGGCTTGAATTCGTTGGTGGCGAAACAACGGGCTATGGATTTTGCATTCCATCCCTCCCAAGACGAAATCCTCGCATCGGCCGGGAATTTCCCATCCGTAAGGCGTCTCGTTTGGTTCTCTGGAGGGTTCGTGGCAGCTTCCATCGAGGACGATCAATTGATCCTCAGCGATCTGCGAATGGGGCAGCATCCGAATTATGTCTTTCGTCATGCCGTTGCCCGTCGCGGAAACCCGCACTGGCAAGAGATCGAGCCGGAGCGGTTGAGATCGAGCATTTCCCTGAGCCAGCTCAAGACTCTTTGGGAAAAAATCCGGCCGGGCGATGACGGAAGCCGGCGTGGCGAGCAGTAGGTGGTTTGTAGGCTGATTCAGCAGACTCACCCCTCCCGAAACTCCTCATAAGCCTTCGCGGCGCGGGGGGCGAGGCGTGCGCGGAGGAGGACATCGTTGCCGTCGTATTCGGTGTGGCGAATGTCAGCGTCGCGGTGCAGGCGGGCGATGAGGTCGGCACGGGATTGGGGGATGCGGAGTTCCATGGTCAAGAGATCGTCGGCCACGAACTCCGAGATGCGGGCGACGAGGTCGCTCAGGCCCGCGCCGGTCCTTGCCGAAATGAAAACCGAGTCGGGAAACCTGTCGCGCAGGGCGCGGATCGTGTCGGGATCCGAGATGCGGTCGATTTTGTTGAAGACCACGAGCGTGCGGCGCGAGTCGGCGCCGAGTTCGGCGAGGACGGAGCGGGTCGTCTCATAAAATTCCAAAACCTCGGGCTGGCTGGCATCGAGAACATGGACGAGGAAATCGCTGAGCACTGCCTCTTCGAGAGTGGCATTGAAGGCCTCGACCAGGCCGTGCGGGAGCTTGCGGACAAAACCCACGGTGTCGGTGAGCAGGAGCGGTTGGTTGTTTGGGAGTTCGATTTTGCGCGTGGTGGTGTCGAGCGTGGCGAAGAGTTTGTCCTCCACGAGCACTTGGGCGCCGGTGAGGGCGCGGAGGAGGGAGGATTTGCCGGCGTTCGTGTAGCCGACGATCGCGGCGTTCGGCACCGGGGCGCGTTTGCGGTCCTTGCGCTGGGTGGCGCGCTGGCGTTTGACTGCGGCGAGGTCACGCTTGAGGCGGTCGATTTGGCCGCGAATTTTGCGTTTGTCCTGCTCGAGCTGAGACTCGCCTTCGCCCTTGGAGCCGATGCCACCACCTTGCTTGCCGAGGTGCGTCCAAGCGCGAACGAGTCGGGGGAGGGAATATTCCATCCGCGCGAGGTCGACCTGTAGCCGCGCTTCGCGGGTGTGCGCGCGCTTCGCGAAGATATCGAGAATCACCTCCTGGCGGTCGATCACGAGGATGGCGGTGAGTTTTTCCCAATTCCTCTGCTGCGAGGGCGTGAGTTCGTTGTCGAAAATGACGACATCCGCCCCGAGCGCCTTCGCGCGGTCGGCGACTTCCTCGGCCTTGCCCGAGCCCATCAGAAACCGCGCATGGTTTTCGCGGTGGTGGACGAGTTCTCGGCCGACGATCGGGATGCCGAGCGTGTGGACCAGCTCGGCGAGCTCCTCGAGCAAACTGTCCGCCTCCGCGCGTTCCTCTTCGCGCGTGTAGGCCCCGACGAGCAGGGCGCGCTCGACCATTTTCGCCTTTTCCTTAATCTCAAACATCCAGAAGCGCGTCAGACTGCCACCCGGCCAGCGAGTCCGCAAGGCAGAGGGGCGCAAAAATTGATTTGAACGCCCGCCGCCTCTCCACTCAAATCCCCAGTCACTTGGACAACATTTCCATTCAGCGTCCGCGCAATCTCGATTGGCAACGGGCCGCAGCACTCCTTTATGGCGATTGGGGAACCAGCAAAGCCTATGTGCTGGGACTCGCGTTTGCGGCAACGGGGTTTTCGTCGTTTCCGGTCATCATTGCCGTTTGCGCCCTCACGCTTCTGGTCGGGCTAAACTACATCGTCATCTGCCGCTGCTTCCCGGATGGCGGCGGCGTTTATTCCTCGGCGGGGGTTCACGGAAAAGTCCTCTCGGTCGTGGCCGCGCTCCTGCTGGTGGCAGACCTCACGGTCACGGCGGCGTTGAGCGGTTGGGCGGCGCTGAGCTACCTCGGCGTGCCGAAGGATTACATCATGGTCTCGACGATCGGCGTGATCCTGCTGATCGGTGCGCTCAATTATCTCGGACCAAAACACAGCGGCAGTTTCGCGGTGGCGCTGGCTTTGCCAACCCTCGTGGTGATCCTCGCCATCATCGTGCTCGCGGTTCCTCATTTAACCTTTGAAAACCTGGAGCCGCTCCACGGATCCGCGAGCCACATCTGGGTTTCATTCGTGGGAGTGATCCTCGCCTTGAGCGGCGTCGAGGCCATCGCGAACCTCACCGGAACGCTGAAGCCCGACAAAAACTCCCCCATCGGCCACCCTCGCGTGGGCAAAACCTCGGCGAAGGCGATCATTCCCGTGGCGCTCGAGGTTTCGGTTGGCACGCTCCTTCTAGGCTGGGCGATGCTGTCGCTTTCTCCCTCCCTCGCGCCGCAGATGGTCGAGCGCAAGGAGGACATGCTCCGCTTCGCGGCCGAGCAATACGCCGCGATGGCTTTCGGGCCGCTGATTGGCCAGGGGTTCGGGTTGGTCGTTGGCGTGGTTTTCGCCCTGCTCCTTTTGAGTGCGGTAAACACCGCCGTGGCCGCTCAGCTTGGCCTGCTTTTCATGATGTCCCGCGAAGGCGACATGCCGAAATCCTTCTCGAAGCTGAACTCCTTTGGCGTTCCCAAACTTCCGCTCGCCATCTCGATTGCGCTGCCGATTTTGATTCTGTTGCTAACCGATAATTTCGACAGCCTCGCCGGTCTCTATGCCATTGGCGTTGTCGGCGCGATTGCGATCAACCTCGGATCCTCCGCCACAAATCTCAAACTCGAGATGGCCATCCCCGAGCGCGCTCTGATGGCCGCCACGGCGGTGATCCTCGTGGCCGTCGAAGTCACGCTCGCCTACACAAAACACGACGCGCTTTTCTTCGTCGTCTGCGTGATGATCGTCGGCCTCTCGCTCTGGGCCTACTCGCGCCGCTTGAGCGGCATCACCACGCTCACTGTGAGCAGCGAGGTGGCAAAAATCGTAAAGCCCGAGGTTGTCGAAAACCTCCGCCAACCGGTTCAGGAATCCGCAAAAATCCTCGTTGCCGTGCGCGGCCTGACTCCCGCATTGAGCTTCGCCTTCGACGAGGCCGAGCTTCGCAAGGCCACGCTCTATGTCCTGTATTCCCGCGAGATCGCGGTGCTCTACCCGGGCGCGAATACGAAGGGTCGTGTGTCGTGGAAGGACGACCCCGAGGCGAATGCCATTCTCTCCACCGCCGTGCAGATCGGAAACTCCCGCAACATCCCGACGATACCGCTTTTCGCGACTGCCACGGAGGCCGCCTCCCTGATTGTGGATACCGCCGCAACGATCGGCGCGGATTTTCTCATCCTCGGCGCCTCCCATCGTGGTTCACTTGCGAAAGTGCTGAAGGGAAATGTCGCCACGCAAGTCGCGGCAAGCCTGCCCGACAACATCCAGCTCGTCATCCACGGCTAAACGCTGCCACTTCCAGAGCCATCGGGCGGTCGTGGTCGAGGTGCCGCGAGCAAATGGCGAAAAACTCCCCGCGCTCGGAGCAGCGCCGGATGTCGTGCAGGAAATCCGCTGATTCCTCCAAACCCTCCCCGAGGAAGTTCATGTATTTTTTCATCTTCTGGACCTGGGCTTTCTCCGGCACTCCGGGCGTGCAAACCGCATCGTAGAGATCGGAGATATAACTCAAAACCTCCCGCCCCGTGGGCAGTTGGGGTTTGCGTCCCTCCAAATGCTCGCGGATTTGGGAAAAAACCCACGGGTTGCGAATCGCTCCGCGCCCGATCATTAGGCCGGCGGCACCGGTTTTTTCGAGGGTTTCCACGGCACTCGCGGTCGAGGCGATATTGCCATTTGCCTGAACGGGAAACGGCAACGCGCGCACAGCCTGAGCGATCCGGTCCAAATGAACGCGCGGGCCGTATTTTTCGGTAACCGTTCGACCGTGAACCGTCAGCAAATCCAGCCGATGCCGGCCGAAAACCTCGAGTAAAGCATCGAGCTCCGCCGGGCTCTCGAAGCCAATGCGCGTCTTCACGGTGAATGCCCCCCGAACCGCCCCGCGCAGTACTCCGAGGAGTTCGTCCACGCGCGGCAGGTCGCGGAGCAAGCCTCCGCCCGCGCATTTGCGATAAACAACCGGCGCGGGGCAGCCGAGGTTGAGGTCGATCGCCGCGACGGGATGTTTTTCCAGAGCCTGCGCCACACGGGCCATCGCCTCGAGGTCGTTGCCGATGATTTGGGCCACTGCCGGCCGGCCCGTAGGATTTTCCGTGATCGAGCGCAGGATTGATTTCTCCGGCACATAGTCGGGCGTCACCCGGAAATACTCGGTGAAATACAAATCCGCCCCGCCACGGCGCGCCATCAGGTTCCAGAACGGCCAGTCCGTGATGTCCTGCATCGGCGCGAGCGATAGCACCGGCCGCGCCCCGCGAAAAAGCCTGCCGAAAGCCTCGCGCCGCGTGCTCAGATCTTCGTTTTGATCCATCGCATCACCCCGCCGAGCACCGGCAAATGCTCGTAAAACCCGGCGCCGGAGTCCCAGAAATCCTGATGAAACACCGCGCGCCCCTCGCGGTCGAAGCGCAGGAGCGAAACGCCAATCGTGCGAACCGGCTCCTTCGCGCCCTTGAAGCGAATATCCATCGTCCAGCGCACATAAAAATTCCCGCCGGAGCGTGCGACATCGTTCACCTCGGTCTGGAACAAATCGACATGATCCATCGTCTTTAAAAAATAAGCCTCCAGCGCCACGCGCCCGCGCAGGGTTTTCAGCGTGTCGTTGAACCAAACATCCTCGGCATAGAGGCTCGGGGTTTTCTCCCGAATGCTTTCGGGGGTCACATTCTTGAAATAATCGCGGAAGCGTGCGACCGCCGCCTCGCCTTCGGCTGCCGAGAGGTCCACGCCCGGAGCCGCTGCGGCCGCCTTTTGAAATTCCGCCACGCCATCGCCGCCGCGTGGGGCGCTGCAGCCAGCCAACGCCACCGCCAATCCCAGAACCGCGAATGTCTTTTTCATCGCCTGGAGTCTACACAGTTGCCCCCATGGGAACGGAAGAAAAGTTGTTGATCTTGCCGTGGAATGACTCCTAAATCGGCGCACAGTTCACTGCACCCGCCCCCGATGTTCCGTTTACTCACTTTTAATATCCAAAACGGTCAGCCTTGGGATCCAAACGATCCGGATAATCCTCGCGTCGATATCGACGGGGTGGGGCGTTTCCTTGCCGCGCAGGATGCTGACA
>Ga0209770_10000558_pt1 | contig 20312 bp, 11 predicted proteins | sample LauGreSu1BDMLBDD_2_FD_187572 | JGI IMG/M metagenome (GOLD analysis project Ga0209770, IMG submission 187572) | Freshwater lake microbial communities from Lake Michigan, USA - Su13.BD.MLB.DD (SPAdes) (version 2) | ecosystem: Environmental > Aquatic > Freshwater > Lake | place: Lake Michigan, USA...
ACCTCGCCCGCGCTCGCAGCGCCGGCGGCGACGAGCGTCTCCTTGCGATCGAACTCGTCGCGCGCCTCGGCCTCGCGCGCCTCGGCCTGCGCGATCAGCGCCGCGAGCCTCGACCTCGCCGCCTCCGCCTCGCGCAGCGCCGCCTCGGCCCCGCGGACCGCGCGCTGCGCGTCGAGGGCGAGGGAGAGGGCTCGCTCGGTGGCATGGACGGCGGCCGTCTTTGCCGCGACATCGGCCTCGGCGAGCCGCAGCGCGGCGTCCTGGCGCGCGAGGGCGATTTGCTCCGCGGCATCCTCGAGGGTCACGAGGAGGTCGCCTGCGTCGACGCGCGCGCCTTCGAGCGCGAGGACATCGGCGACGACGCCCTCTCGCAGCGCGCGGACCTCCACCGCGAACGGCGCGGGCTCGATCCAACCCGGTGCCTGGATCCCGCCCGACGCGCGCGCCTGCGCGGACTGCGAGGCGATCACCGCGACCGGCGCGACCTTCGCCGCGGGGAGGCGCTCGAGCGCGCGCCACGATGTCACCGTCACCAGGACCGCGGCGGTCCCGAGAATTCCCATCGGAACCACCACGCGGGTCACGAGGCGGATCGGCGGAATCGGAGTGCTCATCGTGCGGCTCCTTCAGGCGTCGCGCCGCTCGCGGCGGCGCGGGACTCGATGCGGTAGTTCGTGTTTGCGAGCTCGGCGCGGCGTTCGGCCGCCCGGGCGCGCCACTCCTCGGACTCGGCGGTCGCCTCCTCGATCGCGGCGCGCGACGCCTCGCCCGCGCGGCCGGCCTCGCAGGCGGCGATCCGTGCGACCTCCGCCGCGCGGAGTGCCTCGGCCGCGGAGTCGAGCATGGAGCGTGCTGCATCGACCTGCGCGCGCGCATGGTCGAGCTCGAGCGCGGCCCGGCGCTCGGTCTCCGCAAGCTCCGCGCGCTCGGCGGCGAGATCGGACTCGAGCGCGGCGACCTCGTGGGCGCGGCGGAAGAGCGGCGCGGCGATCTCGAGCGTGCCGCCGATGGACTCGCGGTCCTCGATGTCCCGGCCGACGGCGCCGCCGACGGTGGAACTGGCGCCGAACGGCGATGCGCTCGCCGCGAGCATCGATTCGGCGCGCGCGACTCGGGCCCTCGCCCGGATGACCTCGAGCGTCGTGACGGGATCGGCACGCTGTGGCGCGGCGGCCGGCGCGCAGGACACCTCGGGCGCTTGTCCAAGCCCGAGGAGCGATGCGAGCTCCGCGCCGGCCTCGCGCTCGGCAAGCTGCGCCGCGGCGTGCTCGATCACCGACTCCGCGTGTCGCCGCTCGGCGGCGGCCACGCGGAACGCACTCGATTCACCCGCGGCATGCGCGGCGCGTTCGATCGCGACAAGGGCGGTCCGGGCCGCGACGGCGCGCTCCATCGCACGGGCTCGCTCGCGCTCCGCGTCGAGGACACGCACAAGGCGCCGGGCCTCTGCGGCGACCTCGACGGTCGAGGCGACGAGCTCGGCCGCCGCGACGGACCGCTCGTGTTCGGCGCTCGACCTGATCCGATCGGCCTCGAGGAGCCACGCGAGCCCCTCCATGATCGAGACCGAGACGGGGAACCCGCCGAGCCCGTCGAGGGGAACGCCGAGACTCAGCGCAATCGAGGGATCGGGCGGAAGCGCGGCCGCCTCGGCCCGCGCCGCGCCGGCATCGAGGCGATGGGCCGCGGCGACGACACGGGGCGACACGAGGACGGCGCGTGCCGCGGCAGCGTCGGGCTCGAGGACCGCACCGGCCGCGATCTCGGGGATCGCCGCGGGAGCGCGTGCGGGCCGTGCGGCGGTGCAGCCGGGAAGAAACGCGAGCGCGGTCACGCTCGCGAGCAGCGCGGCGCGCTGCTGGATGCTCGTCGGTGATGGCATGGAGTCGAAGCCTCGGATCGGATGGAACAGCGACAGCAACGCAGAAACTCTGCGGCGGTCGCTTAGATCCGGAGGCGGCGCGTGATGACGAGCGCGAGGCGCGGAGGTGGCTCGCCGGTCGAGAGGTCGTCGTGCGCGATCTCAAGCCGGCCTGGCTCGATCGCCTCACGCGGAGCTTCGACCGGCGGAAGCGGCGATCCGATGAGATCGACGCCTACTGAGAACGACACCGCGGAAACCGCCGCCTTCTGGCAGCAGCCGTCTCTGCAGCAGCTCTCGCCCGCATGGTCATTGGGCGATCCGGAACTCGAGTCCGACCCAGCTCCGTCCGGACGGGATGCGCCTTCGCAGCACGACGAGCAGCAGCCCGAGTGCGCGGTGACGGCGGGCTCCGGCGAGATCGCGTGCGCGAGCATGCGCTTCTCGCAGCAGCAGAGCGACATCCAGGCTGCGAGAGCGCAGACGAGGAGGCGTTCGACGGTGCCGAGGCGTGCCACGAGTCCTTCGATCTTGGCATGAAACCCCCGCGGGGGCAAACGCAAACGCCCCGGATCGGCCGGCGCCCGCACAGGTGCGACGATCGGTCCACACGGACCGAAACGGACGAGGATTCGTGGCGGAAGGCGAATCCCCAGCGCCGATGGGGCGAACGCCGCAACGCATGGACGACGTCGGACCAGACGAAGACTTTGACAGCCAGGCTGGGGAACCGATATTCGGAGGCCCCGGCCTCGGAAAGCGGACCTTCGGTACGCGAGGGAACGGGGGTGCCGTGGCCCTCGGCTCGCTGCTTGCCGGTCTGCCGCGCCACCTCGTGGAGCGCTCGGCGCTGGCGGGCCCCGCCGACATCCCGAGAGGTGGCGGATTCGTCGTCTACTGGGCGCACCACGCCCTGCGCGTGGACGAGAACCCCGCGCTCGAGCTCGCGGCGGAACTCGCGTGGAGGCTCGATCAGCCGCTGCTCGTCTCGACCGGCGTGTTCCTCGAGCCCGCGCGTCGATCCGACCGTCATGTCACCTTCGTGATCGAGGCCGTTCGCGACTTCATGCGGCGTCTTGCCGAGCTCGGCGTTCCCGCAGTGGCGAGCCTCGATCCCTGCACGAGCTCCACGGAGCTCGAGCGGCTCGTCCGGCGCGCGAGCGTGGTCGTGACCGAGGACTTTCCGGCCGCACCCTTCCCGGACTGGACCGGCTCCCTCGCACGCCGCTGCGCGGTGCCGGCCGTGCTCGTCGACACGGCGTGCGTGGTCCCGATGAACCGGGTCGACGGCGTGTACGACCGGGCCTTCGCGTTTCGCGATGCGACCGAGCGTGAGCGAAGCGAGCGCGTCGCGGCGCCATGGCCGCGTTCGCATGCCGCGTGGCTGCTCTCCCGCGGGCGATGGCCGTTGGTCGAGCACGGAATGGGCGAGCTCGACTGGAGCTCGCTCGACATCCCGGCCGTCGTCGCGCGGATGGAGATCGACCACCTCGTCGGCCCGGTCGCGGACACCGAGGGCGGATCGGACGCGGGGCTCGCGCGATGGCAGCGGTTCCGCGAGCACGCGCTCGACCGGTATGCGCTCGACCGCGACGACGCGGCGTGCGTCGAGGGCGTCTCGCGCCTGTCGGCCTACCTCGGTCACGGCATGGTCTCGCCGCTGCGAATCGCCCGCGAGGCGCACGCCGACCTCGGCGTCCGCGCCGGTGCCGGCAAGTTCCTCGAGGAGCTGCTGGTCTGGCGCGAGCTCGCCTACCAGTGGTGCCGGCACTCGCCCTCGCACGGACGCCTCGACTGCCTGCCGGCATGGGCCCGGCGCACGCTGCGCGCGCACGCGCTCGACGAGCGTCGCATCCACGGCCGGGTCGCGCTGGGCCGCGGCATGACGGGGGATCCACTGTGGGACCTCGCGCAACGGTCGCTTGTCGCCCACGGCGAGCTGCACAACAACCTCCGGATGACCTGGGGCAAGGCGATCCCCGCGTGGACCCGATCGCCCGAGTCCGCGCTGGCCACGCTGCTCGAGCTCAACAATCGCTTCGCGCTCGATGGCGGCGATCCCGCGAGCTATGGCGGCCTGCTTTGGTGCCTCGGCCTGTTCGACCGCGCGTTTTCACCGGAATCGCCCGTACTCGGATCGGTGCGACCTCGTCCGACCGACGCGCACGCGCAGCGAATCGACCTCGCCGCCTTTGCACAATGGGTCGGTCGGAGGCCCACGGAGGCGCGTGTCGCGGTGATCGGTGCCGGACTCGCGGGGGTCGCCTGCGCCGCGATGCTCGCCGACCACAACATCTCGGTCACGGTGTTCGAGAAGTCGCGGGGAACCGGCGGACGCATGGCGACGCGCCGCGGAGAGGCGGGGTCGTTCGATCACGGCGCGCAGTATCTCACCGCGCGCGACCCGCGCTTCGCCCGGGCGATCGCCGACTGGTCGAGCGAGGGCTTCGTCGAGGAGTGGCATGCGCGCTTCGCCGAGGTGGGCGCGCAGGGCGCGACGCCGATCGAGTCGGCTCCGCGTTTCGTCGCCGTTTCCGGCATGAGCTCGCTGTGCAGCCGGCTTGCGCGTGGGCTCGCCATCGTGGTCGGTGCGCGCATCGAGCCGCTCCGCCGCGGTGCGACGGGTTGGATCGTCGAGTCGCTCGGCCCGGCGGGGGAGGTCGTCCCGCACGGCGAGTTCGACATCGTGCTCTCGACCGCGCCCGCGCCCCAGACCGCGGCGCTGCTCGGCGCCGTCGCACCGGCGCTCGCGGGCCTCGGCACGCGTGCCGCGATGCGCGCGGTGTGGTCGATGATGTGGAGTTCGGAGACGCGCGTCGAGCTGCCGTTCGACCACGCGGAGATCCTCGCGGGCGCGCCGAGGCTCGGCGAGTCGCTCGGCTGGGTTTCGCGGATCTCCGCGAAGCCGGGCCGCGCCCAGGACGGCATCGACCGCTGGGTCGTGCACGCCCGGCCGGAGTGGTCGGAGGACCGGCTCGAGCGCAGCGCCGAGGAGATGCGGCCGTGCATCGAGGCCGAGTTCGCCGCGCTTTGCGAGTCGCTCGGCTGCCGGTTCCCTCGCAGCGCGCACGCGGTCGCGCACCGCTTCCGGTTCGCGCTGGCCGCGCGCGAGGGCGGCCCCGGGCCGCAGTACGACGCCGCGCTCGGCATCGGAATCGCCGGCGACTGGCTCTCCGGCACGCGCGTCGAGGACGCCTACTTGTCGGGCGTCGCGCTCGGAGCGCGCGTGCTTGGCGCGGTCACGCAGGACGCGCGTGCGCGCGCCTCCGCCACGCGAGATATGCATACGCGGGCACGCTGACCGCGGCGACGGCGCCCAGCCAGCAGAGCGCGGCGGCGAGCGCGACCGGCAGGATCGGGAACAGCCATGCCGCGAGGAACGCGTAGCCGCTCACGCTCAGCGTCCCGAGGGCCATCGGTCCGACGGCTCCCGTCGGAACATGCGCGCCCTGCGCGATCCAGGTCGCGACCATGATCGTGGTGAAGATCGCCGGGAACACCGACGCGATTCCGCTCGCCACCGGATGGCCCATGCGCGCCAGCACGATCGCCGCGGCGATCGCGGCGCCTGCGGCCAGCCCCCGGGCGACGAGCACGGCGGCTCCCACGCGATGCGCGCCCCGGGGTGCCGGATGCGGCGTCCGGTTCGCGGCGATCCCGAGGGCGACGCCGGTGGCGAACGCGATCGCGCCGACCGCGAGCGCCTGCGCGACCGTCGGAGCCAGCCACCAGTTGAGCGCCACGATCGCCGAGGCGCCGGCGATCCAGATCGCGAGGGCGAGCGCGACGGTGGCGGCGAGGAGATGCCGGCGAAAACGCGCGTGTGCGCCAAGCCGCGCGGGAATCACGCGCCAGAGAAGGAGGTAGCCCGCGTTCATGAGGATGCCGACGGGTACGAACGCCATCGCGCGCCGGAAGGCGTCCGGGTCGCCTGAGCGCTGGAAGATGCCGATGGCGGCAGGAACGATCGTCGTCGGGATGCTCGAGAGCACTCCTCCGGCGATTCCGCCGAGCCGCTCGACGGCCACGGTCGCGAGGATCGCCACGAGCGCTGCGAAGAGCGCGGGCAGCGCGACGGCCTGGAGGATCTCGACGAGTTCGGGCAAGGGACCGGCAATCTACTGCGGCGTGGCGGGACCCGCGGCGGCGTCCGCAGGACCGGGGATCGATGCGATCGCGTCACGGAGGGATCGCCAGGCGTCGCCGAGCGAGCGCGCGGTGGCCCGCAGCATTCCGTCGCGCGCGGTCGCGCGGAGACGAGCGCAGACCGCCTCGTGGTGCGCCGTGTAGCGCGGCGGAAGCGCCACGAGACGCCGGCGCTCCGCATCGTCCTGCAGCGTCGACCACACGGCGCCACGCACCAGGACAGGCGACTGCGGCGCCAGCGCGATGCTCCTACGCGGGAGCACGAAGAACGGCCGGTACCGGAAGACCAGCCCGCCGTCGACCGGCTCGAGGCGCCCCATGGTGCGGATCGGCGCCCCGAGCCCGCGGGAGGCGAGGAATCCGCGCATCGGCGCGCGGGGATCGACCATCCTGCGGCGCACGAGGAGGATGTCCGTCGCGACCGTGAGTGCGAAGAGGTCGAGCCTCACGCACCATCCCGCGAAGAGAAGCGATGCGGCGATGATCGGCACGCAGAGCGCGACCGCGAGGAACGGGCTGACGATCAGCGCGAGCCCGACGACCGCGAGCACCGCGAACCGCGCGCCGGCGAGCGCGACATCCAGGACCGCGAACGGACTCAGCACGATGAGCGCGTCGACCATGTGGAAGGTGAGCCAAACCGCGGCGAAGACGAGGATCGCCAGCGGCACGATCAGCGCGGAGGCGGCCCAGTCGGACGCGATTCCGGCGGCCTGCGCGGGCGCGGCGCCGTCGCCGGCCGCCGCGGACAGCGTGAGGACGATCGACGGGACCAGCACGCCTGCCGCGACGAGCGCCGAGGCCTTCGCCTCGAGATACTCGGCGGCGTCAAGCAGCTTCCGGATCGGCAGCGGGATCGCGGGGGTCGCGAGCCGCTTCGTGAGGACGAGACCGAGCACGATGGAGCAGGGGACCAGGAGCCAGGGGCTCGCGTGGAGGGCGAGCGCCGGTGCCGCGGATCCGCCCGCGCGCGCGAAGTCGATCCAGCCGATCGTGACGAGCACGAGCAGCGGCGAAATCGCGAGCCCCGTGAGCTGCGCGACACCAGTCGCGATCGCCGCCGCACGCGACTCGGGAGCGCTGGCGGCGGCCGGTGCGGTCGACGCAGCGGCTGCGAGCGCTCCGGCGGTGAGCGAGAACGCCGCGCTCGCGGCGAGGATCGTCAGGAGTCGGTTCAGGCGCATGGGGGGGATTCTTGCGGAAACGCGCGCACGCGGTTTCGCAGCGGGCGGGAGATGGCCGCTCCGGTAGGATGCGGCGGTGCTTCCGAACCTCCAGTACGCCGCGATCCGGTACGAGAACTTCCACTCCGAAGTGCTGATTCCGCAGGTCTTCCCGCTGCGCGCCGCGCTCGAGGTCGGCATGTGGCAGGCGCCCGGCTCGGGGCTTGCGGGGGGCCACCCCTCGCTCGCGGAGGCGAAGCGCGCGCGGTACCGACCGGTCAAGGTCGGGCTCCGCTGGGGGCCCGTCTGGTCGAGCGCGTGGTTCCGGCTGTCCGGCCGCGTGCCCGCCGCGATGCGCGGACATACGGTGGCGCTCCGGTTCTCCTGCGGAACCGAGGGGACGCTCTGGCGTGACGGCGTTCCGTTCCAGGGGTTCGATCCCTACCGAGACCTCGCCTTTCTCTGGCCGAAGGCCGGGGGCGGTGAGCGAGTCGACCTTCTGGTGGAGGGCGCGTGCAACCTGCCGCTCGGAATCTCGACCTTCTGGTGGGACCATCCCGAGCTGCAGACGCGCTGGCGCGAGCCGAATCCGGGCCGGCTCGAGAGCGCCGAGCTCGTCGTCGTCGACGAGGCCGCGTGGCGCTACGCGCAGGCCTGGGACTTCCTGCGGCGACTGATGCTCGCGCTGCCGGAGGACTCGGCGCGCGCGACCGAGATCGCGAACGGACTCCGCGACATCCACGCCTGCATCGACGCGCACGACCCCGTCCCGGGCATGGAGGAGACCGCGTCCGCGCTCGACGAGCTGGTGAAGGGCGGCGCGCACGAGCCGGCGACCGCGTGCATCGCGGTCGGCCACGCGCACATCGACACCGCGTGGCTGTGGCCGCTGCGTGAGACGCGGCGCAAGTGCATCCGCAGCTTCGCGAATGTCCTGCGGCTCCAGGAGCGGTTCCCCGAGTTCCACTTCCTCTGCTCGCAGGCGCAGCAGTACGCGTATGTGAAGGAGGACGCTCCCGAGGTGTACGCGCAGATCAAGCGGCGCGTGCAGGAAGGCCGCTGGGAGCCCGGCGGCGCCATGTGGATCGAGCCCGACTGCACCTGCCCGTCGGGCGAGAGCTTCGTGCGCCAGATCGTGCACGGCACGGGCTTCTGGACGCGCGAGTTCGGCGCGGCGGGCAAGCAGCGCTTCCTCTATCTGCCCGACACATTCGGCTTCCCGCCGTGCCTTCCGCAGATCGCGCGGCTCGGCGGGCTCGACACCTTCATCACCAACAAGATGAGCTGGTGCGAGACGAACCGCTTCCCGCATGTGACCTTCCTGTGGCGCGGCCTCGACGGAACCGAGATCCTCACGCACCTCACGCCCGGCCACAACTACAACTCGTCGATCGAGCCGAAGGACATGCTGTTCGGCGAGAGGAACCTCGTCGTGCAGGACGGGCAGAGCTTCTTCGCGAGCGCGATTCCGATGTGGCTGCAGCCGTTCGGCTTCGGCGACGGTGGCGGCGGCCCGACCGACTGGCAGATCGCGCGCGCGGAGCTTGCGGCCGATTGCGCGGGGGTTCCGCGCTTCGAGCAGCACCGGGTCGATGTCTTCTGCGGGCGCCTGCACGCGGGACGCGAGGCGCTCGAGGGCGCGGGGAGGCCGCTCGCGTCGTGGGACGGCGAGCTCTACCTCGAGCTCCATCGCGGTACCTACACGAGCCAGGCGTGGCTCAAGCGGCAGAACCGGCTTGCGGAGAGTGCGCTGCGCGACGCCGAGGCGCTCGCCTGCTCGCTGCCCTCGTTGAAGGCGAAGGACCTCGAGGCGCTGCGCGGACGGCTCGATGGCGCGTGGAAGACGCTGCTTCTCAATCAGTTTCACGACATCCTGCCAGGATCCTCGATCGAGGCGGTCTACGACGACGCGCGAGCCGATCACGCGCGGATCAGCGAGATCGCGCACGGCGAGCGCGATGCGCTCGAGGCGGGCTTCGCGCGCCTCGCCGACACGCGCGGCATGCGCAGTCCCGTGCTCGTGCGCAACAGCGCGTCGACGGCGCGCTGCGGCGTCGTGGCGCTCGGCGATTCGCTTCTCCATGTCAACGATGTGCCCGCGCTTGGCATGAAGGTCGTCGATGCAGCCGAAATCGGCGCGATCCCGCAGGCCGTCGAGGTCAAGGCGACGAAGCGCGGCGTGACGATCTCGAACGGAATCGTCCGCGCGGTGATCGACCTCGCGGGCCGGGTGGCCGAACTGGAGCATCTGCCCACGCGCCGCACTGCGAACATGCGCGACGCGCGCGGGCGCATGCAGCCGCTCAACCAGCTTGCGCTGTACGAGGACCGTCCGCGCCGCTGGGAGGCGTGGGAAACCGACCGCGACTACTTCGACAAGTGCGAGCTGCTCGACGGCGACTGCGAGATCGCGGTCACCGAGCGGCATCCGCTGCGCGGCGAAGTGCGCGTCGAGCGCGCGATCGGCGAGAAGTCGACGATCTGGCAGACCTATCGCCTCGACGCCGGAGGCACCCGCCTCGAGGTTCGCACCGAGGTCGAGTGGCATGAATCGCAGCGGCTGCTGCGTGCGCTGTTCCCGCTCGATGTGCGCGCGCGACACGCGTGGTTCGGCACGCAGTACGGCGCGATCGAGCGCCCGATCCACCGCAACACGAGCTGGGAGGAGGCGCGCTTCGAGGTGCCCGGGCACTCGTGGATGGATGTGTCGGAGCCTGGCTTCGGTCTCGCGGTGCTCGACGACGGCCGCTACGGCCGCAGCGCGATCTCGTCCGCCGACGGCTCGACGCTTGGCCTTTCGCTCCTCAAGAGCCCGCTCTTCCCTGATCCGACCTGCGACCGCGGCGTGCACGCGTTCAACTACGCACTCATGCCCCATGCGGGCGACTGGCGTGACGCGGGCGTCGACCACGCGGCCGACTGCCTGCGCGAGCCGATGCGCGCGATCCCGCTCAAGAGGGGCGCGAAGGGCGTACTTCGCGGCGCCTGGGCGCCGTTCGAGGTGCTCTCGTCGGGTGCGATGCGCGTCGAGGTCAGCGCGTGGAAGCCCGCGGAGGACGGACGGGGCCGCATCCTCCGCCTCGTCGAGACGCGCGGCGCGCGCGGAGATGTGCAGGTGTTCTGGAACCACGACGCGCGCAAGGTCACGCCCGTCGACCTGCTCGAGCGCCCGCATGCGCGCGAAGGCGTCGCGCATGCGTCCGGTGCGGCCACGCTCCTCCGCATGAAGCCGTTCGAGATCGTGTCGCTGCGCGTCGAGTGAACCGTTATTCTGCGCTGCATGCGCATGACGCTCATCGACTGGCTGATCCCCGCGGCGCTGTTCGTGACGCTCGTGGTGTTCGCGCTGCGCACGCGCAAGTACTCCGACTCGGTGTCCGGCTTCCTCGCCGCCAACCGCTGCGCAGGGCGCTATCTCGTCTGCGTCGCCTACAACATGGCGCAGGTCGGAATCATCACGCTCGTGTGGTACTTCCAGCAGTACTACGACACGGGCTTCACCTCGATCTGGTGGGGACTCGTCGAGAATCCGCTCATGATCGTGATCGCGCTCACCGGATGGGTCGCGTACCGGTTCCGCGAGACGCGCGCGCTTACGCTCGCGCAGTTCCTCGAGATCCGCTACTCGCGGAGCTTCCGCGTCTTCTGCGGGTTCATCGCCTTCGTGGCGGGCGTCCTGAACTACGCGGTGTTTCCCGCCGTCAGCGCGCGGTTCTTCATCTGGATCTGCGGGCTGCCTTCCGAGTTCGCGGTCGCGGGATTCGCCATCGAGACCTTTCCGTTCCTCATGCTGCTGCTGCTCTCGACAGCGATCTTCTTCGTCTTCCTCGGAGGGCAGATCTCGGTCATGGTGACCGACTTCCTGCAGGGCGTCTTCTGCAACGTGACCTTCCTGGTCATCATTCTCTACCTGCTGATGAAGTTCAGCTGGGGTGAGATCGGCGAGACGATGCTCGCGGCGCCCGAGGGCAAGTCGATGGTCGACCCGCTCGGAATCGGCGCCGAGTCGCAGTTCAACGCCTTCTACTGGCTCATCAGCGCATTCATCCTGTTCTACACCATGCGCGCGTGGCAGGGAGACCAGGGCTACAACGCCGCGGCGATCACGCCGCACGAGGCGAAGATGGCCACCGTGCTCTCGGGCTGGCGCTGGCGCGTGCTCATGCTCGTGGCGCTCGTGGTCCCCGTCTGCGTCAAGGTGTTCCTCACGCATCCGAACTACGCGGCCGCCGCGCAGCCCGTGCACGAGGCGATCGCGGCGCTCCCGAACTCCACCGCGCAGGCCGAGGGCCGGGTCCCGCTCGCGCTCGGGCTGATGCTGCCCGCGGGCATCCTCGGGATGTTCGTCGCCGCGATGTTCGGAGCGTATCTCTCGACCGACGACACCTACCTCCACTCGTGGGCCACCATCTTCGTGCAGGATGTCGTTCTTCCGATCCGCCAGGCGTTCACGGACGCCCCGCTTTCGACCGCGGTGCATCTCTGGCTCGTCAAGGGATCGGTGCTCGCCATCGCTGCGTTCGCGTTCCTCTTCGGCCTCTACTTCGAGCTCAATCAGTATGTGGCGATGTGGAGCGCGCTCACCGCCAGCGTGTTCGTCGCGGGCGCGGGGAGCGTGATCATCGGCGGGCTCTACTGGAGCCGGGGCACGGCGAAGGCGGCCTGGACCTCGATGCTGGTGGGCATCGTCGTCAGCGCGTTCGGGATCATCGTGAAGAACCAGTTCTGGATGCTCGAGTCGCTCTTCGGCGACGGAGGCGTTCCGGCCGTCGTTGTCCACATCCACGAGAGCGCGTGGATCTCCGGTCAGGTGCTCACCTTTGCGGCCATGGCAAGCGCGATCGCCGCGTATGTCGGCGTGTCGCTCGCGATGCCCGAGAAGCCGTTCGACCTCGACCGGATGCTCTATCGCGGCAAGTACCGCGAGCTGCTGCCCGAGAGCGAGCGCGACTTCCGGGAGGAGCATGCGGGCCACCTGCCCGCATGGATGGAGAAGATCGGGTTCTCGCGCGAGTACTCGCGTGCGGACACCTGGATCACCGCGATCACCGTGGTCTGGCCGCTCGCCTTCACGCTGCTCTTCATCGCTGGAACCGCGTACGCATTCACCGTGGGCGTCTCGGCCGAGTCGTGGGTGGTGTTCTGGAAGTACTGGACCTGGCTCGTCTTCGCCGCGGGCTGCGTGATCGTCGTGTGGTTCTCGATCGGCGGACTCCGCGATCTCAAGCGCATGTACGCGCATCTCGAGAAGTACCGGGCGGACGCCGCGGACGACGGCGGCGTGGAGAGGCAGCGGGATGCGTGATCTCCGCAGGATTCCGCTGCCGCCGACGGGGTGGACGGTGCGTTCGGACGCCTGCGCGCGCGACGGCGCCGGTGCCTTCGCGCCGATCGAGGTGCCGCCGTTCAGCCATGCGTCGATCCACGCGGTCCTCGACCGCGCGGGAATCCAGCGGCCGTGGACGAGCGCGCGGGCCGAGCTCGACAGCGAGTGGGTCGGCAGGACCGAGTGGACCTTTGCGTGCGAGGTCGAGGTGCCCGCGCGTGCCGACGGCCGCGCGTGCGCGCTGGTCATCGAGACGATCGACGGGCCCTGCGAGGTCGTCCTCGGCGGAGTCCCGCTCGGCACGCACGCGAGCGAACACTTCCCGTTCGAGGCACGCGTCCCCGAGGGGCTCCGCGGCGTGCGCGCGACGATCGAGCTCCGCTTCAAGGCGCCCGTAAACGAGGTCCTGCGCTGGCAGGCCGAGCTCGGCGAGCGCCCGGTGAACGGCGACTGGACGCCGTTCTGCTTCGCGCGCAGCGCGGCGTGCGGCTTCGGCTGGGACTGGGGTCCGCGCGTGCCGGGCGTCGGCTTCTACGGCGCGCGCTTCGACTGCTGGAGCGAGGCGCGCATCACCGGCGTGTCGGTCACGCAGCGTTGGAATCCCGATGGAACCGCCGCGGTCCGCGTCATCCCGCACGGCGACTTCGATGCCTCGCGCGTCGTCTGCGTCGTGCGCGAGCGCGAGGGAACGCAGCGCGTCGAGTGCGACCGCGACGGCGTCGCGACGCTGCGTCCGACACGGCTCTGGTCCACCTGGGATCGCGACGGCACCGCAGGCAGCGGATGGAACGCGATGGTCGGATTCCGCGATGAACGCGGCGAATTCAAGCTGATCGCCACCTCGCGCTTCGCGTTGCGGCGCATCGAGCTCGACGCAGGCCCCGACGCGGTCGGCCGGCGTTTCCGCTTCCTCCTCAATGGCGAGCCCGTCTTTGCGCGCGGCGCGAACCTGATCCCGCCGCTCCTCGGCGCGCGCCACGAGCACGACTGGCTCGGCGAGATGCGCCGGTACCGCGACACGGGCTTCAACATGGTGCGCGTCTGGGGCGGCGGCAACTACCTCCCCGACGCGTTCTATGACGCGTGCGACGAGGTCGGCATCCTGGTCTGGCAGGACTTCATGTTCGCCTGCGCGACCTATCCCGAGTGCGATCCGTTCGCGTCGCTCGTCGCGCGCGAGGCCGAGCACCAGGTGCAGCGGCTCTCGCGCCATCCGTCGCTTGCGCTCTGGTGCGGCGGCAACGAGGACATCCTCGCGTGGTGGAGCTGGGGCTGGAAGGAGCGCCTGAAGGATGGCCAGTCCTGGGGACGGCGCTACTGGCTCGAGCTGCTGCCGGCCATCGTCGGGGCGCACGACCCCGGGACTCCCTACTGGGCGGAGAGTCCATTCTCCGGCTCCATGGAGGTGCATCCGAACGACCCTGATCACGGCGACCGCCACACCTGGGACGCCGAGGCGAAGCTCGAGGACTACCGAAAGGTGCTGCCTCGGTTCTCGAGCGAGTTCGGCCACCAGTCGCCGCCCTGCCTCGCCACGCTCCGGGAGGAGCTCGATCCGAGCGCGCTCCGCGTGGGAAGCGAGCCGCTCAGGCTCCGGCAGAAGGCGTGGGGGGGCGACGAGGTCCAGTACAGGCCCTTCCTGGATGCCCGCTTCAGGCCCGCCCGCAGCTTCGAAGAGTACGCGGCGCAGTCGCACCATCTCCAGGCGCGTGCGATGGATGCCGCGATGCGATGGCTTCGCGCGGGCGCGCCGCGCTCGATGGGCGCCCTCATCTGGCAGTGGAACGATGTGTGGGCGGGCCACTCGTGGTCCCTCGTGGACGCGGCGGGTCGCGCGAAGCCCGCGTGGCACGCGGTGCGCAGGTCGTGCGCGCCCCGCCTGCTCTCGTTCGAGCCGACCGGCGGCTTCGAGCAGTGGAAGGGCGGGGCGCTCGAGCTCGTGCTCGCCGATGACGCGGCGCTTCGAGGCGCCGTGGGCAGGCTGGCGGCGACGGCCGTCATCGAGCGCGTCGACTTCATGGGTCGGACCCGCGCAGGCGCGGCGGTCGAGCTCTTGCCTTGCGAGGAATGCGGTCTCGCCGCTGCGACCGGGCGCGCGCGCGTCCCTGAGTCGCTTGTGGCGGGCGCGGATCCTGCGCGGGAGCTCCTCGTCGCATGGCTTCCGGACGATCCCGAGCTGGCGCGTGCACACTGGTTTCTCGCCGCCGACGCGGCGCTCGAGCTTCCGGAGCCGGTGCTCCTGCCGGGAGTCTTCCTTCCGGCGGATGCCTTGCGGTTGCGCGTCGACCGAGTGATCCGCGAGTTCTGGATCGAGGATGCGCACGAACTCGCGCCCTCGGACAGCTGGCGCACGCTGCTCCCGGGCGACGAGGTCGCGCTCGCGCCTGGATCGCGCTGGTGGAGCGCGAACCACTTTGCCCGCAGGCACGGCTGAAATTCGCGTGTGGGAAAATGCGTGAGTTCGAGGAGTCGCTTGGCCGGGCGTTATGCTCGGCGCGCCGGGCCACGCTGCTCGAGCGACGGAACGGGACAACCCGAACGAGACAACCCGAACGAGACAACCCGAATGAGGGGGAAAGAGGTGAATGCCATGATCGCTTGCTTTGACGCATCGATGGGAAGCTGCCGGACCGCCTGCGAGGCACCGGTCGGTGGACAACGGATCGGCTCCGTCGGGCCGACCCGCGTCCATGCCGTGGATCCGGCCGACCGGTTCGCACTCGGCGCACCTTGTGTGATTCCGCGCGATGCTCCCGATCCCGCCCGGTATCCCGCAGGCAAGTCCGATGCGGACATCCGTTCGCTACTCGCCGCGAAGTCGAGGCGTCGGGAGGAGGGGATCCGGCGGCTCATCGAGGAGGCGAAGGCGAGCGGACGGGAGATCGAGCGCTTCGTCGCGGCGATCAACTACGACACCGAGCTCAGTCCGCGGACCACGAATAGGCGCCAGCTGCTCGAGCTCGGCATCGAGGTGCCATCGGCCGATGCGATGCCGGCGGACGACGCCGAGGTTCATCGGGTGCTCTGGACGATCGTCTATGGCCTGGCGAGGCTCGGCATCTTCCTGACCGGCACCGATTCGCTCGATGACAGGGCGATGCTCGCGCGTCTCTGCTCGCAGGTCCTGGTCGACGAGGTCCCCGACATTCCGCCGAGCGCGGACATGAGCGAGTTCATCGATCTTGACGCACCCGTTGCGCTCGACGCACCTGATGGGCTTCACGGCCCCTTCGACCCTTCACGCGAGGAGGATGAAGAGGTCGATGGGGCGCTGCTCGAGATCCGCGGCGAACCGATCGTGGACCGAGACCGGCTGCTGCCAAAGCCCGACCGGTCCTAGCGACCGAAGGTGCGGAGCCAGGCGACGGGAGCGCGGGGACGGGGGCCCTTGCGAGCCTTCGCCTGCTTCCACCATCGGAATCCGATCACGCCGGCGACCACGAGCGCCACTCCGGCGAGCGACAGCGTCACGACATTGCCGAGGTTCTTCGCATGCTCATACCCGACCGCACCGACATACCCGATGCCGACCTGCACAGGCACGGTCACGGCGACGGTGGTCAGCTCCACCGCGAGGAACTTCCACCACGCCAGCTGGAGGATGCCAGTCATCGTCAGGACGGGCGTGCGCGTCCCGGGGATGAACCGCGCCAGGATCAGCACCACCGCCCCTCGCTGCTCCATGGCGTATTTCGCCTCGAGCAGTCGGCGCGGGTGCATCATGCGCTTGAACCGCTTGCTGTGGATCAGCCTCGTTCCATAGGTCCGACATACCCAGATCCACCCAGAGTCGCCGATGACCAGCCCGAAGTAGGCCGCGATCAGGGTCTCGGCCCATCCCATGTGACCGTGGAAGATGAGGGCTCCCGCCGGGATCAGCAGGAAGTCCTCCGAGATGTGCAGCCCGATTCCGCAGACGATGAACGCCGCGAAGATGAACCACGCGCCGTACTCCTGAACGAGCAGGGGTCCCTGCGTCTTCAGCCAATCGAGCATGCCGGTCGATTCGCTCGACGCCGCAGCCGTCGCGGCGTCGGTGGCCTGAGCGAGAAGCAGTGGCAGCTGGTCGAGGAGCGGCGCCATCGGGCAGGAGAGGATCAGCACTCTAGCACCCATCCGCCTTCGGATGTCATGACGCACCTGCTCTCAGAGGACCGACTCGATCGACGAGAGGCCCAGGAGTTCCCGACACCAGAACGGCTCTGCCGCCTCGACGCCGAGCCGGGTCCCGACGAACCGGTCCCGAACATCCATCTGCTCGGGCAGGGCGCGATTGGGTGCGTGGTCGATCACCTGCGACTCGTACGCCAGGATCGCGCGGCGCTTCCGATCTCGGTACCGGCTGATGTCGAGCGCGAATGTGGGATCAGGCATCGACTTGAGGTGGGAGCAGTAGTAGTGGACGATCCGCCTCGGATGAACCGGATCGCCGGAGATCGGGGAGCGGGTGAGCTTCGCGTCGAAGCGGGCATCTTCTGCGATCCTGGTCGCCGCGATGTGGTCAGGGTGTGCGTCTTCCGGGTGCGGGGCGAAGAGGATCTCGCATCGGTGCTCGCGCAGCGCCGCTGCGAGTCGGTGCCGGGCCTCGAGCGTGTGCGCGAGCGAGCGATTCGGAAGGCCAAGGTTCCTGCGGGTGCAGCCGAGGATGGCATCCGCTGCCGCGGACTCGCGGGCTCGGCGTTCCGGTGTGCCGCATGGAGTCGGCTCGCCGTCGGTCATGTCGACGATCACGACGGAGTGGCCCTCCTCGACAAGCCTGGCGATGGTTCCGCCCATGCCGAGCTCGGCATCATCCGGATGGGGGCTGACGACGACGATGTTCACGGCCTCAATGCTACCGCAACCCGTCGCCCGACTTGCGGTCGCCTCTCCCGCCACCGTCGTCGTTCCGCTGGGAGCCGTCGAATCCCGGGATTCGGCCCACTGCGCGGCGCGGGCCGAAGGCCCGGGCGTCGAGATCGTTCGCGAGCGCCGCCATGAAGGCGTCAAGCGCCCGAGACTGCGCGCCGTCGGAGGTCCTTCTCGAGAACTCCGACTCGATCATCGCCCGATGGAGCATCAGCAGCCGGTCCCAGCTCGTGGCGAGAAACGCCGCGGCATCCGGCGTGGCGAGGATCGGTGCGAGCTGCGCGCCCACCGAATCCGGATCACCCTGCAGCACGGGTCCGATCGAGCGCTCGATCGCAGCGGCGAAGCGCACCACAGGGATCGCCTGCTCGAGCGCGAAGAGGTCCCGTTCGAAGGCGGTCTGCGTCTCCGGACTCCGGACCGCGACAAACGATCGCACCGCGAGGTTGGTCCGGGCGACGAGATCCTGCGACGCAGGCGCTGCGAGGGCTCGGCGAGTCGCCCACCCGCCCCAGAGGAACAGGCGGTCGCTGGCCGCGCGGTCGATCGGCTCGACGACCTGATCGAGATCGGCGAGCGCCCTGCACAGCCGTGCGGCCTCATCGAGCCGCTGCGACTCCGGTCCGCCGAAGTCGCCTCGCCCGATCGCCTCGCACCATGCGGTGCGTATCCGGTCGATCCGTTCAAGCATCAGCTCTGGCGATCGATCCGAGAGCTCGAGCGCCCGCGGTGATCGGCGGCGAAGCTGCTCCTCGTAGGGGAACGGAAAGGCCTGCGCACACTGCGCCTCGAGGGCAGAGAACGCAAGTTGCGCATCCGACCGTTTGATCGGATCGAGGAGCATCCGGGCAAGCCGGCGGGCGACGGCCGCGAACGACCGTCCCGCCGCTGGTCGCACGGCGGAGATCGAGTCGATCACGCGCTGCAGGGATTCGAGCCTCGCGCGGTCCTCCTCGAGCGTTCGAAGGCGCTCGAACCCGCTGAGCCTCGCGGGATCGCTCGCGGAGTCAGGCGCCGCCGCGGCGTCCCTGATCGCGCGCGGCAGGGCACGGACGGCGGCCCGCGAGTCACGATCGAACTGCCGGATCGCATCCTTCAGGTCCCGGGGAGCTGGCGCCGCCGGCGCCGTGGATGTGGAGCCCGATGCCGCTCCTGGCGGCTCGACCAGCCGATCGGCGCGAGCACAGGCCTCCGCGATGCGCTCCGCCGTTCTCCCGCGGGCACGCTCGACCGCGGCGTCCGCAGCATCCGCGGAGAAGAGCCCTGCGACCGCATCCGCGAGATCCTGCTTGGCGGCCTCCGGGAGGTCCTTCATGCAGCGCAGCGCGGCCATCGCCTCGCCTGCGGCAACGCACGGCCCGAGCGACTCGAGCGCCGCGCCTGCGAGCGAAGCGCCCTCTGCCCCGCCTGCGATCGACCGCACGCTCGCCGCGATGCGCTCGAGCGCGGAATCCACCACCCGCGCGGGCACTCGCAGGGGCGGAACCTCGCCGCGGATCGAATCGAGCCACCGGACCGCCCTCGCCGCCACGGCGAGCCGCCGCGCCTCGACGGCGGAGAAGCCGCCATCCGCAGACTTCATGGCGCGAAGTGCCTCGTGGAGGGCATCGCGCGCGTCGCCGCCGGGGAGCGCGTCGATCTCGCCCTCGAGCGAGTCCGCGCTGATCGCCGGATCCGCGTGCCGCGCGGCCCGACCGCTCTCGACGGCCTTTCCCTCCCGGTCTCGGCCCCCGTCGGGCCGAATCCCAAGCGCCGGCCAGGGCGCAATTGGCTGCGCCGTCTCGACCAGGTCCAGCAGCTCGATCAGCGGCACCAGCGTTGTGCGCAGCGCCTCGACCGTGGCTGCCGCGAGGGCGTCCGGTCCGGCGATCGACGCCCGGCGCAGCGGATCGATCGAAGTGGCTCCGATCGCATCGAGGAGCCGAATCGCGCGTGCCGCATCGGACTGCGGAAGCGGACGATCCAGCGCGCCGCGCCCCTTGGCCGCAAGGTCCACCATCGCGTCGATCCGTCCGATCACGAGGCTGAGCCGAGCGCCGAGCACGGCAGGCGCACTCTCCGTCCACGGCCGTCCAGCACCGGATCGCAGCAAGTAGGCCGCGACCGTGCGGATTCGGGCTTTCGCTGCCGCCGCGGAACGGCCCTCGCCGCTCGAGCGCCCCGCGAGCGCCGCGAGCTCCGACTGCTCCGCCTCGAGGCGCGCCGCGAGGTCGGTTGCCGCGTTTTCCGCCCGGAGCTTCGGTCCCTCAGGCAACGCATCAAGCCGGAGCTCCTGCGCGGCGGCGCCAGGAGTCGCCCAGAAGGACAGACTCAGCGCCACAAGACAGGCACGCGGCATCCTCAATCGCATGACGGTTCCTCCGCAGCCTCGACCGGCGAAGTTCCACTTCCGTACCAGATCCAGCGCAGGCAGAGCCCCTGCGGCGGCAACGTCGGCCCGGCCGCACGCCGGTCGCGCGCGGCGATGATCGCAGCCATCGCATCCGGCTCGATCCGCCCCCGCCCCACCTCGACCAGTGTCCCCGCCACGATCCGCACCATGTTGTAGAGGAAGCCGCTCGCCGCGATCTCGATCTCGATCCGGCGCGGCGCCGGCGAACGCGCGACGCAGTCGAACACCGTCCGCACGGTGGTCGCCCGCCCGTGGTCGACCTGCGCGAAGCTCGCGCAGTCGTATGTTCCGACGAGCCGCCGCGCCGCGTCCTGCATCCGGTCGACATCGAGCGCGTAGGGCGTCGCGAACACGAGATTGCGGTCGAACAGCGGCCGCGGGTGGTGCGGATGGCTCGTGTGCTCGACCGTGTAGCGGTAGCACTTGCTCCGTGCGCCACCGATCGGGTTGAAGTCGTCCGCCGCGAGCTCGGCCCGCAGGACCTGCACATCGCGCGGCAGCCGGGCCGTGATCGCCGCCGCCAGCCGCCCGAGCGGCACCCGCACATCAGCGGTGAACGCGGCGACCTGCCCCACC
>Ga0209770_10000559_pt1 | contig 20281 bp, 21 predicted proteins | sample LauGreSu1BDMLBDD_2_FD_187572 | JGI IMG/M metagenome (GOLD analysis project Ga0209770, IMG submission 187572) | Freshwater lake microbial communities from Lake Michigan, USA - Su13.BD.MLB.DD (SPAdes) (version 2) | ecosystem: Environmental > Aquatic > Freshwater > Lake | place: Lake Michigan, USA...
CCCGCCGATGGAGAAGACCTACGCCCGCATCTCGCTCGGCACCATGGACGACATGCAGAAGGCCATGGTCGTGTTCAAGCAGGTGCTCGGCAAGGCCTGAGTCTGTCGAGCGAGCGCCGGACGGCCGCGTCCGGCGCTCGCTCGCCGCGCTTGTTGCCGGAAGCGCCGGCGCGCCAAGTCGGCTAAGCTACCGGCCATGAAGCGCCACGCCCTCCGCCGGTTCAGCGTCCTCCTGATCGCGCTCGCACTGACCGCGGGCGCTCTCCCCCCTAAACCCGAAGACGTCGGCCTGTCGTCGGATCGGCTGCAACGCATCAATCAGCTCGTGCAGCGCTATATCGACGAGGGCCGGATTACCGGCGCCATCACCGTGGTGTCGCGCAAGGGGCAGGTCGCCCACTTCGAGGCGCAAGGCCAGATGGACCTCGAGGCGAAGACCCCCATGCGCAAGGACGCCATCTTCCGCATGGCTTCGATGTCGAAGCCGGTGACCGGCGCCGCCATCCTGATGCTGATGGAAGAAGGCCGGCTGCGGCTTGGCGATCCGGTCTCGCGCTTCATTCCCGAATTCAAGAACGCCAAGGTCGCCATGGCCAGGGCGCCGGCCGCGGCCGCCCCGCCCGGGCAACCCAGGCCCGAGCCGGAGATCTACACCGTCCCGGCGGAGCGCGACCTCACGATTCGAGACTTGATGACCCACACGTCGGGCCTCGAGAGCGGCGGACCTGGCACGCGTCCCGGCGCGCGGTTGGCGCCGCGCCGCTCGGCCAGCAATCTCGCCGCGTATGTGCCGACCCTGGGCGCCGTGCCGCTCGACTTCCAGCCGGGTACCGAATGGCGCTACAGCGCCCTCGCCGGCATCGAAGTGCTCGGGCGCATTGTCGAGGTCGCGTCGGGGCAGACCTTCGATCAGTTCCTGAAGCAGCGAATCTTCGATCCCCTCGAGATGAAGGACACAGCGTTCTACCCGACCGAGGACCGCATGGCGCGCGTGGTGACGCTGTACGACTGGCGAGACGGCAAGTTGATGCGCATCGAGACCCCGGCGTGGCTCGCCACCAAGACGTTGTTCTCAGGTGGCGGCGGACTGTGGTCCACCGCCGACGACTACATCCGCTTCGGGCAGATGTTGGTGAACGGCGGTGTGCTCAACGGCAAGCGCCTGCTGAGCCCGCGGACCGTCGATCTCATGGCGTCGAACCATGTTGGTGGCCTCTATACCGGCATCGGCGAGTCCGCGAAAGGCATGGGCTTCGGCCTCACGGTGGAGGTCGTCCTCGACCATGTCGCCGCGGGCCGTCACGTGTCGAACGGATCATTCGGATGGGGCGGCGCGTTCGGGACGCACTTCTGGGTCGATCGCAAGGAACAGCTGGTCGGTCTGTTAATGGTCCAGGAACCCGTGGGCGCGATGCGCATGGACCTGGAGAACGCGGTCATGCAGGCAATTGTCGAGTAGTTGGAGTTGATCCGATCCCGTGGACGGGTTAACTACGCCGCCTGAGTCGCTGCCCACCGCTCGAACTCCGCCGGACTGATCTGGCCGAGGGTCGAGTGCCGACGCCGTTGGTTATAGAACACTTCGATGAGGTCGAACAAGGCCATCTTGGCGTCACCGCAGCTCTCGAAGTGCTCGCCCTCTTCACTCTTCACGGTCGCGAAGAAGCTTTCCATCACCGCATTGTCGTAACAATTCCCGCGCCGGCTCATGCTGCAAGTGATGCCATGGCTCGCGAGTACCGCCTGGTAGTCTTCGCTCGCGTAGGTGCAGCCCTGGCCGGAGTGATGCAGCAGCCCCGCATCGGGACAGCGCCGCTTCAGCGCCATCTGCAGGGCCTTCAGCGTGAGATGCCGATCATTCACTGCACTGACGGCCCAGCCGACGATGAAGCGTGAATACAAGTCGAGAATGGCTGCCAGATAGAGCTTGCCGCTGCTCGCGATCACGAACTCCGTCGTATCGCCGACCCAGCTTCGATTCGGCGCGGTCGCCACGAACTGACGGTCGAGCACATTGGCCGCGACGGGCTGGTCGTGATCGCTCATCGTGGTCCGCTTGAAACGCTTGCGCGCCCGCGCGACCAGACCCTCCTCCTGCATCAGCCGCACGACCCGTTTGCGGCTGACGGACTCGCCGTCGTCATCGAGGTCGCGCAGGATCCGGGGACTGCCGTAGCGCCGCCGGCTCGCCTCGAAGAACGTCCGCACCTTCACGCGTAACCGCGCATCGGTCGCCGCGTGGGCCGACGGCGGGCGCTCGCACCACGCGTAGAACCCGCTGCGAGTGACGCGCAGCACGCGACACAGATCCGTGACGGAATGATCGGCCTTCTGCGCGGCAATGAACCGGAACCTTACCGGCTCTGCTTGGCGAAGAAGGCCGTCGCTGTTTTTAGGATCTCGCGCTCCTCGAGCAGGATGCGATTCTCTTTGCGGAGTCGGGCCAGCTCCTCGCGCTCGGCCGTCGTCAGGCCCGTCTTGCCGCCCGTGCGATCGGCTCGCGCGTGCTCGACCCAGAGCCGCAGGGCCGAGGCCGTGAGATCGAGCTCGCGGGCCACCGCGCCGACCGTCTTGCCTTCGTCGAGCACCAGCCGGACCGCTTGGGCTCGAAACTCCTCACTGAACTGTCGCCGGGGCCGCCGGCTGCCATGTGCCGCCATCGTGGACATCGTATCCGCCTTTCGGAAACTGTCCACGAGACCGGATCAACTCCATTGCTCGACGATGGCCCCGCAAGGCCGTGAAGGTTCGAGTATTGAACGGCCTCTGAATTGGCGGCGTTGAATGTCTGGGAATGACGCCAAAAGACGTCTAAGCACGTGATTTCACGGGACAGATGTCGTGAAGGTGTAGGGTACAGCTCGCTCTTGGCTAGCATTGCCGGAGCCTCGGAAGGCATCTCCCGCTAGAATGGCGGCGACCGCACTCGCGTACATGCTCGAAGCGTCGCCGTTGCTGACGGTGGTGCTCGCATGGTTCGCGGTACGATTCGCGCGACGGGGTGCCACGGTGCTGCGGTGGCTGGGCCGCCTCGATCTTGCTTGGTGTGCCGTCTCACTGTTCGCCAAGCAGGTGGCATTCGCCCGTGCCCTGAGCATCGAGTCGCGGCCCTCGGCCGTGTGGGGCATGGCGTTGGCCGCGCTGGCTGCGCCCCTGCTTCTCAAGACTATGCCGTCGGGGCGATGGCGCGCCTGGTCGGCATGGACCCTCGTCTTGGCGGCGAGCCTGGTTCTGCTGACCGACTCGATATATGCCCGTTGGTTCGACGACGTCTTTCCCGCGGCGGCGTTGTTTTCGATCAGCCACCTGCCCAGTATTGCCGGAGGGGCTTGGAATCTCGTGACGCCCGGCGACGTCTGGCTGGTCGCCGACGTGATCCTGGCGGCGCCGTTGATGGTCTCCCTCTCGCGCCTTCCTGCAGCCGAGCGGTCCGGCCGAGCCGTGCGCCTCACGCGAATGGCGTTCGGCGCCGTGGTCGTGATGGCGGTCGCGTGGCGTGCCACGGCGACCGTGCGGGCCGAGCCGTCCCTCGCGTCGCAGCGGTTTTCCAATCTGTCGCTGATGGCGCAGGTCGGTCCGCTCACGTTTCATGTCGTCGACGGCTGGCTGTGGCTGCGCTCCCGCGCAGCCCAGAAGATGGTGTCTGACGAAGTCATCGCGGAGACCGAGGCCTGGCTTAAGCAGCGTCAGCCGCAGCGCGCCGGCATCGGCCCGTGGTTCGGCGTGGCCAAGGGCATGAACCTGATCGTCATTCAGGTCGAGTCGCTGCAGGCGCCGATTGTCGACCTGCGGATCAACGGCCGAGAGGTGATGCCGAACCTGCATCGCCTCCAGCGCGAGAGCCTGTCGTTTTCGCAGGTCTTCGATCAGACCGACGAAGGACGCACGTCGGACGCCGAGTGGGTGGCCTTGACCTCACTGCTTCCGGAACCGCAGGGCGCCGCCGTGTTTGTCAACGCTGCGAACGATCTGTTCGGGCTGCCCTCGGCGCTGGCGTGGCACGGATACCGCTCGCTGTCGGCCGTGCCGTTTACGCCCTCGTTCTGGAATCGCTGGTTCATGTTTCCCCGCATGGGTTTTGCCACCAGCCTGTTCGATGACGACTTTGCGCCGGGCGACACCATTGGCTGGGGCCTCAACGATCGCGAATTCCTGCTGGAAATGGCGCCCAGGCTTGCGGCCCAGGACCAGCCGTTCGCCGCCTGGCTAATCACGTTGTCCCTGCATCATCCGTTTGATGCGTTCCCCGAACGGCTTCAACGGCTGGATGTCGGGCCGTGGCGGAACAGACCGTTCGGCAACTATCTTCACGGCATGCACTATTTCGACGAGGGCCTCGGGGCGTTTCTCAAGGCGCTCGAGCGCAACGGCCTGCTGGACCGGAGCGTCGTGGTCGTGACCGGCGATCACGCGGCCGGGTTCCCGTGGGGCGCTGAACTGGCTCATACCCTCGGCTTTGGCAACAACCTGCAGAACTGGACACTGGCCGAGCGTGTGCCGCTCGTGGTCCGCGTGCCAGGCGGCGGACCCGCACGGTTCGATCTTCCGGTCGGCCAAATTGATTTCGCGCCGACCATGCTCGGCCTGCTGGGCGTGGATGCGGCGCCGTTCCCGTACGCCGGGCGCAACGTGTTGGGCGCCCCGGGTTCCGAGCCGGTGGTGCGGCGTGACGGCAGCTGGGTGGATGCCGAGCGCTTATTTGTCCTGCGCGGCAAGGCGAGCGGCACGCACTGCTTCGATCGGGCGACTCTCGGCGACCTGCCGATCGCCGCGTGCTCGGCGGGGACCACCCTCGCCGACCGTCAAGTCGCCATATCGCGGCGAGTCCGCGAATTCGACCTCCAGCGACGACTCAATGCGGCGCCGCCATCGGCGCCGCGTTGAGTCATGGCCTCGCAAGCCCGTGCGGGACGCCCGCTCACCTGCTCGTCACAACTCGACGAGTTGCTTCCCGAAGTTCTTACCCTTGAGCAGGCCGAGGAATGCCTCCGGCGCCGACTCGAGGCCAACGGCAATCGACTCGCGGTACTTCAGCCGGCCGGCGGCGACCATGCCGCCCAGTTCCGCCAGGGCGTCGGGCCAGCTTTCCATGTGCTCGCTGACGATGAAGCCCTCGATGCGCAGCCGCGACCGCAGGATCAACGCGGGGTGCGCCAGGGGAATCGGCTCGCCGTTATAGCCGCTGATCATGCCGCAGATGGCAATGCGGCCAAAGTCGTTCATCCGCGCGAGTACCGCATCCAGAATGGGGCCGCCCACGTTTTCGAAGTGACCGTCAACGCCGTCCGGCGTGGCGGCCGCCAGGGCCTTGTACAGCGACTTGGGATCGCCATGCGCCTTGTAGTCGATGCACGCGTCGAAGCCCAGTTCGTCGGTCACATAGCGGCACTTGTCGGGGCCGCCCGCAAACCCGACCGCGCGATAGCCGCGCGCCTTGGCCAGCTGGCCGACCGCGCTGCCCACCGCGCCGCTGGCCGCGCTCACGGTAACCGTCGCGCCGGGCTTGGGGGCGCAGATCTTCGTCAGTCCGTGCCACGCGGTCACGCCCGGCATGCCGACGGCGCCGAGGTATGCCGGCAGCGGGATGCGCGTGGCGTCCACCTTGCGCAGGGCGCCTTTGGCCGCGCCATCAACGATGCTGAATTGCTGCCAGCCCCCCATGCCGACGACCAGGTCGCCCGCGGTAAAGGCTGGATGCCGTGACTCGACGACTTCGCCCGCCGTGCCGCCGATCATCACCTGGTTGAGCGGTTGTGGCGGCGCGTAGCTCCGGGCATCGTCCATCCGCCCGCGCATGTAGGGATCGAGCGACAGGAAGTGGTGCCGGACCAGGACCTGGCCGTCGGCCAGGGGCGGGATCGCGGCCTCAATCAGTTGAAAGTTGTCGGCCGTGGCTTCGCCCCTGGGCCGGGAGACGAGGTGTATTTGCTTGTTCAGGGTGGGCACAGGACGCATTCTAGTTGCTGGCACCTGCTAAAATTGCCACGACGCGCCCGTAGCTCATCTGGATAGAGCACCGACCTTCTAAGTCGGGGGTAGCTGGTTCGAGTCCAGCCGGGCGCGCCATTCGACTCGCATCTGATTCGCTTTCAGTGAATCAGGTGCTCGCTCATGGCTTGCGGGCGCGTACAAACGCGCTCATGAAGCGGCCGTCAACCTGCGCCGCCAGCTCCCCAACATCCAGGCCATTTTCTTCAAGAAGCTGCCGCGCATCGGCAGCGCGATAGACCCGCGTGGGCTCGACGTCGATGTGCTCGAATCCGGCGGCCAGGCCCGGCTGGCGCCTGACTCGCGCCGCGATTCGCGACATGCAAGCCGTGTCGCGATCGTTTGGCGCCGAGTTCGTGGTGATGTTCGTGCCGTTCAAGAGCCAGGTCTATCTGCCCCTGCTCGCGGCGGCCTGGTCGAAAGACGCCATGGGCGGCGCGTTCCAGCTTGCTCTCGAGCCGTATGGCCGCGCGGTCGACGTCGATCGCCTGCTCGCCAACCGGCTGGCGCAAAACCAGATGATGGCGCAGCTGTGCGCCGAGGCCGGCATTCCGTTTCTCGACACGACGGCGGCCCTGACCGCCCGCGCGGCGGCCGGAGAGAACGTGTACTTCCCGGACGAGTCGCACTTGAACCAGGTGGGGGAGGCCCTGATCGCCGACCAACTGGCGACATTCCTCAAGACCTACTCCGCGCGCCCTTGATCCTCTCGGTGGAGGCAACCCTGTCGGTGCAACCCAGTCGGTGGAGGCAACCCTTTAGGGTTGCCTGCTACACTGCGTACAGTCACCACGATGCGGACCCTGCTTTTGAGCTTCATCATTGGCACCACCGCGATGGGTGTGCCGCCGGCCACTTTCACCGGCACCATCATCGATGCCGAATGCGTGCGTAGCGGCCATGCGTCGATGCGGATGGGCGAGACCGACGCCGAATGCGCGAAGGCCTGCGTGATCAGCCACGACTCCCGGTATCTGCTCGCAGAGGGCGCGAACGTGTACCAACTCTCGGATCAGAAGACGCCGGAGCGGTTCGCGGCTGAGCGAGTGGTGGTGACGGGCACGCTCGACGAGACGACCCGGACGATTCAGGTCGAGTCGATCAGCGCGGCGAAGTAAGCCGCCGCCGTCGGGCCGCCAGCGCGGCGAGGCCGGCGGTCATCATCGCGACGGTCGCCGGCTCGGGCACCGGGGTCGGCTGGGTCATGGCCTGGGGGCTGAAGCCCGAGACAAACGCCTGATCGCCCGCCGCGCCCCGGTGATGCAAGCCGGCAAAGGGCCCTGGACCGAAGATACTGGGGGCCGAAGGCAAGCCGCCATCCACCGCGGCCGTGTCGTAATACCCCGCAATCAGGAATCCCGGCGATCGGTTCAGATGCCACGCCCCAGCCTCCATCGCCCAGTTGGTGCCCCAGACGAATTGCACCAGCCCCAGCGGACTAATGTCAGACGAATAGCAACCGGCATCGGCAAAGGAGTGGTTCGTATAGGCCGTGCCGCCGGCCTGGGTGTAGGTGTAGCCGCCCAGCTGAAGCATGGCCGCGCCGATGTTGTACGAGTTGCAGCCGGGCGCGATCACGGTGGCCGGCGCTTCCGGATCGAAGGAAAACGCCAGCGACCACGGCGTGCCCGGCTCGAGACCGGTCAGCAGGCCGTAGGGGTCGTGCACGCCCGAGAGCGTGGATGACGCGTGCCATGTAATGGGCGCCGCCTGTGCGAACGAGGCGGTCACCAGCAACAACACCAGTACGGGCAGGGCCATGCGCGCCCGCGGATGCAAGAAGGGTTCCCTGCCGGGCCCGGTCGCTAGCGGTGGGGCAGGCGGAACACGTGAATGGATTGATCGTGCTTGCGGCAGCGCTGCGAATAGTGGTCCTTGGCCAGGTCCGACACCATGACCAGCGTGTTGGCGGAACACCAGCTCACGCCTTCGAGCGTCCGGTAGCGGCGTTTGCCTTTCCGCGAGCGCGGGAAGTCGTAGATGATGCCCGGGCCGGTGATGGTCCAGTCGCTCAATCGCAGCGTGCCAATCCACAGCCGCGACGTCTGCTGCGACAGCACCGCGATGGTCCGCCCGCGCACGGCCACGGCCGAATAGTCCTTGAACTTCACCGCGGGCGGCAACGCAATGGTCGCCACCGACGACCACGCCGTGCCCTTGCGCCGCAGCACGTGCAGCAGCCCGCGGCCGCGCTTCTTGCCCTTGCGCCCGCCGTGGCCGCCGTTGCCCTCGCACAGCCCCAGCAGGTAATCGCGCTCCTGCCAGCGGACGGCGGCCAGTCCTTCCATGCCGGTATTGCGCTCGTCGAACGCGACATCGACCCACCGGCGCCGCCGGAACTGGCCGCGCTCGTCGCACTCGTCGATCAGGGGCTTATAGGTGCCGTCGGGGTGTTTCTCCGCCTCGATCAGCAGGTAGAAGTGCCCCGTCTGCGGATTGAAGGTGAGGTCCTCGTAGCCTTCGCCATCGCGAATGGGGCCGACCCACCCGTGCTCGCTCGATTCAAGCGCCAGCCCGCCGCGGATGCGCGCCAGCCGGCGGATGTTGTCGAAGACGACGTAATAGTCGCCGTCCTTCTGGAACACGCCGCTCGCCTCGAGCACCGCGCTGCCCTTGGGCGGGCGAAGAAACGCGGCCAGCTTGTGCTCGGCGACAAGGGTGAGGACCGGCCGCGCCATGGACGCAGTCTACCCGAGGTCAGGACGCGGGCGCCGTCGCCGGATCGAACCGCACCACCACCACGGTAATGTTGTCGCGGCCGCCGGCGGCGAGCGCCTGGGCCAGCAGCCGCCGGGCGGCCGCCTCGGGATCGGCCTCGGCGTCGAGCACGCCAGCCAGTTGCTCGTGCGTCATCGTCTCGCTCAGTCCGTCTGAGCAGAGCAGCAGGCAATCGCCGGCCTGGACGTCGAACGCCTGCGCCTCGACCTTGACCCCCGCCTCCGGTCCCCCCACCACGTTGGTGATGACGTGGCGCAGCGGGTGCGCGGCGACGTCTTGCTCCCGGACCGAGCCCTGGCGCACCAGCTCGGCGACGAGGGTATGGTCCTCCGTCATCTGCTGCAGGGCGCCGTCACGATGCAGGTAGGCGCGGCTGTCGCCGGCGTGAACGAGGCACACCTGCGTCCCGAGGTGAAACGCCATGGTGATGGTGGTGCCCATGCCCTTCAGGGACGGGTCGGCGGCTGCCTGCTCCGCGACTTGCGCATCGGCGTCCTTGACCGCGCGCTGGAACTGTTCCAGCACCTTCTGCGCGCCGGCATGGTCAGGCTCGAAGAACCACCGGAAGGTGTTGAGCGTGAAGTACTCGATGGCCGCGACCGCGATGGCACTAGCGCGCTCGCCGGCCTGGTGTCCGCCCATGCCGTCGGCCACCAGGTACAAGTGCGCGCGTTCCTCGCCCCGTTGTACTTTCGGCTCGGGCAGGCTCGTCTGGCAGATCCGCATGGCCTTGCTGAGCTCGGCGATCAGGAACTGATCTTCGTTGCGCTCGCGCACCAGGCCGCGGTCGGTGAGGCCGAACGTCCTGGTGGTCAGGCGGGGAGACAGCTCGACGGTGGCGGCTTCGTTACTCATAAGCCCGCTCACCTGCACGAAATAAGCCACGTCACCCCTTGATGGCGTAGCCCTTGCCGGCCAGGACCGCGCGGACGCGTTCGCGCAGGTCGCCCTGGATTTCGACCGTGTCCTCGCGCACCGCGCCCCCGGTGCCGCACGCGCGCTTCAGTTCGCCGCACAGCTCCTTCAGGAAGGCCGTATTGCGGGGCAGGTCATACACGACCGTCACCGACTTGCCGCCGCGGCCGGCTTTCTCCAGCCGCAGCTTGGCGACCACCCGCGGCGGCACGGGTTGCTCGCCGGCGGCAAATTTCTTGCTGCACTGGCAATTGCCTACCGGCCAGCCGCACTTCGGGCACGTCTGACCTTTATCGGTGGAATAAACGAGCCGCGAGTTGCTCATGGTCGTGCCACTCCCGGCAAGGAGGGCGATCCCGGCGCGAGGTGTCCTCCCGGCAAGGAGGGCCCTCCCGGCAGGTTCCTATTTGATGAAGGTGAACTTGGCCGAGCCGCTCGCCGTGCCCGAGAAGGGCCAGAGCGAGGCGGTGCTGCGCGGGCGCGCATCGGCCCTCACCAGCACGTAGTATTCGCGATTGGCTTCGAGCACTTTCGTGTCGAACAGCGGCAAGCGGTCGAAGTGGGTGACCATCTGCGCCACCTGGGCGGGGTCTTCCACGACAAATGACTCCTCGACGCGGCCATCGAGTGCTTGCGAAATGGTGTGACGGCGCGTGAGGTTGTCGAAGTCGACGCTGGTCGACACCACCACCGAGGCCACGGTGCGATCCACCCACGCCGGCACCTTGAGCTTCAGTTCGACGGTGTAGGTGAACACGGTGCGCAGGCCGCTTTGCACCACCGCCTTCATCTCGTCGGTGAGGCCGCCGTCGAGCGAGAAGGTGACCAGGACCTGGCCGTCGCGAATCAGCGGACGCACGCGCAGCGTTTCGGCCGCCTGGGCTGCCGCGGGAGCCGCGGAGACCACGAGCAGGCCGAGCAGGCAGGCCGCTCTCACGAGGTTTCGGACGTAGTACGGTCGGGCTGGCGTCATCAGCTAAATCGAGATTCCGGCAGACTTTAACACAAGAAACGGCCAATCGGGGCTGATATGATCGGAATCAAGCCCGGTATTTGATGAAACTCCGCCTATTTTCGCTGATCGCGGTCCTGAGCGCCAGCATTTTGCTGGCCCCGCCGGGGTCTGCACAGGAATTGCCCTACCAGATTTTCGAGCGCTACCTGGAGCCGCTGGCCCAGCAAATCGGCATGCCCGGCCTCTCGGCCGTCATCGTCCGGAACGATCGGATTGAATGGGAAAAGGGCTACGGCTATGCCGACGTCGAGAACAAGGTGCGGGCCACGCCCACGACGCTGTATCCCATTGGCGGCGTCACGCAGGCCATGACGGCGGTCCTGCTCGGCGTGTGCACCGACCGGTTGCTGCTCGAGGTCGATACCGGTATCCGCCGGTGGGTGCCCACCTTTCCCGAAGACGCCAAAATTCGCCACGTCCTGGCCCACGCGTCGGAGGGCCGCTACAACTACGATCCGGCGCGCTATGCGGCCTTGACTCCGGTGGTCGAGGACTGCACCAAGAAGCCGTTCCGAGTCGCCCTTGCCGACGAAATCCTGCAGCGGCTGGCCATGACCTCGTCGGTGCCGGGCCTCGACCTGGGCCAGCCCGGCGGACAGGCCGCGCGCAACCTGTTCGACGCCGCCCGGCAGTCGCATTATCTCAGCCAGCTGACGCGGTTGGCCAAGCCGTACCGGATCGATCGGAATGGCAACGCGACGCTGTCCGAGTATCCGCAGTACGGGCTCGATGCCAGCAGCGGCATGGTGTCCACCGTCCGCGACCTGGCCACGTTCGAGAGCGAGCTCGACGACCAGGAGAACGAGGACAACGTGCCGATTGGCTTCAGCACGCTCAACAAGATGTGGACCCCGTTTGCGTTCGAGGGCGGGCCGCCGATGCCGACAGGGCAGGGGTGGTTCGTGCAAAACGCCTCGGGCGTCCGGCTGGTCTGGACCTTCGGTCACATCGCCGATGCCGCGTCGGCACTGATCGTGAAGATGCCGTCGAAGCGGCTGACGCTGGTGCTGCTCGCCAACAGCGGCGGCCTGGCCAATACCTATCAGCTCGAGAAGGGCGACGTCACCACCTCGCCGTTTGTGAAGATCTTCCTCCGCCTCTTCATCTAAACTGCGACTGTCGCGCATGCTGCTGTCCGCCCTCCGACGAGCGCTCCCGCTCATGCTGATCCTCGTGGCGCTGGCCGTCCCGGCGCGCGCGCAGGACATTTTCGCGGTGCCGTACGCCGGTGTGAAGTTCGGCGGCGACACGTCGATCGTGGACCTGGAGGTGTCGGCCGGCCGCCGCTCGTTCACGATGGGCGGCTCGGTCGTGGTGCTGGGCGGTGGCTGGCTGGGCTACGAGGCCGACTTCGGCTACGTGCCCGGTTTCTTCGAGAACGAGAACAGCCTGCCGCTGATCAAGCCCGGCAGCTACGCGCTCGATCTCACGGGCGGCGTGATCTTCGCCCTGCCCGACGCGGTCACCCGGGGCGGCCTGCGGCCGTATGCGGTGGTGGCGGTGGGCCTGATCAACGCCCAGGCGGCCGACTTTCTCGAGATCTTCCTGGTGCGCCGCACCGTGCCGGCCTTCAAGCTCGGCGTCGGCGCGCAGGCGCTGCTGCTGACCAACAACGTCGGCATCCGCTTCGACCTGCGCCACGTGCGCAGCTTCACGGGCGACGATGGGTCGCTCGCCCGGGTGGGCCGCCGCATCAGTTACTCGCGGTTCACGATCGGCTTGCTGCTTCGCCTGTAATTAACAGAAGGACAAGAGTCAAAGCGTAATTGCTCTTGAACTCCTGTGGAATTACGCCCGGCCGGCGAATTCCCTGGTCTCGGTGTGCACCTTGACCTTCTCGCCTTCCTTGATGAAGAGCGGCACCTGGATCTCCATGCCGGTCTCGAGCACCGCGGGCTTGGTCACGCTGCCGCTGGCCGTGTTGCCGCGCACACCCATTTCGGTGGACGCCACCTTCAGCTCGACGTGCGGCGGAAAGACAATGCCGATCGGCTGGCCGTTGTAGCGGTGGATCTGCACCTCGACGTTGTCAACCAGCAGGCCGCGGTCGTCGCCGAGGATGTCGGCGCCGAGCGTCAGCGTTTCGAACGACTCCTGGTCCATGAAATGGAAGCCGTCGCCGTCGGCATAGGAAAAAGTCGCCGACGACATCACCAAGTCGGGCTCGGCGAATTTCTCGCCGGCCTTGAACGTCTTGTCGAAGACCGCGCGGGTGATGAGGTTGCGCATCTTCAGGCGCACCAGTGTCTGCCCGCCCCGGGCGGTGGGTTTCGACACTTCCACGTCCAGGCAGTGGTAGGGGGCATTCTCGTATTCGAAGTACGCCTTGCGCTTGATCTCGATCGCTTCCAGCAGTGCAGCCATCTCATCATTCTATCCGCTTCGCGGCCAAAGGCCGCGTCGGCGAGACCGCACCGTAGCCGGGCGCGCTGAGGGCGAACGAAGTCGGGGGGCACGATGCCACCGTGCGAAGATAGGGGTATGAGCGCCATCCGCATTCGCTACTGCGAGACTTGAAACTACCTGCCGCGTGCCTCCCGTGTGGCGGCGCTCATCAAGCAGGAGACGGATGTCGACGCCACCCTGGAGGTGGGCGGCCGCGGTGAACTGAGCGTGTGGGTTGGCGATCGCCAGGTCGCCCGCAAGGACCATCGCGGGTTCCCGGCCGACGCCGAGTTGGTCGCGGCGGTGCGCGAGGCGTCGACGGCTTAACGGCCCGGCCCAGACCGGCCTGACCCGGGTGTCGCTAGTCCTTCTTGGTGATGGCCTCGACGACGTGTTCCTCGGCCTTGATGGCGACGCGTTCGCGCTTGATATCGAGCCGCAACCGGCCGAACAGGCTCATGTAGACGTTGGCGACCCACACGAGCGTGAACCAGCCCAGCACCGCGCCGCGCCAGCCGGGCACGAGCAGCGTGAAGCCGCTCATCCACACAATCGCGGCCGCCACGTAGTGACTGAAGCAGTATTCGCAGGTGAACAGGTAGAAGAACTTGCGTTGGTACAGGGCCTTGCCCTTCCGGCTCTTGGCCACGCACCAGTCATGGAACTCGTCGAACAGCTCTTCGTGCGTCACCGTCCAGGCGATACAGGCGACCGGCGCGGCGAGCACGAAGAGCCAGGTGAGCTGTTGGCTCACGTCGGGCATGTCAGGCCTTGGGAATGGTCAGGACCTGGCCCGGCTTGATCTTGTCGGGATCGGTCAGGAGCGACTTGTTCGCGTCGAAGATCTTCATGTAGGCGTTGGCGTCGCCCAGGTGCTCCTTGGCGATCTTGCTGAGCGTGTCGCCGGCCTTCACCGTGTAGGTGGTGGCCGCCGCCGCCTTGGCGTTGGGGTCGATGGTGACCTCGGCCACGACATCGTTGCGCCAGTCAGGCACGGTCTTGATCGCGTCCCAGATCTTGTTGACCTCGTCCTGGCTCTGGACCTGGCCCTTGAAGTAGAGCTTGCCGTCGCGTTCTTCGGCCGCGCCCTGCATGCGGAAGCCCTTGGCGGTCTGGATGGCGTGGGTGTACTTGTCTCGTAAGTTCATGGGTTGAATCCTCTGCCGTGGCCGTTGCAAGTTGTGAACCATCCGGAACGGTCCAGAATGGGGACATGACGCGCACGGAGCACGATTCGCTTGGTCCGGTTGAGGTAGCGGGCGACCGATTATGGGGAGCCCAGACGGAACGGTCGCGGCACCACTTCGCCATCGGCGTCCCGCAGATGATCTGGCCGCGCCCGGTCATTCGCGCGCTCGGCCTGCTGAAGAAAGCCGCGGCCCTGGCCAACGCGGAGTTGGGGGAGCTCAGCCCCGACCGCGCCGGGCTGATCGCGCGGGCCGCCGATGAAGTGATCGGCGGGGCGCTCGATGCGGAATTCCCGCTCGTGGTGTTCCAGACCGGTTCGGGCACCCAGACCAACATGAACGCCAACGAGGTCATCGCCAACCGCGCCAACCAGCTGGCCGGCGCGCCGTTGGGGACCCATGTCCCGGTGCATCCCAACGACCATGTCAACAAGGGACAATCGTCCAATGATGGTTTCCCGGTCGTGATGCATGTCGCGACCACCGAGCAGGTGGTGCATCGTCTGGTGCCGGCCGTCACGGCGCTGCGCGACACCCTGGCGGCCAAGGCGCTGGCGTTTGATCCCATCGTCATGGTCGGCCGCACCCACCTGCAGGACGCCGTGCCGATCACGCTCGGCGCCGTGGTCCGCGGGTGGGTGGCCCAGATCGACGCCACGCTGGCCGGCGTCACCGCCACGCTGCCCGGCCTGCAGGCGCTCGCGCTCGGCGCCACGGCGGTGGGGACCGGCTTGAACGCCCACCCCAAGTTCGGCGCCACGGCCGCCCGCCATCTCGCCGAGGCGACCGGCCAGCCGTTTCACGAGACCGCGAACCACGTCGCGGCGTTGTCGAGTCATGACGCGATGGCCGCGACCAGCGCGTCGCTGCGGGGCCTGGCCGGCGCGCTGATGAAGATGGCCAACGACGTCCGTCTCTACGCGTCGGGCCCGCGCGCGGGCATCGGCGAGTTGCGGCTGCCCGAGAACGAACCCGGCTCGTCGATCATGCCGGGCAAGATCAATCCCACCCAGAGCGAGGCCCTGACCATGGTGGCGGTGCACGTGCACGGCAACGACGCCGCCGTGGCGTTCGCCAACTCGCAAGGCCAGTTCCAGCTGAACGTGTTCAAGCCGGTGATCCTGCACAACGTGCTCGAGTCGATTGCGCTGCTGGCCGACGCCGTCACCTCGTTCGATCGGTTCTGCGCACGCGGGCTGCAGGCCGACGAAGCGCGCATTGGCGAACACCTGGCGCAGTCGCTGATGCTGGTGACCGCCCTGGCCCCGCACCTTGGCTACGAGCATGCCGCCGCGATTGCGCTGGCCGCGCATCGCCAGGGGCTGTCGCTGCGCGACGCCGCGGTGGCCTCGGGCCAGGTGACCGCTCAGCAGTTCGACGAGTGGGTGCGCCCCGATCGCATGGCCCGGCCCCATGCCCGGACAAACGGCGACCGGTAGGCCTATACTGGCCGCGTCCTCTCGAAGGAGTCCTTATGAACCTGTCCCAGATTCCGCGCCGTTCTCTGTGGTGGGCGGTGAGCGTGGTCCTCGCCACCACCGTGCTTTCCGCGCAGCAGGGCCCCCTGACCCCGGTCGAGCAGCAGCGCCGCAAGGATCTCGAAGCCGAGCTCCAGGACCTGGCCATCGTCGAGCGGCGCGTGATGATCCCGATGAAGGACGGCGTCCGGCTGGCCACCGACATCTACCGCCCGAAGAACCCGGCCGGCAAGGTGCCGATCGTCTTCGTGAAGACGCCCTACAACTTCAACTTCTGGGACGTGCGCAACGGCGTGCCGGCCGACATGAGCACGATTCTGGCCGCGATCAAGCGCGGGTACGCGTACGTCGGGCAGAACGAGCGCGGCCATTTTTTCTCCGAAGGCAACTACGACATTCTCGGCGCGCCGATCACCGATGGCTACGAGACCGTGGACTACCTCACCAAGCAACCGTGGTCGAACGGCAAGCTGGGCACCACCGGGTGCTCGTCGACGGCGGAGTGGCAGCCGGCCGTGGCGTCGCTCGGCCATCCCGGCTTCGCCGCCATGAACGTGCAGGGCTTTGGCGCCGGCGTCGGCAAGGTCGGGCCGTACTGGGAGCAGGGCAACTGGTATCGCGGCGGCGCCATGCAGATGCTGTTCATCACCTGGATTTACGGCGAGCAGAACCAGGTGCGGCCGATGTTCCCGAAAGACACGCCGCAGGAAGACCTGGTCGCGGCGTCGCGGCTGTTCGACCTGGCGCCGCGCATGCCGCCAGTCGATTGGGACAAGGCGCTGTGGCACCTGCCGACGCAGGACATCATCAAAAACGTCGGCGGCCCGAAGGGCATTTTCGCCGACCGGATGCCGGTCGAAACCGGCGGGATGATGCAGCAGCGCGAGCCGGCCTCCGACGCGTGGCGCAAGGGCGGCCTGTGGCACGACGACATGGCGCTCAACGTGCCCGGCCTGTGGTTCATGTCGTGGTACGACGTCTCGGTGGGGCCGAACCTGGCGATGTTCAATCACGTGCGCCGCACCGCCAAGGGCGACGTGGCCAACCAGCAGTGGGCGATCATCGCGCCGGTGGCGCATTGCTCGTTCACCCGCGCCACCGAGAACACCATCGTCGGCGAGCGCAGCATGGGCGACGCGCGGCTCGACTACAACGAGATCGTCTACAGCTTCTTCGACAAGTTCCTGAAAGGCGATGCCAACGGCCGCATCGACAAGCAGGCCAAGGTGACCTACTTCACGATGGGCAGCAACCAGTGGCAGACCTCCGAGGTGTGGCCGCCGGCCGGGGCCGAGCCCGTGACGTTCCACCTGGCGAGCGGCGGCAGCGCCAACTCGCTGAACGGCGACGGCAAGCTGCTGCCGGCGCCGCCCGACATAAACCAGCCCGACCGGTTTACCTATGACCCGATGAACCCGGTGCCGTCGTACGGCGGCAACGTGTGCTGCACCGGCAATGCCATCACCGCCGGCTCGTTCGACCAGCGCAAGATGGAGTCGCGTCACGACATCCTGGTCTACACCAGCGAGCCGTTCGCCGACGGGCTGGAGTTGACCGGCCCGATCACGCCGACCTTGTATGTCTCCTCCGACGCGAAGGACACCGACTTCACGGTCAAGGTACTCGACGTCTATCCCGACGGCCGGGCCTACAACCTGGACGAGTCGATCCAGCGCATGCGCTACCGTGACGGTTACGACAAGGCGCTGGCGTGGATGGAGAAGGACAAGGTCTACAAGGTCACGCTGCAGCCGCTCAACACCAGCAACTACTTCGCGCCCGGGCATCGCCTGCGGATCGAGGTGTCGAGCAGCAATTTCCCGCGTTTCGACCGCAACCTGAACACCGGCGGCCGCAACTTCGACGAGGCCAAGGGCGTCGTCGCCCGAAACGCGGTGCACCATTCGAAGCAGTACCCGTCGAGCGTCACCATCACCGTCGTGAAGTAGTGCCGGGAGGGCGGCGCGGCAGCGCTGCCGGAGGAACAGAACCATGAGCGATCGCCGCGACTTCCTCACCGCCAGCCTGATGGGGCTGGCGGCGTCGTTCATCGCGACGCACGAAGCGAACGCCGCGCCCAGCAGCAAGATGCTGGTGCAGAAGCCGACGCCGGCCGTCAACCTGGACGGCTGGCAGATCAGCGCCAGCGAAGTCACGTACCCGCCCGGCGAGGCCTCGGGCCGGCATCGCCACCCCGGCTTCGTGATTGGCTACGTGCTCGAAGGCCAGTACCAGTTCGCGGTCAACGGCGAGGCGCCGAAGGTGCTGGCGGCGGGGGAGATGTTCTTCGAGTCGTTCGACGCGCCCGGGCAGGTCCACGCGGTCTCGGGCAATGCCAGCATGACGCAGACGACGAAGATCCTGGCGATCGTGTTCCACAAGAAGGGCGACCCGGTCACGATCGCGGGCGCCTAGCCGCTCAGTACTCCTTGTTTACAACGGCCGCAAAGCCGGTCAATATTGCACGCTTGTTCCTTGCCCGTTCGGTATCTGTATTTGGCATGTCTCGGAGGTTGTCCTTACATGGTTAGAAAGCTTGTTCGGAGCTTGGTGGCCGTCGTGGCCGTCAGCCTGTTGATCCCCCACACGTCTGCTGCCCAGGGCGGCGGCGCCAGCAGCACCGGCACCATCCAGGGCCGCGCGGCTGACGCCAGCGGCGCCGTGCTGCCCGGCGTCACCGTGACCGCCGTCAGCCCGTCGATGATCGGCACCCAGACGCAGATCACCAACGAGAACGGCACCTACCGGTTTCCCGCGGTGCCCCCCGGCGTCTACTCGCTGACGTTCGAGCTCTCCGGCTTCCGCACCGTCAAGCGCGACGGCATCCAGATCTCGCTCGGCTTCACGGCCACCGTCAATGCCGACCTGGCGTTGGCCACGCTGCAGGAGACCGTGACCGTGTCGGGCGCCTCGCCGGTGATCGACACCTCGGCGACCCGCGTGCAGCAGAACTTCAAGCTGGCGCAGCTGGAGTCGATCCCGAACGGCCGCGACATGTGGTCGCTGCTGGCGGCGACGCCCGGCGTGGTCATGAGCAACATCGACATCGGCGGCAATCGCGCCGGCACGCAGACCGGCTACCGCGCCTACGGCTTGAGCGGCCAGGTGCGCACTTCGGTCGAAGGCATCAACACGACCGAGGGCACCGGCGGCGCCGGTTTCTATTACGACTACGGCTCGTTCGAAGAGGTCTTCATGGGCGTGGCCGGCCAGGGCGCGGAAGCCGCGACGCCGGGCGTGCAGTCGAACTTCCTGGGCAAGTCGGGCAGCAACAAGTTCTCGGGCGAGTTCTACGTCGACGGCTACAACAACTCGTTCCAGGGCTCGAACCTGTCGGCACAGTACACCAAGCCCACCGCGCAGGGCGGCTACGGCTTCCGCGAGGGCAGCAACGAGGTGCTGAAGTACTACGACGTCAACTTCAACCTCGGCGGGCCGATCAAGAAGGACAAGATCTGGTGGCACTTCTCCTGGCGCCGCCAGTTCAATGCCGTCGAGCAGCCGCTGTTCACCTTCGATCAGTCGTTCGACACCTGGAACCAGAACCCCTCGGCGAAGGTCACCTACCAGATGAACCAGAAGAACAAGTTCATCGGCTACTACCAGTGGAACATGAAGGAACAGCCGAACCGCCTGCCGCTGGGCGGCTACACCTATACCGACGCGACGCAGACCTCCCGCCAGGTGTCGCCGAGCTGGGTCTACAAGGGTGAGTGGAACAGCACGCTGAGCGATCGTCTCTACGTGGAGGCGCGCTGGGGTGATTTCGGCTACTACGACCCGCGCTACTCGAACAGCGACGAAAACTACTTCTGGCGCGACACGACCGCCCTGGTCCTGACCGGCGCGCATGCCGAGTCGCAGACCGACCGCGATCGCAAGCAGTTGACCGGCGCGGCCACGTATTTCCTGGACACCAAGTTCGGCAGCCACACCTTCAAGTTCGGCGGCGAAATCTACAACGAGACGCAGTGGAGCGGCCGCGCGCAGAACGTCGGCGGCAACATCGAGCACATCTATAACAACGGCGTCGCCAGCCAGCTGGTGTTCGGCGTGCCGACGGCGACCTGCGTCTGCGGGCGCTACGCCAGCGACAACGGCCAGTTGCTGGTCGTCAACAAGCTCGATCAGCAGGACTTCTTCGTCAACGACACCTGGTCGAAAGGCCGCGTCACCATGAACCTCGGGCTGCGCTGGGATCGCTACAACGGCTCGATGCCCGAGCAATCGCAGCCGGCGTTCAGCATCGGGCCGGTCAACGTGGCGGCGCAGACCTTCCCCGAGCGCAATTTCTACACCTGGAACAATCTCGGCCCGCGCATCGGCCTCACCTACGACCTGGCCGGCGACGGCAAGACCGTGGTCAAGGCCAGCTACGGCCTGTTCTGGCACAACCCGGGTCCGGGCGTGAGCGCCGACGCCAACCCGAACCAGAACAACAAGAGCGTCACCTACAGCTGGACGGATCGCAACGGCGACAAGCGCTATCAGGCGGGCGAGGAATCGGCCAACCCGACCGCGACCACCCTCGCCGGCACGATCCAGCTCGATCCCAACATCACCGCGCCGTACTCGCACGACGCGTCGTTCTATCT
>Ga0209770_10000560_pt1 | contig 20254 bp, 8 predicted proteins | sample LauGreSu1BDMLBDD_2_FD_187572 | JGI IMG/M metagenome (GOLD analysis project Ga0209770, IMG submission 187572) | Freshwater lake microbial communities from Lake Michigan, USA - Su13.BD.MLB.DD (SPAdes) (version 2) | ecosystem: Environmental > Aquatic > Freshwater > Lake | place: Lake Michigan, USA...
TCTATTTTACCCTTATATATTTTTGGGTCGTTTTCAATACATCCCTTTTTTTCTAAAAACTATTTTTATTTTCCAACTTTTCCAAAATCCTTTTTAACATATCAAAGAAGCTCCTTAGCCAGCCATTTTGCCTTTTCTAGAACCTTGACTATCATTATTTTGTTATCATATTTGCTATTAAAGGAATCTTCAATATTCTCTTTTACCCTTAAATGTTTTTGGGTCGTTTTCAATACATCCCTTTTTTTCTTAAAACTATTTTTATTTTCCAACTTTTCCAAAATCCTTTTTAAACATATCAAAGAAGTAGCTTAGCCAGCGATAGCCTTTTCTATAGCCTTGACTATCATTATTTTGTTATCACAATTGCTATTAAAGGATGCTTCAATATTCTTTTTTGTCTCCTTAAATGTTTTTGGGTCGTTTTCAATACATCCCTTTTTTTCTTAAAACTATTTTTATTTTCCAACTTTTCCAAAATCCTTTTTAAACATATCAAAGAAGAAGCTTAGCCAGCGATAGCCACTCCACATAAAACCGCGTTGGGGGCGGTCTCCCCCGTCCTTGACTATCATCTTAATATTTCAACATATCATATCATTTGTTGAGTACATATCTAACATCTGTTGCTATGTCCATTTCCATTTTAGGTCTTAATATATCTATCATTTGTCTATAATTAAGCTCTTTGTAATATGGAATACTATAATAGCTACATAATTTTATTAACTCACCCTTTGTATATCTAACACCCTTTATCATTTCTGATACTCTATCTATATGCTGTTTTGATATCATATGCTTCGCTATTAAATTATCAGTCCCTATATAACATATACCGCATTCGCATTTAATCCTATTTGAATCCTGATATTTTTTAGAAACTCTTGTATCAGCATAAGTACATAGATTACACTTATTTGTACCATAATCCCTCCCGTTCAATCCTATAAAATCAAATGGAAATATCTTCCAACTACTACACTTACTACAACATAGCGGTATTATTTTTACACCATCCCTTATTAAGTTCTTATGTTTTACCTCGTCTAACCCAGATGGATATTGAACCTTTATCAATTCCCTTATTTTATCCCTTTCTCTCTTGGATTGCTCCCGTTTTATTTTATTTTTATGCTTCTTTATTGCTATATCTACTCTTATCCTTTCCTCCGCTATTGCTACATTATCTATCGGTGTTATCATCGTACCTCCTTATTTATTTTTTTACTTATTTATTTTTAGATATTATTTTTATATATCATTTTTATTATTCCCTTGATGTCCCTCCCTCCCTTTTCAGTCTTAGATACTCCTAAAACTTATAAAAATTATACATATACCTCTTCTTAAAATATACTCTCGTTATTTACTATTATACCCAATCTTATCTTCATATCACTCTTACTTATCTTCTTATTCTCCAGGATACGCCTCGTACTCTCTACTATCCTTATATTCATCTCCTTTATCACTTCATATCTCCCCTTATATTCTATCGTCTCCTTTTGACTCTTGTTTATCTTCTCATATGCTGTTATCAGTAGTTGTCCCAATTGTTCTTTGCTAAATTCGTTAAAATTCGTCTTCTCCGTCTCTATCCTACATATACAACAATTATTCACTATCTTAGAAAACTTATCCTCCTCCATTCTCAACTCCGTTGTCTTATCATAACATCTTATACATATCTTGTTATTACATATCTTACACGATGTAGCACTAGTATTATCCTCATTATCATTAAATTTCTCATAACATATACAGCATTCACTACTGCTTACCATCCTCTGGCTCTCTTATAATTTATTTAGATAAAATCTTATATCCTTTTCTATCTCCTTGACTATAGCTTCTCTATAATTATTATAAAAATACTTGGATTAACAGAGCAGTCCTTGAGACACTGAAATATCTATATTTTTACAATTTTAAATTTGAGTACATCTCTTAGTTTTTTCTAAATTTTCAAAAGTTTTTTAGAAATTATAAAATAAATCAAGAGATGTACTCAAATTTTAATTTTCAAATTTTAGAAAAATCTGGTTTCTTTTTAAGACATCATAATGGTAATATAAATAGCCAGCGACAGCCTTTTCTATATCCTTGACAATAGCCAGCGACAGCCTTTTCTATATCCTTGACTATAGCTTCTCTATAATTATTATAAAAATACTTAGATTGTCTTATCAGTTATTGAGACACCAGAAAATCTTTATTTTTTCATTTTTAAATTTGAGTACATCTCTTGATTTATTTTATAATTTCTAAAAATCTTTTGAAAATTTAGAAAAAACAGAAAGATGTACTCAAATTTTAATTTTCATTTTTATAAAATATCTGGTTCCTCTTAGATATCATAGATGTATCTTAGCCCGCGATAGCCTTTTCTATATCCTTGACTATAGCCTGCGATTGCCTTTCCCCCCCCCCATCCACTCCCTAGATAACCGTGTTGGGGGCGGTCTCCCCCACCCCCGCAAGCACATATTCTAATGCCTCCTCTACGCTATGTCCTCTATTCTTTGCATCTTCCTTAAATCTCCTTATTCCTCCCTCCTCTCTTATCCTATTATATGATTCCGTTGCGCTTATCTTCCTTATATCCCTCGCGTTGAATCTCGTCCCATATATTCCCTTCGTTATTCTTCCAAATATCTTCGTCAGTTTCGGTTGGCTATACATCTCCTCTCCGCTTATTAAATATATCGTATTCTCGGGCAATTCCCCTATTAACCTCTTTATCATCTCCTCTCCGCTTATATCCTGCACCATCTCCCTCTTGTTCTTCGTATTGTTTATATACAGCTTCCCTTCATAGTAATAATTATATCCCTTATCCTTCTCCTCCGGATTATCTTTTGATATCTTCATATTCCTATAATCCGCCAATCTCCTCGTCGGCAACTTTAACATCAACGCATATAATAATCTATTATATTCTCCTTCTATACCCTTTATACTCCTCTCTATATCCTCCTCCTTAAATGATATCTTCCTTATCTCCTCCTCGTTTATCTTATTGTTATGTCTATTCTCCCTATATTGTTCCCCTTGTGCCCTGAAATATGGGTAAATGGTATCCCGAATACCCATCAATCTCTTCTGTTTAAATAAACTAAATATGCTATAGATATTACTCAAGTAGCCTCCATTATTCTTCGCTATATCCTCTATCTCCCCTATAATAAACTTAAAATCCCTATATATCTCATTCGCTTTATATCTTTCCCCTTCTAACATCCTCATCATTGAATTTTCCTCCTCTATCCCTTTCTTCTTATATTTGCTATATAATGTCCTTATCACAGCCTTGTAATTGCTTTTTGTACTCTCCTTTAATTTCTCCACTTCCAATGCACCAACCTTCTTATATCCTCGTTTCGCAGTTTTATCTACCTTTGCTAAGTCAATCTCCGCTACTTTATGTTCTATGGGTCTTATCTCCGCGCTCGTAACCCTCGCTCTCTCTTCCCTCCTCCTTTCATTAATCTCAGTATTTTTATCTCCTCTAAATTTCCGGTTCCTTATTTTATTACCATATCTGTTATAAGCCGCCTTAAACTCTGCAGAGTATCCCTTCAACTTTTTAGCTATCAAACTTGGTACCTTTAAATTATTAATCTCTCTGTAAATTTCCTCACTAAATATCTCGTTCTCCATATTATCTTTCTATCCCTTATTTATTTAATCACTTTTTCTTTTTATTATCTTTTATTCTATGCTTTTTTCTTTTCTGTAATTTATTATACACTATCATTTTGTTATCACAATTGCTATTAAAGGAATATTGAATATTCTCTTATCGACGACATCATTCGACCTTTAGTAATTCCTAAATTTATTTAATATATCTGTTATATGAATGGTGTATAATTTTCTAAAATTATTTTGATATTATATCTTAGATTTATCTTAGATTTATCTTAGATTTATCTTTACACTTTTCTATACCTAATTTTTTATATTTAAGAATTATAGAAGGTATTATTTATGGCTGTTATTTGCAATGATATTGCTATAAATAATGATAATATTGAATTTGGTACTGAATATTTCCTACACGCTTTAAATGTATTAAATAGAAAACAAAAAATATCTCCTGATGAATTACGAGGATTTGCAAATAATTTAAAATCTTCTGGAAATAATGTTTTAATGTATATAGGTGAATGTATTATATGGGATTTAGCTGGTGTAGCTGGTGTAGCTGGTGTAGCTAGAGGAGCGGCTCCTCGACCTCCTAATGAAATAAGTGTTGGTTTAAAAGAACATTTTATAAAAGATATTCATCACGATTTTAGCGTAGAACCTACAAGGTGTTATCCAAAAATAATAAGATGTCTTCAAGGTCCTACACATCCGTACCATTCAATTGATGCTTATGCAAGCTTTCAAGCTATTAAAGGTAGCTATAATATTCATGATATGAGTACATATAATTTAAAAGCAGAATATTTTATGGAAGATACAAACTCTACTGTTATAAAAAATAAGCTTAATATGTCGGAAAAACCCATAAAAAAAATGAACCTTATTGCCAATATTTTAGATTCGGCAGGATGTAAATACTGCTGTGAAGACCATCATTACAATACAATAGACTTAGAAATCGAATTATATATTTTAAATCTTGGTTTTATATTTTATCAAAGCTATTTTAAACAATTACGAGATAATGGAATACATATTCATTTTACAATTTCACTTATGGATGAAAAAGAAACAAAAAAAAGTTTTAGTGAAAATAAAATGTTTAAACTATGCTTATATTCTACGCGTGATGGAGCTGAATTTAAAGAAAAAGAGTTTGTATTAAGTAATAATCGCAATTTCTCAGTACCGAATGTATGTAAAACATTAAATAGTAAAGTTCTCAGAGGTTTATCCAAAGAATTAAAAGATTATTTAGAAAAGGAATTAACAATAGGCGATGTAAGGAGTAATAAAATATTAACAACTACATATGTTTCTGGAAAAGGCTTTGGAGATTTCGGACAAGTTTTCTCAGTTGCTTGTTTGTATTATTGTTGTCGTTATTTCCAAGGAAATTGTATATTGACAACAATAGATACATTCTTATTTATTATTGCTATTATTTTAGGCTGTCCTATAATAATAGGAACAGGTAGATTTGCATACATATCAATAGACGATTTTTTAAAATACAAAGGCAAAACAATTATGGAAGCACATAATATGTATAGTAATCCTCAAATTTTTCTTGATGGTTCATCTAATTCATCTCCTACTGCCCCTGATATTACAAAAATAATGTCAAGTTTAAATGAAGAAATTAAATCTATTGTTCCAAATTTTGCTGACATTTCAGGGCGCGATAAAATGAGTGTTGGAATGGCACAATTACCGCGATATAATCCTCAAGAAGAACAACAACCGAGTTCAGATGTTTCAATGTCACAAAAAAGTAAAAGCTCAAAATCAAAATCAAAATCAAAATCAAAACCAAAACCAAAACAAAAACCAAAAGATGAACTAACACTAACACCTATACAAGCAAGCTTTCTTTTTAATGTATTTACAAAACGGTCTTTGCAATATTTTTATGAATTAAATAAGCTTATATATATATCTTGTACGAGTAATGAAGCACAAAGTAATTATGTATTAAAGGAAAAAAGTAGTAACGGCCGAGAATGGATACAACTTTTAAAATACGATACTTATTTTGATAATAAACTTTTTAGTGAAAGATATGAAGATAAACCCGAAGGAAGAGCATTACTAAAAACTGTTTCATCGCATACACTTTATACACAATATTGCAACTTTAAAAACTTTATTGATTATATTTTACATAATTATGATATTAATGCAGTAGGTACATTTTTAGAACATATATTAGATAGCTTAAAAAAAGGTATAAAAACTATTACACCTAAAGTAACAAAAAATAACATATTTTTTGTTCTAAATATATTATTAGACACAGCAGATGAAGTGAAAAAGGCAAATGCACAATATTATGAACGACTAAAAGATCAAGTATTTCTTGATGATATGAAGGATGCAATGAGTATTACCAATTCTCAAAATCCAGATTTTTTGGCATTTAAAGCAGAAGTTTTGAGAAAATGGAATATAGGTTGTAGTATAGACGCTTTAAAGGCAACATCACTATTAAAGGAAATTAAAGAAGTATCGGAATTTATTACTAGCTGTGATCCTAGATATAATGTAGCATATACTTTTATTGGAGATATACAGACTGTTATCAAAAATTTAGAAAAAATTGTAAATATAATTATGACAACTATAGCTAATATAGAGAGCCGTCAAGATACATTTGAAAATCTTATAACATTTATAAATCTATTTAATTTATATAAAAGATATTTATTAGCAAATTGTTTTAATATACAAGTTGAAAAATTAAAATCCATTATAGATGATGATATTAAAAAACTAAATGCTATAATTTCGGAATCTTGGAAAGTATGTGATTGTCAGGGAGCTTTTGAGAAAAGATTTAAAGAACAAGAAGGAGAACAAGAAGGAGAACAAGAACAAGGATCTAAAAAAATAAAGATGGATGCTCTTGCAGAACAAAAAAACTATTTTTTTAAAGATAGCGCAATTGCTTCAAAAACATTAGATGAAGCCGATAAAATATATAGAAAAATGGGTAAATTATTATTACCAAATGTTTCATCTATGAAAGACCATCCAATTGCGGATAGTTTCTGGTGTTGTTTAACAGCTTTTAAAGATTTAAATTGTAAATTTGCAAGTCTTAAATCATATAGTGAGCAATATCTAATATTAAAAAATAATATAGAAATTATAGAATTAACTATGGCGCAACTCTTGCCTCTATTAACACCAGATACACCTGATGTATTAGAAAAAACACCACAAGTATTAGTATATGCAGAACGATGGTTTGGAAGTATACACAAAGTTTTTCAAGACATAAACGATGGTATCGTTGCTATGGCACAAGAACAAGCTATGGCACAAGAACGACAACAAGCTATGGTACAACAACAACAAGCTACGGCACTACAACGACAAGCTACGGTACAACAACGACAAGATATGGAAAAAGGATTGGGCATCTTAAAAAGAAAACTTAAGGGTGGCGACATTAATAGTATTATTAATAAAATAATTAAAGGCGATAAAATTGCTGAACAATATTCTGATAACATAAGTATTGGTGATGGATGTAGTACAGTACAATGTGATAATATGTGTGATTCAATGAATTATGACTGTAGACAATCGGGAAACTGTAGTGAAAGCGCTGGACCGGGAGCATCACGACGACCGCCACCACCGCCACAACCGCCACAACAAGCATCAATGCGAGCATCAATGCAAGCATCACAACGACAATCACAACGACCATCGCAAGGAACATCACTGCGACCACCGCAAGGAATATCGCAAGGAACATCACTGCGACCACCGCAAGGAATATCGCAAGGAACATCACTGCGACCGCCACAACGAGCATCACAACGACCACCGCAAGGAACATCACAACAAGAATCACAGCGACCACTGCGAGGAATATCACAACGACCATCGCAAGGAACATCGCGACAAAAACCGCAAAGGCAAACATCGCGAAGAGGTGGAGCAATTAAATTAAAGGAAAATAAAAAAATAATTTTAGGAAAAGAAAGATGTATATATACAAAGGAAGGCACTAAAAAAGAATATATTAAGTATAAAAATGAATATATAGGGCTAAAAGAGTTTATTAAATTTAAATCAATAGAAAAAAAATCAAAGACTACTAAGAAAACACAAGCAGAACCTAAGGCAACTAAAGCTACTACTAAGAAAACGCAAACAGAACCTAAGGCAACTAAAGCTACTACTAAGAAAACACAAACAGAACCTAAGGCGACGACTACTAATACTAAGAATAATAATAAGAAGATATCAAGTAGTAAAAAATAAATAATTTATTTATTCTTTATCAACTATAGGCAACCTTATTTTTACTATATCATTTTTGTAAATATAAAACGAAAAAATGATATATATATGGATATATATTTATATATAATATATTTTAATTGAATATGGTACTAACACATATATTTCATTTATCCGATTTACATATCAGGAATGGTGATAATACTTATTCGCGATATGAAGAGTATAAAGAAGTGTTCAAGAATACCATAGTATCTCTTAAAAAACAAATAGAAGTCTTAGAGCTACCCTTTGATGACTTTATTATAGTTATTACGGGAGATATTTTTCATAATAAGAGTGTAATTGGTAATTATGGCCTCATAATGTATCGCAAGTTTATCCAGGCATTGTCTGAGGTTGGTAGGACCTATATTATTTCAGGCAATCACGATTATGATCAGAGTGATATCAATAAGCCTTCGCTCGTTTATTCTACGACTTTTGCTATTCCTAATGTATTTGTATTAAATACCACGACCTCATTTATCATAGACGATATAGGTATATCTTTTGTTAGCATAGACGAAACATTGGATAATTATAGAAATAGCGGGAGATTACAAGATTTGCCTCCATTTCCTTGTATCTCGGGTAATGTAAGGTATAAACTTGCACTATTTCACGGTTCTTTCGCTGCCGCTAAACTTTACAATGGAAAAACAGTAGAAGACACTTTCAACCCTTACCCCTTAGAGTGGGTAAGCGATTTTGATTATGTGCTTTTAGGCGACATCCATAAAAGACAAGTATTCTCTTATAAAAACAAAACAATTTGTGGATATGCAGGAAGTTTAATTCAGCAGAACTTTGGAGAAGACATAGTAAATCACGGCTATCTCATATGGGACTTATATAACAAAGACATCAAAAAAGTAAATGTCTATAACGACAAAGGCTTTATCAACATTAGAGAAAGCGACGAGCACAGCTCTAACAAAGATATTATGATAAGGATTAATGGAAAATATGAGAAAAGGCTTGAAGATTATATAAGAGATAATATAGATATAATTCCTAAAAACTTAGATATCAAAAGGTTCTCTAATATTAACATCTTCAATCTCAAGAGCATCTTGGAAAAATACAATATCAAATATGTAATTACAGAGAAGATAGACAATTTCAATAACTTCGCACATAATGAATCGCGAAATAGCTCGGGTATCTCGGGTATCTCGGGTATCTCGGGTACCATAGATACCATAGATACAGACATATACTCGTCGTGTAATGAAGAAATTATTAATAATGATGCTCTGATAAACTATTTTAAACCCTTGCTAAAACCAGATAACCTCTCTTTGCTAAACAAGATTATTAATGATAAGGAATTATTATTGATAGATGTTGAGAATTATCCCGAGGAATTACGGGAAGAATGCTTAAAGATAAATAAAGAGCTTATGGCTGTAATAAATACCTGTAATATTACTGATGATACCACGATAACAGCTAAATCACTCTATAAAATAAGATATCTTGAATGGGAAGGATTGTTATGCTATGAAAATAAAAACTGGTTAAATATGACCGATTTAGATAGCAAGATATTTATGGTTAAGGGACAAAATGGAACTGGGAAATCTGCTATTTATGACATATTGCTCTTGGCAATTTGGGGAGAAAACACGAAAAAAAGCCCGCTAACAAGCGGTGTCGTAAATCACAATAAAAGCAAGGGATATACTATAATTGACATAGATGTCTTCCGAGATTCCGGGCTACCGGCTGACGGGCCACCGGCTGACGGGCTACCGTCTGGAGCAAAAGATACTTATAGGATTGTTAGAAATTATACGAGGAAGAATACAGGTAATAAATTGCTCGTTAGCAATACTGTTATATATAAAAAAATATCTTGCGGAACCGGAGGAACCGGAGGAGAATGCGGAGGAGAATGCGAAGCTATTGAGATAATTAAGAAAGATACTGCTTGTAATAATGAGATTACGAGATTGTTCGGGAATATGGAGGATTTCCTTGCTACTTCTATGATTACGCAAAATATAGATTGCGATATATTGAAGATGGATTTTAAATCCACGCTGGAACTGATAGACAAATCATTTAATATCGAATATATTTATACTCTTTATAATGTTTTTAATAAGACAATAAACAAATACAAGGGATTACATAAGTATATTGAGAGTAAGAAAGATGTCTATGAAAAATTACTATTAACATCTAATTATACTGAAAATCACGGCGAAGAGATTGAACGGATGAGAGAAGATTTAGAATTGCTAAAAAATGCCTATAGTGCTCTTGTAGAAGAATACAATAACAAGAATAACATATTGAGTAATAGAAATATTGAATTGAGCACAGATGCCTGTTATAAATATGAAGGGTTGAAAAGTAAAATTAATTTAGAAACGCTTGTATCACAAGATATCTATGATATCAATGTTAAACGACTTGCCGAATTAGAGTTTATATTGAAAGGCAAAGATATCATAGAACTTAGTAAAGCGTCGCGAGGAGCCTACGGTGATAATGAAGATATTGAAGAGATTGAAGAGATTACCAAGCCTTGTGATATATCTATAATAAATAATGAGCGTAAATATCTAAAGGAATACTTTGATATATTTGATGATAATAATAGCAAGTATAATACTTGCGACGAGAATGAGGTCATTGAATGTCTTGAGAATCTTAAGAATGAATATGACGACTTAGATATTTTGGCAAAATCTTTGATAGCTGAAAAACCCAATAAGGCCGACAAGATTGTCAAGCCTATCAAGGCGAGGAAGGAATGTTTAAACAATATCAATCAATTATATGGGAACCTTGAATATATGGATGAAATAATAGAAAATATAGGGAACTTTAATATGAATATTAAACCTTGCGCGATTGAAGATTTATCACTTGAAAGTTATAATAAATGCCTTGAAGACAGGGAGAATCTGAAAAATAAGATAGATGACTATAATAACAGATTGAAGAACAACGAAGCTATCTTTGATAGATGCTTTAAGGAACAAGAAAATATACAAATTGTATCGGCGCCAGCTACGCCAGCTACGCAAGCTACGCGCGGAGAGATTAATTGCGAGAATGCCGATGAAGTTATGGGAGAAATTGAAAAAATAGATTACGGTTATATTGTCGGGTTTTTAAAAGAGAACGAGGAATCTGTCGAGGAATACAAAGATATAATTAGGGAATTAAGAGAGACCGAAGAAGATAGATTGAAATATGCTGAAGAGTTGATGTTGTTTGAGAATAACGAGGAATACCATTTTAATCCTTCGTGCGAATATTGCTGTAAAAGAAGCTGGGTCGGCAGAATCAAGGAACTGCGAATTATAATAGATAGGTATGATGAGGATATTGATAAAATAAAAAATAAATTGGATATCAATATAAATTACGAAGAACTCATAGATAAGATGGAAACATATAAAAATACGAAAGATAGATATGCTATATTGCAAGAATGGCTCGAATACTTTAAATACAAAGAGAAGCGCGATAAGCTAACAGAAAAGCTCAACAAACTGATGGAGAATAAGAAGAAATATAATAGGATAATTAGCGAAGGAACAAAAGAGCTTGAAAATATCAATAAATATGCGGGGAGCTATTATAAAAAGGCAAGAGAATTGAGAGAGCACCTTGATAACATAATAAATTATGAAAAGTATAGGGAGTGGGAAACTAAATATAGCGAGAATACGAGCAAGATGAACGAGATTGACAGGAATATGAAAGAATACGCTGATATAGCTAATTATAATAAGAATATTAAACCGCGCATCATAGCATATCGCTCGTTAGTAGATAGTTATAATAAATGGGAGAGATACAATGACTATATAAATGTAATACATTCGCGAGAATACCTTGAAATCAAGGAGATACAAGAGAATTATAGAAATAACGAAATATACAAGAGTTATAGCGAGGTTAAGCCGATTATCGAGAGGGTTTTGGAATTGAAGGAAATTATAAATGATAGCGAGAAAACCATCATAAAACAGCGCGATTATATAACAGAAAAGGCGGCAATATTCAATTATAATAGCGCGAATATCAAGAGTCTCAATGAATTGCGAGATATTTTGGAGAAAATAAATAATATGCTGACGATATTAGACACGATTATCATTAACTTTCAGGATTTCCGCATTAATCTCTATGATAATGTAGTGCTAAAAAAATTACTTCGCAATACGAATAAGATGCTAAAAAATATCTGTCATTCTATCACAAAACCCTTTGAATTAGACTATATAACAAATGTATCGCGAGATATGATACATATCAATTGGTTAATTAAAAATGTTAATATTGGCGGCGGTAGCGTAAGTAGCGTAAGCAGCGTAAGCAGCGTAAGTGGCGATAATAATAAGCAGATTATTTCTATAAATCAAGCATCAGGATTCCAGCAGTTCGTGATATCTCTGGCTTTACGATTGTGTTTGTTTGGAAATAACAAGGCGATATGTAAGCAGTTATATATTGATGAGGGATTTGTAAGTTTTGACAAATATAATTTATCCATAGTTCCTAACTTCCTAAAATCACTATTAGCATATTTTGATACAATTGTTATTGTATCGCATATAGATTTAATTCAGGACAGCATAGACGATAGCGAATGCATCGCCGAAATAAATTATAACAATAAGACCTCAGTCTCAACACTTACTTATAAGACTCCTGTAGATATAGAATATACTGGGACAGGGAAAAAGAAGACCATAACAAGGCGAAAATAACCTATATTACAAGATACTGCAATAAGATAGGTATTATGTTTAATGAGCTTGTATTAGATGAGACGATAATGTAACTTTGTAACTTCGTAACTCCGTAACTTCGTAACTCCGTAACTTCGTAACTCCGTAACTTTGTAACTTCGTAACTTCGTAACTTTGTAACGCGAGAATATATAAACTATATACAACAAGGCACATATATAATTATTTTTTTATTATTTATATAATATAGTATAAAGATGTTGAAAACAATACAAATGCAAAAAGCAAAACCAACGCAAAAACAGAATAAAAAGCCGACACATAATGCGGGAAAAATCACAAAAAAAAAGCTTAAAAAGCCAAGGTTCATCGGCGGAGCAAAAATAAGCGATTGGCCAATTAAAGAAAAATTAGAGTTTCTTAAACATTGTTTGGAAATTAATATTGATAAAAATTTAAAAAACACGATAAATGGTGATGTTTCAAGCATTTTTATAGATTATTTAACTCCAAAGAGTAACAATATACAAAGACAAATAATAATTATAAAATATGTATTGTTATGTTTATGTAGCGAAGACATCACAGAAAATAATAAAGGCTATTTAATTTTAAAAAATAACTATAAAACAATTATCGTAACTGAAGGATACAAAAATTTGTTCGACGATGAAAATCTTGATGATGAAATAAAAACAAAATTACTTGTAAAAGCAGAACAATTATATGGTAGCTTTTATAACTATGTAAAAATATTTGTTGATAGATATGGTAATGATAGTAATAATAGTACAAATACTATAAGTAATTTTACAAATTATATATTTAGGATTTTTAATGAAATAGCAATATTAACTGTTGATACTAACGCAGCTAATAAGAAGCATAAATTAAAAATTATTAATAATAAAAATATAAAAACAGAATATGCAAGTGATGATGAAATTAAAAAATTTTTTAAAATAAATACAAATTTTTTAATAATAAAAAATGAACAAAATAATCAATATAAAGATTATTATAATTGTATGATGCAAATAATTATGAAATTGGTAGATATATTTTCATCTAAAAATAATTCAAAATATTACGAAATGATAATTAATGGCGAACCTGAAAATGCTGTGTATGAATTAATGAATAAAGAATTAAAAGGAAATAAACTTGAAAAACAAGCCCAACAAATGGATAATGGTACCATAACAAACCAAACAGCACCAGAAACAACAGCACAACCAGCACAACCAGCAAAAGCACCAGCACAACCAGCAAAAGCACCAGAAACACCAGCAAAAGCACCAGAAACACCAGAAACACTAACAACAGCACAAACAACAGCAATAGCTGCAAAAGAAGCAGCAAAAGCCGCAAAAGAAGCTGAAGCAAAAGCAGCAAAAGCCGCAAAAGAAGCAGAGGCAGAAGCAGCACATGAAAAAGCAAAAGCAATAGCAGCAGCAGCAAAAGTAGAAGAAGAAGCAAACGCAAAAGCAGAAAAAGTAGAAAAAGAAGCAAAGGAAGAAGCAGAAAAAGCAAAAGCAGAAAAAGCAGATAAAGCAGAAACAATAAAACAAAGAGGACCCGATATTAATTTGGATAATCTTCTTGATTATATATTTAATGATGGTGCACAAGTGTTTGATTTGGGAAAGCATGCTATTTTATTAAAAAGCTTAAAAATGATTTGTTATAATAAATTTAATAAAGAAATTGGTATAACATTTAAAGATAAAATTGACGAAAAATATATAGCTAAAATTAATGAAACAAATACAGCAAATAAAACGCGCATTATAAATGATTCTAAGTTAGTTTATTTACTAACTAAACAAGGATGTAATAGTTCTGAGATGATAGAAGCCTATCAACATATAATAAATATATTAGTTCCAAAATATGGTTTAGATATAACAAGTCCATGTTATGAAACATTAATAGCTTTATCTGAGGGTGGAATATATGGTGATTGTAAAAAAACTATTGGAGATATATTAACACAGAAAAGTTATCTACTTTCAGAGCCAAAAATAAAAGATCTTTTAATAAGAAAGTATTTGAAAGATTTGGGTAATTTAGAAGGAATCGCAATAGAAGAATTGAAAAATTTTAAACAGAATGTATTAGAAATATTAAACGAAATTTTGGATGTGCCTGCGTATAAAGATACACAAAGTAAAGTACTTAAAATATACAATTCTTTACACGATATAATTGTTAAAGATTATGAAGGAAATAGCGATTTAATAGGTGTATTAGTTAATGGTATAGAAAACATATCTCGCGACACAAGAAATAGTAATACATATTCCAATATACAAAAAACACCAGAAGAAACTAAATTTGATAAACTCCTCGACATTATATTCAAAATATTCAAAATATTCCAAGATATTAAAACAATAACAGGCAAGTCATTTTCATATACGAAGCACGGTATTATATTAAGAAGTTTAAAATTAATCTGCTATAATAAACTTAACAAACTTTTTAGAAATTACAGCGAACATATTGACAGTAAATATATAGATGAACTTATTAAAATGGGTTTTGCTCGCCAAAATATAGAAGGCAATGAATCATTTAAAAAACATAAATCTATTGTTGGAATTTCAGGTAATCAATATTGTAATGATAGTCAAATGATTAAAGCCTATCAAGATATAATAAATATATTATATCAAGGTAAAACAAAACCAAATATAGAAGACATTAAAATATTTCTATTAATAGATTTATCTACAGGTAATTCGTCGCCTGATTGTAAAAAAACTATTAACAAAATAATAAATGATGAAAGTTATCTATTATCAGAATCAAGAATAATGGATATAGAATTAGATGGAGATTTTCTAATAACTTCTTGGGATAAAAAGAAAACTTATTCTTCTGAGAATGAAGCAGTTTTAGCTTTAACAAAATATAATGAAACTATTAAAAAAACAATTAAAAAAGCCACAATTTATGATATTAAAAATGAACTTTGGAAAGATTATGATGATTTAAGTAAAAAAATTAAATTACAATACACAAATAATTCAAATATTGTAGGAGCATTACCTGCTATACCTGCTATAAATAAGCCTGAAACCAAAAAAATGACAAAAAGGGGGAAAACATCGATGAGAACTATGGCTACTAATATGAGATGACTTTAATTATAAAAAAAATTATGCAAAACTTTTCAACAGCAATGCAAGCAGACTTGTACCAATATTGATGATACTCTTGTATCGGATCAGAATATTAGTCAATAGATATACACACTTATATTATAAGATTTTACTAATATAAATTATTTTTTAAACAACTTTATTTTTTTTATTTTTATTTTTTTTGACCTTACTGGCTAATTTTTTCCCACCACTTTGAGCATCTGGGTCTTTATCTTTGTTTTCACCTGTGCCTGGAACATCTGTGTCGGGAACACCTGGGCCTTGAACAACTGTGGCTGGTTCACCTGGGCCTTGAACAACTGTGCCTGGACTATTGCTTGTTCGTATTGTGACGGGCGATTCGTCATTAGATTTATCATCATTAAAATCATTTAAAGTATCTTCATAAGTTTCTTCTAAAACTCCTTTTGCTTTTGTTTCCGCGTCGCTTAAACCCGTTCTCTCCATATCATCAATATCTGTTACTTGTTCTTTATATTTGTTATATATTTCCATAAATTCTTTTATATCTAATGAGAAATGTTCTATATAATATAGATTTAAATATTCTTCAGATGATACACCCTCTGTATATTTAGCAATACCCTTAATTTCATCATTTATTATTAAATATGTTTTAGTTATATTAAAAACTTTTTTATCTTCTGGCGCAGAATTATTTGGTATGGTCCCTATAATTAGTATATGCGATACTTTTTTATCATCTAATTTATCATTTGATTCATCATCTATTTTATAACAGTTTTTTTTTTCTTTATCAAAAACATATTTTGCACCATTAAACTTAATTTTTAATTCTTTAACTGTATCAGCTGTATCAGCTGTATCAGCTGTATCAGCTGTTTCTAATTTTATAGAAAGCGAGTATAAATTTTTTTTTTTATCTACTTTATCTACTTTATCTTCTATTAATAATGTTAATATCCCTTTATTAAATTCTGTTATATATTCATCATTATCACCTTTATTTGTAATAAATGTGTGATATCTGCCTCCTGGAGATGTTGGAAATTGTTCTTCCATCATTCTTTGGTTGTGATTCACATATAAATTTGTATAAGAAGGTGTTTGTGCCATTTTTATATTATATCTACTTATATAATATAAATAAATTATTTTAATTTTTACACTCTCGGATATTTAAAAAATATAAATATAAAATTAAGAAGGCTAAATACCATGATAATAAAATGGCGAATGCTATATAGCATAAAAGTTCTAAAATATTCAAGCGATAATATATAATTATTATCAATATATATAGCTATTTTTTGCGCAAATCGTAATATGGAATTGTGTCGTAGTCATCAATATTATTTTGATAATTTTGATAATTTTGATAATTTTGATAATTTAGATTATATATAATGGCCGAGATAAGGTGCTTTTATCGGAAATGTTTAACCCTATATATAAAATATATTATTAGACATTATTATTATCTATTATATTTATCATAATCAAATCTATATTTTCCTTTAATTTATTGTCTTCCCCGTATTTATCACTTTTTTTAACAGTTTCAAAATAATTTCTTACCTTTTCCTTATCTTTATAATTACCTTTGCTAAACTCGCCCATAGTTTTGTTAAAATCACTCCAAGATATATTAGATTCTTCCAAAAATTTATTATGTATTCCGAGATTTGTATATGTAATTTCGCCATCACTATTATATGCGTTATCAAATGGTCTATCAATAGCGAAATATATAATTGCATTTATTAAATTTGTGTTAACACTATTTTGCTCCATTCTTGCTATATATCTTGCTCTTTCTTGTTCAATTCTTGCTCTTCTTGCTCTTTTTTGCTCTCTCTCTCTCTCTCTCTTTCTTCTTCGCTATCATAGCTATCATCGCTATCTATAACACTGTCTTGACCTATTTTCTTTAAAGATGAAAATATATCTTTAAAATTTTGTTTAACAAAAGTTAAGGTATTATTTTCGGGTTCTTGAGCTTGTATCAGTGGTACTAAGCTTTCTAATTCTACTGTTTGCGAACTTTGAATTAATTCAATAATACAAAATGCTGTTCTTAATTGGTCTGATGCATACGATACATTTAGCTCTTGTGGTAATGCTGTCCTTTTTGTATTATTCATATTCAAATGATAAAACATGCCTTTTAAATTATTTTCAAAAAAAGTTGAGATATTGTTTTCTTGTTGTAATTGCAATTGCTGTGTTTGCGGTGAAGATGACGATTGCTGAGGCGGTGGCGGATACACTGTCTGTACTGCATCTGTGTCCGGACTATTAATTAATTTAATAAGACCGTATGCTGATATTAATTGTTCTGATTCTTGTGATATATTTAGCTCTTTTGTATTATTCAAATGATAAAACACGCCTTTTAAATTATTTTCAAAAAAAGTTGAGATATTGTTTTCTTGTTGTAATTGCAGTGCCGGCGCTGTCTGTACTGAATCTGCATCCAAATTATTAATTAAGTTAATAATACCGAATGCTGATATTAATTGTTTTGATTCTTGTGATATCTTTAGCTCTTTTGTATTATTCAAATGATAAAACATGCCTTTTAAATTATTTTCAAAAAAAGTTGAGATATTGTTTTCTTGTTGTAATTGCAGTGTCTGCGGTGTCTGCGGTGTCTGTAAAGAATCTGCACCCAAATTATTAATTAAGTTAATAATACCGAATGCTGATATTAATTGGTCCGATTCTTGCGATACAGTATGTTTTGTATTATTCAAATAAGAAAACATAGCTATAAAATTATTTCCAACAAAATTTGAGAAATTGTTTTCTTGTGGTAATTGCGGTGCTGGCGGTGGCGTTACATCTGTACCCTGACCATTAATTAAATTAATAATACTCAGAGCACCTCTAAATGGGTTTTGTATTTCTGATATTGTATATGTACCTGAACCATTAATTAAATTAATAATACTCTGAGCACCTCTAAATTGGTTTTGTATTTCTGAGATTGTATATGTACCTGAACCATTAATTAAATTAATAAGACCATATGCTGATATTAATTGGTCTGATTCTTTATGGTCTATTTTATCCGGATTTTCTTGCATTTCTATAGATGTTAGTAATTGTTGCCCTGTCGGTTCTGATTTCTCTGATTGTCCTGGTGATTGCTCTGGTTGCTCTGGTTTCCCTGATTGTCCTGGCGGTTGTCCTGACGGTTGTCCTGGCGGTCCTGGCGGTTGTGATTGCCCCGATTGTCCTGGTGGTGGTCGTGCAACATCCGCCATACTTTGCGTCTCTTGCACGCCCTTGTCTTTGTCAATAACTTCTTTTATAAGATTATAATCCCCAATTGTAATTTTTAATGTATTTTTATTATCTAATATTAGTTTTGTAAAATTTCGTAAATTTTTTATATCATTATTATCATAGGATAGTTTTTTGTAAACAAAAATTAAATTTGTATTTGTATATTGATATAATGTATTACTCTCTTTTTCGTGCGTATTTTTTTTAGAAATTATTATGATATCTTCGAATGCCTTATATATTACATATAATATATGTTTTAAATTATAATATCTATTAATTTGAAATACATTTATAATATTATTCCCATCTACATAAATTAAATAATTATAGCTGTTTAACAGATTATCATACTTAATATACTCAGAACCATTTGTGTTTTTATAATGTATAGTTGTATCATTATCATCAGCATAAGGTATAGATTTAAAATAATATAGCATTTCACCATCATCTTTACCCTCATATTTACCTTCTATTATATCATTAGCAGTATCTGATAATGAAATAATTCCGTTTACTCTATTTTGTTCTTCCAGTTGTAGTCGTCGTTCTTCTCCGGGCACTTCTCCTTGTTGTTGTTTTTGTTGTTGTAAAGAAGATAATAAAGCTTTTACATTATATTTAAAAAGAGAAGATATCCTTTCTACTTCTCCTGATTCTTCTGGCACTTTACCTGGCACTTGTTCTTGTTCTTCTGGTACTTGTTGTTGTAAAGAAGATAATAAAGCTTTTACATTATATTTAAAAAGAGAAGATGTCCTTTCTACTTCTCCCGATTCTCCTGTTTCTCCCGACACTTTTTCTTGTTCTTCTTGTTGTAAAGAAGATAATGCACCTATTAAATTTTTGTTAAAAAGAGAAGATGTCCTTTCTACATCTCCTGATTCTCCTGGCACTTCTCCTTGTTGTTGTTCTTGTTCTTCTGGTACTTGTTCTTGTGAAGAAGATAATAAAGCTTTTACATTATTGTTAAAAAGAGAAGATATCCTTTCTACTTCTCCTGATTCTTCTGGCACTTTACCTGGCACTTGTTCTTGTTCTTCTTGTTGTAAAGAAGATAATGCACCTATTAAATTTTTGTTAAAAAGAGAAGATGTCCTTTCTACATCTCCTGATTCTCCTGGCACTTCTCCTTGTTGTTGTTCTTGTTCTTCTGGT
>Ga0209770_10000562_pt1 | contig 20167 bp, 16 predicted proteins | sample LauGreSu1BDMLBDD_2_FD_187572 | JGI IMG/M metagenome (GOLD analysis project Ga0209770, IMG submission 187572) | Freshwater lake microbial communities from Lake Michigan, USA - Su13.BD.MLB.DD (SPAdes) (version 2) | ecosystem: Environmental > Aquatic > Freshwater > Lake | place: Lake Michigan, USA...
GCGCCACCTTTTAAACATCCCCATTGAGGTTCTGGGTTCAACTGTACTGGTACTTCAACCTCGTCTATGTAAGGCGAGGCGATAGAAGGAACGATAGAATGCGAGACGATAGAAGGAACGATAGAAGGCGAGGCGATAGAAGGAACGATAGAAGGCGAGGCGATAGAAGGAATGATAGAATGCGAGGCGATAGAAGGCGAAGCGATAGAAGGCGATGCGATAGAAGGAACGATAGAAGGCGATGCGATAGAAGGAACGATAGAAGGCGAGACGATAGAAGGAACGATAGAAGGTGAGGCGATAGAAGGCGAGGCGATAGAAGGTGAGGCGATAGAAGGCAAGACGATAGAAGGTGATGCGATAGAAGGAACGATAGAAGCAGAAGCAGAATGTTGCGGTGGTTCGGTAGGAAATGTATTTAAAAACACTTGCGGAGACCCTGACGATTGCGATTGAATAACCGGCGTGTTTTTTTTTTGCGTTTTATTTTTCTGTTTCACAAATTGTTTATTTTGTGCAAGGGATTTCAAATATTCGAGAGATTGAGTGAATGATTCATCGGATTTAACTGTACTTGGACGTTCTGTTGTTGTTGTTGCGTTTTCAGTTGTGTTATTGTTACTATTATTTTTGTTATGCTGCTGTTGGTGATTTTTTATTCGTGCCAGTAATTTTCGTTTTAATGTATTCGGTTGAATAAATTGGTTTGCTTTTACGAGTGGTTTTATTTTCACAGTAGACGTATTGTTTTTATTTTTGGCATTTTTATTTTTCAATCCTTGTAAGTTTGCTTTATCAATTGTAATCGTTCTCTTAGTTGACGACATTTTTACCTTTTTTACTATACTATGAAACGTGTAAAAAACTCATAAAAAAACGCAAAAAAAATCTAGATGTTGTATTATTTCATGTTTTGTTTATGTTTCATGTTTTCTGCAAAAGACTGTGAATGAATGTCACCACTTGAAGTATCTTGTTATCACGGTTCACTTCATTGGCCAAACTGTCGTGGTCAGCATTTACCACAAGCTTCGCGCGCGTATCATTCATAATCCACTCTTCATGGTATCGTACGCACTCCGCAATATAGTCCCGAGAAATAGTTTCCCCTTCTCTGCCCCGTTGTTGGATTCGTTTCATGCATGTATCAACTGATGCTTGAATGTATATAATAGCCTGACATCGTACTTCCTTGTAAAATTCGTTGAACCACATATTGTAAACGGCGTGTTCTAAATCCGTTATGATTCCCTGCGCGTGTAACATTTTTTCAAACACGTTTCTATCGGTTTCAAGCGACCGTTCCGTGATAATCACGTCATAATCCAAGTTGCGAACCGCGTCCTTTAAAATGGAGAGTCTTGAAATGTACGCCATCATTTGAAATGTGAACGCGTGTTCGGATGGGTTCTTATAAAAGTTGGAAAGCAGGGTTTCTCCATTTTTATCCACCACCCGGTTCCATACTGTGTCAACCGGTTCTTGAATAAAATGCACATTCGGCATTTCACTGAATGTGGCTTTCAACTGTGAAACCAACGTGCTTTTGCCTGAACCAATATTACCGTCAATTGATATGATGACAGGCGGGGTTGAAGGTAAGCGTTTTTTAGGTATGGTAGTCTGGTTCTTCGGACTATCGATTATAATTCGAACATCAGCCGGCTTCGAGTTACTACTACTATGAAGTTTGTTAAAAATGGAGGAAAGCATTGCAAGGGATTCTGTTCGAGTTGTAGGTGTTGTCATACGAAGTAAAGTACCTTCAATTTTATGTGTTTATGTTTTTATGTTTTTATGTTTTATGTTTTTATGTTTTATGTTTTTATATTTTTATGGTTTATAATTTATATACTTTATACTTTTATAAAATACGACTTAAACTTTTCTATGCATGTCCATTAAAATGACGTCATCCAAGGATAAGATTATAAAACTATTCGATAAACAGCTAGAATCAGTTGTCACGCGGTTCAAGTACGATGAAACATTTATACGCGTTTTGAAAGTCCACGACAACGAAATCATTATTAACTTCCCTGTAAAAATGGACGACGGCACAACGAAACTGTTCAAAGGGTATCGTATACAGCACAACAACTGGTTGGGGCCGTACAAAGGCGGACTGCGGTTCGACGACACGGTCTACCTGGATGAATTCAAGGCGCTGTCGTTTTGGATGACCATCAAGTGTGCCATTCACAACTTGCCGTTTGGCGGTGCAAAAGGGGGCATCAAGTTTACGCCGTCGCAATACTCGGAAGAAGAGCAAAAACAAATTGTTCAAACGTACTGCAGCCGAATTTTCAGGTACATTGGTCCAAACACCGATATTCCGGCACCGGATATGGGCAGCACCAGCCGGCATATGGACTGGATGACGTCCAAGTACCAAAAAAAGAGCAACGACAATTTGATTTACAGTGTATTTACTGGAAAGTCGGTGTCGTTTCGCGGCAGTGAGGGGCGCGACCGTGCAACTGGACTGGGTGTATCGTACATGATTGAACTGTGGTTCGAACACGTTATCAAGCAGCCGCTGAAAGGAAAAACATTCATCATTCAAGGTTTTGGAAACGTGGGGTCGTGGACTGCACAGTGTTTGACAAAGGCCGGCGCGGTATGCGTGGGACTGGGTGACTACACGGGGTACTATGAAGTGGATTCTGAATGTGCCGATACACCATTTCATGCAATACTGAATCGAAATGCGAAAACGCTGGAAGGGTTGGATAGTATTCGCGGAGTTCGCGCAGTTTCAATGCTCGATTTCTGGAAACTAAAAGCCGACATTGTCATTCCTGCTGCCATGGAGCTGCAAGTCAACCAAACTGTCGCTGAGTCATTTCATCCCGACTGTAAGCTGGTAGCCGAAGGCGCAAATGGGCCATTGGACATGGATGCCGACCGACTGCTTACGGAAAAAAATATTGCGGTTATTCCAGACGTGCTGTGCAATAGTGGAGGCGTCATTGTCAGTTACTTTGAGTGGCTTCAAAACCGAACCAACGAGTATTGGCCCTTGCAACAAGTGGAAATGAAATTGAAAGAACTGCTTCGCGCAACGTTCTTTAAATTCAAGTACGCGTATGATTCGGAAAAGTTTAAACTTGGGTCTCAGTACCTACTAAACCGCGACATTGTTTATAAAATGGCGCTCGACAATTTATGGAATTCGTATGAAATTAAAAAATAATATAATAATAACAACACTACCGTTTACTTTTACCGTTTACTTTTACCGTTTAGTATTTTTCACATAAGATTTAGATGACGTCTTTTGCAAAGTCTAGACCGCCTGCTTCAGCATCAAGTTCTTTATTTAACGTCTTTTCACCGGCTGCGTCTTCCGCGTCTTCCGCGTCTTCCGCGTCTTCTTCAGCCCCGGCTTCTAATGTTGCATCCTGGTTTTCAGAATCAAAAGCGGAACTGGGTGACGCCGGTGACGCTTCGGATAGTTCCACTTCCTCAACCTCATTTGCAGGATACATTGTGAGATTCATACTGATTGTACTGCTTTTAGGATTTGCAGGATTCAACGTGTTCAAAGAAATGGGTCTGATTACGGATGACATTCTTGAATTTGTTCGGCCCGTTACCGAATTTGGTTCCAGTATTTTAGCAACTGTCGGCAAACAATTCGTGTCAACCACATCGGAAGGTACCCGCACTGGCATTGACATTGTATCCGGTGCTGCAAAGTCGGGTGTTAACGTCATTGAAGACCAAGTCACCGGAAAAGGCATTTCAGCGCCGGTGTCAGAGTCGGATGACCCAAGTATGGTTCCTTCAAGTGGAGGCGGTACCGCAAAACAAGAAGCAGCGCGAGCCCGGGCGCTTACCATGAAAACTGGGTCTCAGCTTACAGACTTACAACCGGTTCCGCAACCCGACGATTCGCTTAGCGTTACTCAAAAAGGAAAAACCAGCGGTAAGTCCGGGTACTGTTTTGTCGGGGAAGACCGTGGAAATCGCAGCTGCATTTACGTGAACGAAAGTGAGACGTGCATGTCGGGAAACATTTTCCCGTCGAAAGACAAGTGCATTAACCCATCACTTCGTGCGTAAGCGTAAACCACTTGGATTGAATTATTTAAATAACAAGGTGTGTAAATATATTCCTGAATAAACACCCAACGTGTTTATAATTATATCAAATACAGAACCTAGTAACCCGCCGCTACACCATATTTGTGTATATTTATGTTCTTTTAACCCAAAGTAATGATTCCAAAAATCAGGGTCTGACATTTCTTTAGTACAGTCTAGAATGTTGTTTTTACACAGTATACTGTTATGATTTCGTTTTGATGTATATTCAAGATATAATTCAAATACTTCCCAAACAATTCCAGCTACTATAATGTAATATACACTTTTTGGAGATATTAACCCGGCCACTAAAAATGCAATAAAATGTGTTATTGACCAGTTGGTTATATATCCGTTGAAATGTACTTTTGTGCATATATAACATTTGGTAAATCCTCCAATCATCACGTGTATTTTATCCATGAATGTAATAACAACTGCGACTAGTACCGCAAAATAAGTTATCAATACAACAACATCATTCGACATTATTATATTATATTTATTTATTTTTTATTTATCAAATCTTTTAGTTTTTCTTCGTCGGACTCGCCCACCTTTTTTTGATGATTTTTTTTTTATAGTCCAACAACCGCCTTTTAAGCGGTGACGTGTAATAGCGGTAGCGGTTGGCACAATTTCCGATTTGAGTGAATCTTCAAACCACTTTAAAAAATGGGCGGCATTCCGTTTTTCACCTTTGAACTCGCTGACCTTTCCGTCGGATATGTAAAGCATCGTTGGTGTTCCCTCTATTTTATGAAATACGTTCTTCAAGTAGTTGATACCATTATTGTCCACGCTGGCAATCACGGTACGTTCACTAGCATCTTTATCCTTGCACTTGTACTTTTGTTTGAACATTTCGCAAGCGCGTTTCCATTCAGGTTTCATTTTGTCGCACGGCGGACATCCGTCCCTGTAATACAGCGTAATAATGTGATGATTTTTACGCGCGTGCACGTTTTCCAATTCCTTAGAGGCGGATTCATCGCTAACCTGTATCATTTTTACGTGCATGGAAGATTTGGGGTTGTTGGTATTTGAATTTGTTAAAAACATCGTTATATATAGTTATATATAATACAATACACTAAAAAAAATGTTACTGTATTATTTGAGTACATTAGGTTTTATGGTTATTATAGGACTATGCATCTGGTTTATTTATTTCAAGCATAGTCGTAAAAATAAAGTATTAACTGGTATTGTGTGTATAGACAGAGATTTTGATTTATCACAAAAATTATATGATGCCTTAATTGAAAATAACGTAAAAGACATAATGATAGTAACAAGAGAAAGTGATGAAAACACAATCCAGTTTTGGAAGAACAAAGCAAAAACAGTAACAGTACCTCATTATGAAATTAACGGGCGACATAACATGGATAAAATATCTGAAAAACGACAAATAATAGTGAACTATGCAAAACAAAGATATGACGCAGTATGGTTTGTTGATTCTGATGTAATACCCAGAAAAGGTGTTTTAGACGAACTTATAAAAACAAATAAAGATGTATGTCTTGCTCCTTATAGAGTAAAATGGGTTGGGTGCCCTTGTATCGGTATAAGCTCAAATACATTTCCATATGTAAAACTACATAAAATCGATGATGTAGATAAGAAAGAAGATAGAAAACCTTTTATTATTGGAGGATTTGGATGCACTTTAATAAAAAAATCGACATTTGATATTAAAATTGAAGACAAAGAAATAACCCATAACGGATTCACTGTCGGTGGTGAAGACATCGGTTTTTTTATTAACTGTTACAACGCTGGTTTAACTTGTGAATATTTACCTAATCATGAACAGCCGCACTACTATGATAGACCGGTGGCTCACGGGTAGTGTAAGTGTAACGGAACCCAGCGTTTGAACTTGTAATTGTAGGAACAAACCATGGCCCGTTCTCTCGAGCACGTAATGTATCCAGCCAGTTGCAACTCCTGTGAATTTTGAAACGCGTCTTCGTCATCACTCTCTTCGGCAGTATCCAATGACGCGTTTTCTTTCACGTTTCTGAAGATTGAATTCAACAGCGCGCTTGTTTTATAGTCGCCAACATGTGCTGGTTCTGATTCAACCTCATTTGTTACAGGACAACGCAGCGTATACATATCCACACGCGCTTCTGGCTGGACCATGAAAATTTTTGTTGACGGTTGTGTGTAATTTTGAGTTTGAGATTGAGCTAATGGTTGTTTGCTTGGCACTTGACCTTTTGCTTGAACTTGGTTCTGGTTCTGACTCTGACTCTGAGTCTGATTCTGACTCTGACTCTGACTCTGACAATTTTGATAGTACTTGTTATCCGTTTGGTTTCGAAAGCGGCCTTGAATGGCATACACGGAGTACGGTATAATACTTGGTGTATTGGATGCTTTCAATGCTTCCGCATAGGTTCCATATTTAACGGCGACTCCAAATAGCACCTGTGTTTCAGGAGTAGCCGAATTTCGAAAGGGTGCTGAAGCCTTTTGTTTTTGGTCGGTGGCATTCGCCACCTTTTGGTCGGTGGCATTCGCCACCTTGGAAAAGACTTTGTATAACAGCCCATCTTTTTCAAGCACAGTTAAGTTGTCTACGGAAACGTTTTCGTACACGTGGATGTTTTCAACTGCAAACACTTGTTGTTGTGACGAAACGAACAACGTTCCGTACAGCACAGTTCCTCTGCCTTCAAAGTCGCTGATATGAAACATCTGTGACGGATGTAGTGCTCGAATGGATATGAATTTGATTTTAGTGTGGTCACGTGGGTCCAAGTCGAAGAAGAGTACTTCGGGTGAGCCCTTGTACATGGTAAGCCATACAATGCATTTTTTCCCCCTCGGAATAATGTAAAATACGTCAGCTGAAACTTTCTTATACGTATTTATCTCATAAGAAATTTTCATGCTCTGCGGAGAAAGCTTATTTTGAAGCATTCCAATATCCCGTTTGTCAACCGAAATGAATGTTGGATTTGTTGTAAACGATGACATCGATGATATCCGTTCGTTTGTTATTTGTGTTGTTGTTTATTAAAATAATTTTATATCAATTTTGATACATTTTGATATATATTTCATACACCCTAGTTTCGATTTAATTTTTTCAAAAACTGTTTCAATTCGTCTTTCATTGCATTTTGTTGTTGGTGGGAATTGAATGATGCAGGTAGGTATTGGTCATCAATGAGTGATGGAAGCGCTGAAATACTTGTCGTTGTGGTTGAGCTTGAAGATGGAATGGTGGTGGCGGCAGTTTTTCGTAAGTCAATTCCTTTAAACAATTCCTCGTATTGTTGCTGAGGACGGTTCACCAAGTCTTTCACTTTTGGAACAGTCAAGGTTGTTTTAAAAAAAACGTACAAGTAATGAACCACTGCAATGAAACAAAGGGACATTACCGTAACTTGAAATGCCCACCCAATCATTTTATTAATTTTATTTCTAATTTATATCGCGTTTGAAATGATTACTCGTTAAACTCTTTTATTCTAAAGTATTTAAATAAAAACGACAACAAACGAATTTAACAACTTACTGATTAACTTGATTAACTTACTGATTTTAGTCGTATTCAATTCGCGTACCCGTTGCCTCGTAAACCAGCGTGCCCACACGAATCGGTGCGGCGGCAATAGTTCCCATTTTTTCATACACCGTATTTGTTGTGGCATCCAGTAAATAATCTTTCATTACCACACTACCATCCGGTTTTGTAACTTCATATTTAAACGGATTCACCTGAATTCCCTTTTGTTTGACTTGGTTTCGTTGTGCATCGGCATCCGCTTGTTCCTGAGTAATGTCCGGCACAAATGCGACATCATCCTTTCCAGAAATGCTCTTGTATTGAAAGCACTGCACATTCTTGGCCTTGTTGTGCGTACTGCAATCCACCGCCGACGCTTTCACTACAGTAAGCAGCTGCTGGTTGATGAGCTGTTTTTTATTCGAAGTGTCCAGCAGTTTTTGGTCGGTGCTAATCCCCGCATCCAGAACTTTGATGTTGTCAATCGGCTTGTCTTTCTTACCAGGATTGAGTTGCTCTTCTGTAAACGTCATCACATATATGAACACGTTGACGGTGCGCAGCTTTTCCGGCAGCTCGTAGTGGCTGCAAATGCGGTTGGCTCGGCCAATGATTTGCTCGGTTCGCACCGGATGCCAGTACGGTTCCATGATGTGCACGTACCGCACGTTTCGCAGGTTGATGCCTTCCGCACCCGATGCCGTAATCATCAGCAGCTTGATAACGTCACCGTAAATGTTTTTACGGCTGCGGTCGCTGCCGTATTTGGACGCGAGGTCGCTTTTTAACGGGTTCGGCAAGTTGTTCCACGAGCTGTTGAAAACGTTGCGAACAATTTCTTTTTCCTCTTTGCTTTCCGTTCCAGTGTACAACGCGTAGGTGGGTTTGCCTGCATCTTCCGGATGCTGATAGTACTGCGACCATGTTCCGTCCTGCGTGTTCTTTCGAATTTTGAATTCCGCGTAGCCGTTTGCATTCATGACCAGTTTGAAAATGCCAACACCTTCCAGCGTTCGAAACTGGCTGTAAAGCAAGTGCAGACCAACGTGTTCCGTATCTGTAATCTCTCGATAAATTTGGGCAAACTTGGGACTGTACATGCTGGAAAGCGCCTCCATGGTCAAATACGTGTCGGCATTATCGGCCAGTTTTTCAATGGTGCTCTTTATTCTTTCACCGTACGTGCGTATGTCGCCTTTTGCGCCGCTTTCTGCACCTTCCGCACCTTCCGCATCATCGTCATCGTTTTCTATATTTCCTTCAAATTCGCGTTCCGTAACCAGCTGGCGTTTCTTGGCATTGCCTTTGTCTTTGCCTTTGGCATTGCCTTTGCCTTTGCTTTTGCCTTTACCGGTTTCAGCGTCAGACTCGTCATTATCGTCGTCACTGTCACTGGCATCTTCCTTTTCTTTGTCTTGTTTGTCTTGTTTGTCTTGTTTGTCTTGTTTGTCTTGATTATGCAGGGAGGGTCGTGGAACTTCAAGGGGGAACGCAAAATTGCAGCATGCGCGGGAAAAAATGCGGTACGTGGATGACGTTTCGCCGTACAGTTCGTTCGCTCCCATGGCCATGGCGTTGCGCCGTTTCGAATTGGATTCCGTTTTTCGTTCATTCTCTCGAATTTGTTTGTACATATTGAACTGGTGGTTCGTCATTTCGATTTCAACTGTAATAAAGTCCGTTGCCGGATTGTACTTGGGCAACAACTTTTCTTGCGCGCTTCGAAAGTATGACGTCAGTCCAATAATGCGTCGAGAGAATAAGTCCGGATTCAAAATGCCGCTTCCGTCGGGTTTGATAAACATGGCATTGAACGTGTCCAGCGTGTCGGGCAGCGCCTTGTACTGCGTTTTTTGTGGAGCTCCAACAACCCGGATGCGGTGCCGTTCCAGAAACTTGGCAACGTTACTGCAAAACGCATCGTCGTCCATGTCGCCGCCGACGCCTTTGAAGCTCACGCTGTACGCCGCAGTCCCGGTTCCGGATACAAACCCAAACGGATTGCGCGTCAGCGTGAGCGTGGGTTTCGGCGTTTGTTTGAAGTCCAGGTAATCGTGCACGTTGACGCCGTCGTCCGCGCTGGCTTTGCTGAACATGGTTTTTAACGTGTTGAGCACGTTGGAACCGGCACCGGCTCCGGCCCCGGTCCCACTAAATCCAGACAAGTCCAGCGTAAAGTTGAACGTGCTGATGTAGCCACGAAGAATGTTGAACATGATGCCCAGCTCGTTCGGGTAGTTGATGATTGGAGTACCCGTCAACAACACCACCTTGGAATTTGTGGCGGTCAGGAATGCGCGGTAAATGCTCATGGATAAACTCTTGGGCGACTTGATTTTATTCACAATGCGGCTGACCAAATTGTGGGCTTCGTCCACAATAATCACCGCGTCGTCAAAATAATTGCCGGTGGGACTCTGACGCATGAGTTCGTTCCAAGCTTCGCGACGAACTCCGTTGTAGTTGATGAACCGGTACTTATTCCGTATCATTCGGTCAATCTGGGTATCGATTTCCATTTTTTTGAGTTCGTCCAACTGGTGGTAGTTTCCCGGCTTGCCGTGTTCAGCAAACCAAACCCCGCTATTGATTTTGACAATGTTTTCGTCGGGCGCAACCTTTGCGGGAAACCCGAGCGCTTGAAGCAGTGCGCGTTCATGTTCCTGCACGGTGCGACCTTTTGGCGCCTTTTCCAGCGGAAAAAACACCCAGTGCTGGTCCTGCTTGAACATGGAGTCGCCGCACTTTTTTATTTCTTCAATGTAATTTTTTTGCAGCGAGGCCGGCGTCATGACGACCACCTTCTTGTGCGATGATAGCCCTTCTGCAATAATAATGGACGAACACGTTTTGCCGCTGCCCAGGCCGTGGAACAGGAGCAGTCCGCGATACGGGCTGTACGCGTTCATGTACTCGCGCACGATGCGCTGGTGGTACAGCGCCGAAAACGGCTTTTTGTCCAGCGCCGACAAGTCCGAGCAGTCGAACTCGTCTTCTTCTGCTGCGGTTTCCGCGGTTGTTGCATTTTTTTTAGCAAGGCGTTGAAACGTTTCGGTGATAAACGATGTAAAGTACTTGCGATTGTTCATGTAGTAATTTGACGCGGTCAGTTGGAGGGGAGTGGACCGCATTTCGTTGAGTTTTTTAATCACGTCGGATACGGACGCATCCACTTCGGCGGAAACAGCTGCAGCGGGAACGCGACGAACACGAACACCCTGTTTCTTTCTCTTTTCTTTTTCGACGCCAAGGTCTTCATCATTATTTTCCTCTTCGGATTCCTCTTCGGATTCCTCTTCGGATTCCTTTCCTTTTCCTTTTTCCTTTCCTTTTTCCTTTCTTTTTGGAGGGCGGCCCTTCTTTTTTTCTTGCGCTACGGGAGGTTGCGTTAACTCGTCCGAATTTGCAAGCTCGATAACAAATCCCAGTTTTCGAATGGGAAACGTTTCTAAAATGGCAGTGGTATTTGTATTTGATGCGGTAGCAACCTTCGTGGAAGGCTTTAGTATACAAAATGCCCCTTCCAAGTCGGGTTTTCCCACTTGAATTTTCGCTTCGCGCTGAATTGCCGAAATGAATTCATCAATGTCAATCTCGTTTTCACCGGTTCTATCCACGATGAATCCTGAACTAGATTTTGACTTTGGTTTGGATTTTGGCTTGGCTGATTTTTTTGAGTGTGGTTCGAGTTCAGATTCTGACCCAGAAGATGATGATGATGATGACGATGACGATGACGATGACGATGATGTAGAGTCGCCGCTTACCCCAAACCGAATTGTAAATGCCTTTTTTCGAGATGGTTTTAATGCCGATTCTTGAAATGAAGAAAAAATTGAAGTTCTCTGGGGAAGTTGATTTATTATTGAAGAAGGACGATTTGCAAACCGTGCTAAAAACGCGTCCATTTATTCTCACTCGGTCTGTTCTTTTTTATCTTATTTTTATCTTATTTTTATCTTATCTTTTATTCTTATCTTTTATTCTTATCTTTATTCTTTTATATTCACGAACTATTTTATAAGTTTTAGCGCGAGCTCGCATGCTTGTTGTTCGGCCTTTTTCTTAATGCGGTGTGAGCACGTTGTGAAATGCACTAAAAGTTTACCACCGCGTGTTCCAGCGAACTGGTGAACGCCTTCAAATGTGCCACCAATTTCGGCTCCCGTAAATGACACCGCTTCCGACGGTTTGGTTTGGTAAATTTCTTGTCCGATGCATAGGAACAGGCCCATCGTGTATCCGGCTTCAAGGTCGCGACCCAATTCAACGTAATCTGGTGTGGTTTTGAACTCCTTTTGGATTTTAACTTGAAGAATGTTCTTAAAGTTATCGTCGTTACTGACGAGCCGAATCCAGTCAATGTGGCGTTCAAACACGGTTTCAACAAAGATTTGCGCGATTTGAAATCCCGGCCCCGTTACAAACAGCTGCTTGAACCAGCCGTCTTCATCATTCAGCTTTACCTTGTTGTAATCCAAGAAAAGGGCTCCGAGAAACGCCTCGAACAAGCAGCCCAACTTTTTCAAATTGGTTCGCGTTTTTTTCTCTTCCGAGTGTTTGGAAATGATGAACCACCGGTGCAGTCCCATTTCTAGCGCGAGTTTACCAATGCTTTCGTTCTTCACAATGGCGATTTTTTTCTCGGTCATGAAACCTTCATTTTCCTTCGGGAATCGGCGGTACAAGTAAAACTTGGTAATGGCTTCCAACACGCCGTCGCCCACGAATTCTAGGCGCTCGTTGGATTTCTGTTTCAGAGGCATGCAGTCGGGCGGGCATTCTGCCAGTGTGATATTTTTCGCAGCGTTTTCCAGGTGCGTTCGGCGCGTATACGACCGGTGCACGAATGCGCGCTTGTAAAGCATCATATTGTCCACTTGTAGTAGCGCGGTTGGAACACCATATCTTTGTAAAATGGCGATGATTTCATGCGAATCAATTTCGCGGTTGTCGGGGTTGTACGGGTTGAACAACAAGTTTCCATCACCCACGGGAACAAGGTCGTCATCATTGAACACGTTTTTGGTGGAGCGGTCGTTGTTCTCAAAGTCTTCATGTTCAAAGTCGTCATATTCTTCGTCTATCTCGGAATCGGAACTAGAGGAGTTGTGTTTGGGGCGAGACATTGGGTACTGGACGTATTATACGTATTATATGTAAACCGATATAAAACGTATCTAAGGAAAGAAGTCAATTTTTATTTTTTATTTTTTATTTTTTATTTTTTATTTTTTATTTTTTATTTTTTATTTTTTATTTTTTATTTTTTATTTTTTGATAATTAGATTCTCAACAAAACCGACTGAAGTCGAAACGCGGGCCACGTAGAATTGTAACTGGCAACCATAAAAAGATAGACGGATTGCACATTTCTTTAGAAAAAAATCCGATTCCTGCTCGGCCGCATACGCCGATTGCCAGTTGCGTGGAAATTGCGCGGTCTCGAATGTCTCCAGACAGTTCAGCTCGTGCCCCGACGCTTGTCACTCCCAATTCAAAAGTTGCACCTGGAATAGGAATATATGCAGTAAACGATGCGGTCCATGTTCTTCCTGTACCACTGCTTACACCCAACAAAGACGCCCATGCGCGGTATCCAAAGTTGGCCGGAGATGCGCAAGGGAGAATCCAAGCGGATGCACCGAGCGTGATAAACGTTTGAAGTCCAATAGAACAACTAAGGTCACCACCCAACCGCGCTTCTCGACATCGACAAAAATTAGGAAGCCGAAAATGATTTGTAATGGCCCCGCAAATACTCAGTGATGTGGATTTCATGCCTGAACCGAAATCGCGAAACTCGTCAACTTGGAATGCGTCGAGATTTATAACGGCATCCACTAAACTGCCGTTCAGGTAGCTACACTTGCTGTCTTCTGCACAACTGGATGAAACTGGACATGAAAATCGTGCATCCATACAACGGACCGCATTTGACAAAGGAGAGCATGCATAGACCAGTCCGGCACCAGTTGCCGATGCATTACTCATACACGTTTGAAACGTGGTGCACGAAATACCGTTACCACACGGTTGACCGGTTGGTTGAAATGGAAGGGCCGTTACTAGCGCGCACGTGCATAGTAAAAACGTAAAAATATTCATTTTTTGAATATGTTATATATTATAATATAATACAATATTCTATAATTCATTTTAATTCATTTAAGAAATCATTTAACCATTTAAGAAAAATAATTTCTAAGGATACGTTATAAAATAAAAACAAACAATCCAATATAAACCAACAACTTACAAAACAAAATGACTGCCCGAAAAGTTGCAAACAAGGCATCCATGTCAAACCAGACCACACATTTGAACAGTTTGCCCGGCATTCCATCCACGGTTGGCGTGTCGGCCGGATTGATTCCCAAGTACAAGTGCGGCGGACCCATGCGCGGATGCGTTCTTCCACCTGACGCGGCCAGCGCGCTGACGTGGCTCAAGGCTAGAAAGTTGTACAACACCCGTAAAACCAACGGTGGTATTGGTCGCAATGCCAACCTGGTTCACCAGAACTGCTGCCCGAACCCAGCGCAACCATTGTAAATTAAAATACCGATACAACTATAGTTTATATATAGTTTATATATAAGGTATAAATATATACATTATATACAACTTTAATGCCAGTTAAGTGTAATGATAATTACATATGCGAAAATGATAATGTGACATATGAGGATATTGAAACCCCTGACCACTGTTTATCGATAGGCGACAAGATGTGTACCACGTGTGAAAGTGCTTCACTCACGAGGTCTAGCAACAGTGAGATGTTTAATAGAAGTCCTGTACAAAGTATTTTTGGAGAAGGCGACTATGGTCCCGATGCAGATGAACGATTTTGGAACATACTGCATGAAAAATGCGGAATGAACCGTCCATCTACATCGTCACAATCACTTTCACCAAACTTTTTTATCGCTTTACCAAACTACAGCAACTTTAATGCAAATGTAGCTAAAATTTTAACTCGCACAAGAAACTACGCCAAAGAAGGATTAATAAAGGACGCAAATACTTCCATGTTTATTGAGACAATTCAAAAAGTAGTAACCAGTTTAAAAGATATCAATTTTGAAAAATACAGTGACCCCAAAGAATTTATAAAAAGCCGGTTTCGAGATATTTTGCGTTCTGAACAGTGTTCGTCACAAATGATACATGACCCCATCGTAATACCGGCATCTGTAGAAGTGTTTGTTAATGAATTAGCAGAAACTCCAAAAACAAAATTTATTTTAGTTGCCCGATTATTGGATAAACGGCCTGAAGCTTGTTTAGAGGCAGTGATAGAAAAATGTCATTCCATTATGTCAAAAAGACCCCTCTCCGCATTTAATGCTGCGTTTCCAATTAAAAAAACCTTACGCCGTACGATTCGGTCTAAGTCTCGTTCTAAGTCTCGGTCTAAGTCTCGGTCTAAGTCTCGGTCTAAGTCTCGGACAAAATGAGTATTTTTAACTGCTTGCGCCAGCACCAGCGCCAGCACCAGTACCACCAGTACCACCAGTACCCACGCCGTCGCTTTTATTTCTATTTATGAAGAACTTAAGCAAAGCAAGTATTAATCCAACAAATAACAGCGCTAATATAGCAATAATTAATCCAAGTAAGTATTTATTTTTCATACTAAAGACGTCGTTGCTGGGTGCCGCAAAATCTTCACCGCCTTCAAGGGGTTGTCCGCTGAGTGACTGCTTGTAAAGAATCACCCCGTCGTCACCCGTGGGCTTGCACTCAATGTACAGCTGATTGGAACTGGTCGCATTCGCACCCAGCATATTTTTACTGGGCGCATTTACCGGCATACTCGTAACTGGAGGTTTTATTGGTTTCACCATTTTTTGCAAATTGGTGCGCGCCGTTGCCGTTATTTTCAGTGCGTTTTCCTCCGTGAATACAATGTAATTAATCGTCCTGGATGTGGTGGAATAAAATTCGTTACCAATATACGTATAATATGGTGCATTTTTTGGAATGATGTTCGATAAGGTGTATGTTCCGGTAAGACGCGTAGAGTCGGAAGTGTCGCTTGCAAGAGGCACGTTTGCGGGAGTGAGCGTATTGATAATTCGGCTCACGGTTTCTCCGCCTGATGATGAGGTTGTTGAGTCGCCTACCTGAATTGGAATACATACTAAAAGCACTTTTCCGGCACCCGTGCCTTCCATTCCGGAATGATACACAATAAGCTCGCCCGCACTTTTTTGACGACTGTATGTATGAAACGAGCTGTTATAAATGATGCACCCGTCTGGTCGGTACTTTATTCCGTTGTAGGTTACAATATTTGCGGAATTTGTGTCATATGTAGCAATGATGCACTGCTGCTCGAATTTATTAAACTTACTTACCATTGCCGTTGAATCGGCGTATGAGAATTCAAATTTGCACGTGGCGGTGCACGACGGGTAGCTGGAAGCCGAAAAGTCAATGGGAGAATTCATAGATAATATCTCTGTCTTTATGTTATTCTTTTAAAATAAATTCGAAATAAATTCGAATTCGAATGTAAATAAATAAAATAAGATAAAAAAGACATATAGTAATAGAAAAGAGAAAAGGAAAAGAATAAAAGGAAACATCATGATGAATATATACACCAAACGGGTACGGCCGCGATACCGAAAACATCGAGTAAAAGAGAACGCGAATACGAATGCTATAGCGAATGCAAAAGCAAAAGCAGTGGCTAGAGGAACCCAAAAAGTGTGGCATATCGATATCGGTAAAAAAAGTAAAGATAAAGGTAGAAGAAGGGCGTCATCAAATCGAAGAACGCATCTTTCTTTACATGACGCCACGCTTAAAGTGCGCCACCTGTACGACACCGTGCGCGATTTTGATGTAGAAGCCATTCATAAGTGGCGCAATATGCGAAAACGGATTCAACGCGGTAAACCGGTTCACGATGGTGGTGGTCCAGCTGAAGACGCACAAACGAAACTGGACTCGTTGAATAAGAAACTTGAAGATGCGAGAAAGTTACAAGAAACTTTGAAACAACAACTGGATGAAACCGTGAAAGCTGTGGCTGCTGCAGGTGAAATGAAAAGAGAGATTAAAAGTGAAATGGAGGCTGCAAAAGAGGGTGCTACTCCCGACGACCCGAACTGCGTAGAATACCAAGGTCAACCCACGTTTTTGGTGAAAAAGAAACCGGGCGGTCCGGATGAGTACGATGTGACTCGCGTGAATGGTGATACGCATGTGGACGGGTCGTTAACACGACTTGCCGAATCGTTGATTGGACGTGCAAAAAAAGTGGGAGGTGTTGACGAAGATGGTGAAGAGTATGATTCTAATGCTGTTGCCAAGGCTGCTTATTTGGACGCAATTGCTGAAGAAATGATTAAAATTGCGTTAGATGCTTTAGATAAAGTCGACGCATTTGAAGGTGCAAAAGAGTTAACGGATGATAAAATATTGGAACAGGCCGCTGCCGCAATTCTCGCAATTGCGGTTGGTGGATTATTAAATAAATCCGGTTCAGCTTTAGAATTATCTGATACAACAAATGTAGTTAAACTAATTGTAGCAATTGCATCAGCATATACTGCCTTTTATCCAGACGGTGGTTCGGGTTCGGGTTCAGTGCCATTCCCTGAAATATTTAAAGGCATTAGCAGTAGCAGTAGCACAAGTTCATCCGCGCCTGCATCTCCTGGTACAAAATCCGAGGAAGACAAAATACAGTTATTGCGTGACTTGATTGGCGCGTACATTAATTCAACTTTAAGTGATACTAGTAAATACCCGAATTATGGAACCGCAAAAACGCAGTTACAAACATTTTTATCGGCTCTCGGAAAAAAATAACAAACAAATAATAAGAAGAATAAGATAAATATAAAATAAAAATAAATAAATAAATACACAAGTATAGTAATTATATTTTTATTTATTTATTTCAATATTTCGTTATTTCGTTACTTGTTATTTTGTTATTTCGTTATTTTTATCGGATGACTGCTAGCCCCAAGATAAATCTGGTTTATAATAAATATGTAAGTGGTGATGATACCAAAAATATAAGTAATGAACAATTCTATACTAACTTACAAACTCAAACTCAATTGTCAGCACCACTATGCGTATATCTAACCAATGGTACAAATAAAAAATTAGATGGTGATGGAAGTGGTACAACAGCTGCGTTTAAACAACTTAGTGATAAATCCGGTGTCGGAAATTTATTTAATCTAACTGATGCAAAAACTGTTTTTGATTCGAGCTCGAATGATTTTAAAAATAAAAATGATATACTATCTACAATAAGTAATAACAGTCAAGTATGGAATAATAAAAGCAAATCCACCCCCATTCCCGCTCCCTATAATGGGATGTATGCAGGGTCAGTTATACGCGTGGATGCGAGTGGAAATGGAAATAAAGATTTTCCAGTATGTGGAGGGTATCATATTAATGGCATAAAACTAAACGATATAACCGACAGCACCAACGTTGAAACCAATTCAGTTGAGTTAGTTAAAGCTTATTATACTGCAATCATGGAGGACTTTTTTAAAATAGCAACTGCAGCGGGAGCCTCCTCAACGCCGGTAAAACATCATGTTTTACATTTGGCACAAATTCCGGGTGACCTTTACGGCGGAACTGATATAACTGGAAATGCGTTTCATACGGCCGTTAAGGATTGGATTGCCGGTAAAGGTAAAGCTAATGTTACTCCTCCACTATCTATGTCAATGACAATAAGTGTCGACTTTAAAAATCCAGCCGGTCCGCCTCCCGCGCCTCCTAAACTACCGGTAAGTTCAAGTTCGAGTTCTTTACAATCAAGAATCGCTGAGGTTACTGACACTAAAAAGTCTCACCCGCTTTTTACAGTTGCAAATGAAATATACAATGCATTTTTTGCGACGATGCCTAAAACGGGAACAAAAGAATCTTTAACTGCACAACTTACACAAATTGAAAATGCGATTCCTCGAAATAAAGATGCTTTTCAGAGTAGAATTGATAAAGTAAAAAACGACCTTCAAAATGCTGTTACTTCTACTGCTACTACTACTCCTACTCCTACTCCTCCTGTAAAGCCGGTGGCTCCTACAAAAAAAGACGTAGTGTTTGCATTTGATATCGATAATACGCTAGTTCAACATGGAACACTGGAATCATCATCATCGAGTTTCAACGCTACTACTCATGCTGCCGACTATAACGCAATGTTAAATCTAATGAAAGAGATAATTAACGCGAGGCATTATGTTTGGATTGTTACCGCAAATAATAAGATTACAAAAGATAATTTTGAAAAGATATACTTGAAAAGCGATACTGATACTACTAGTATTAGTAATTCTGACAAATATTATTTTATGAATCCTGCATTAGTTACTCAGGATTTGAGTGGACAGTTTAAAGCAGAAAATTTTACAAGTTTTAATACATCATCACCTCCTTTAACACATGATTTAAGTTTTAAAGACGATGTTGAATTTCAGAGTAAAGGTCTGAAACCGTACGCGATGCGCGCAAAATGGATGCAACTTGAACATAAAATAGATGATGCCAATGTCGAAATGTACTTGTTTGATGATAATACAGAATATCAAAAGAACTGTAACTTGTTGAAAGTAAAATTTGTAAAGGTTACACCTTCTGGCGTTCCTCCTCCTTTCAGGTCCAACGTTTTAAAGCAAGCGACCGACGTTTTTGAAAAAAATAAAACAACATCCGTTTCAACGTCGTCGGGCGGCAGGAACTTGAATGTAATGACATTTAATACATGGTACTTGACTTTTAACGCTAGTTCATCTAGTACTGAGTCTGCAACATTTTGCAAGGATAGTAGTAATACGAATAAATGTCAAAACAATATTCGACAAGCCATTTTAGACCATATGAAACATGAACAATCGATTGTATTTTTACAAGAATTCACATACAAGTTTGATGAGTTTTTTAAGGTAGGTGAAGTAACTGTGAATAACGATGGATTTGCTTCTAAAACGATGATGGCAACAGAATCTAAGGGAGTTTATTCTTCTATACCCGCATTTCGGTATTTTACTATGAAATATGATTCAAAAACTTTTCACGTATATATTGGCCAAATTGGTCAGTCAGTGATTGCAACAATATATTCCGATACATTTCATAGTGGTCCTGCAGATGCATTTTTTGTCGGGAATTTAGCAGCGGGTAATTTAAAGGCTGGTAGTGCTGATTCTGAAGCCAAATCTTATGATTTAGCGTATACGTTTTCTGGCACCAAATCAAGTCTAACTGAAAAGCAGCCGCCTAAAGGTGGATACCCCGCGTTTGGCGGGAATCGACCATTTATCATATTACGTTTCGATACTAAAAAGTGTGTTCTGGTCAATGTCCACGTACCTCATGGTGCTGACGTGTTTAAAGAAGGTAAACCAACCGGTAGTTTAGCCGATTTTGCATTTAATGCATTGGAAAGATTTATTCCAGATACGGTTTTTAAAGATACATCCAACAAAGACGAATACGCATTCATTCTCGGTGGTGATTTTAATACTAATACACCAAAGATTGACT
>Ga0209770_10000563_pt1 | contig 20129 bp, 16 predicted proteins | sample LauGreSu1BDMLBDD_2_FD_187572 | JGI IMG/M metagenome (GOLD analysis project Ga0209770, IMG submission 187572) | Freshwater lake microbial communities from Lake Michigan, USA - Su13.BD.MLB.DD (SPAdes) (version 2) | ecosystem: Environmental > Aquatic > Freshwater > Lake | place: Lake Michigan, USA...
ACATCAGGTGCGGACAAATCACTGATCCAACCAAAGAAATGCTGATGACGAATATCCATCCAACTGCTCAGAACTGACCACAAGGAAATCAAAATCGGCATCTGCATGATCATTGGCAAACAGCCACCCGCCGGATTGATGCCATATTCAGAATAAATCTTCATTGTTTCTTGAGAGAGCATCGTACGATCATCTTTATACTTCTCTTGCACCTTCTGCAATAATGGTTGCACGGCCTTCATCTTCTGCATGGATTTCATCTGAGAAGCACTGAATGGTTGCAATACTATCTTCATGAGTAATGAGAAGAGAATAATCACAATACCATAATTGGCGATGAATGTGTGCAAGAATGAAAGCGTCGGCAAAATGACATACTCACCAATAGGTGCAACGAGCCATTTCACGCCATAGAATGTTCCAAAATTGATTGTCTTTTCCAGACCATATGCCTGAAGCGTATCATAGATTTGAGGACCGATGAATATCGTGAATGCATCCTTTTGCACTCCACCTTTATATCGATTGCGATAGGCAAGTGAGTATTTCTCGAGATTGCCTTCATTCGGCGCGCCTTCTTTGACACCTTCCATGAAGGCAATTGCATTGGGATCTTTTTTCTGTGGAATGATCGCTGCAACAAAATATTTGGTTCTTGTAGCGATGAAATCAATTTCGCCGGCACTTTGTACGGAAGTTGGCTGAGCATATTCCGTTGCATCAAATTCATCGATCGTACCATTCACGCTTGTTAGAGCAATTGCCGTATTTGATTCATCCACGGAATTCTGTTCCTGGAATTTCAAACCACCTTTCCATGTGATGTCATAAGTGCGTTGCGGCATGAATTGCTCCATATTTTGAAGCTCAACTTCAGCCGTGCATGCATAGGAATTACCACTGATGGTGAATGTCTTGACAATCGCACTGCCGGGTGCAAGTTCATGTACCGCAGTGATGGTAATGGACTCATTACCTTTCAATGTATAAGAACGCTCTGCATTCGTGAATGCAAAGTGCATGGACTTCGAGTCAACTTTCTTTCCATCATTGTTCACATAAGAAATCGTCGCCTCACGCTGACCACGATAAATCAATTGTACAGGAAAACCTGGATTGGTTTTATTATGCCACGATTTATAATTCTTCATTTCCCATCGAGCAATGGAACCACCTTTTGTGCTGATCATGATCTTTAAAAGATCAGTCTCAATGCGAATGAAATCTTCTTTTTGTCCACCTGTTGAAGTTGAAGAAAGCGTTGCTGCAGACTTCTTCTTGGCTTCCTGAGCCGAACTTGGAGCTTTTTTACTCACTTCGGTTTTGGTTTCTGTTGGATTGACTTTTCTTTCATTTGTACTCATCCATAAAAGCCATCCGGTGAGGATGAGCGAAATGAGTACGAATCCAATGATACTGCGTTTGTCTAGTGGTTGATTTTGCATAATGGGCTTTAAGAAATTATCTCTGTGAATTATCCTAATGATGAAAGATTTTCTAAAATCTTTGCATGAGAATCTTTGATGGAATCTAGTTTTTCTTGTTCTGCTTTGACGACTTGTTCAGGTGCTTTTGACACAAATCCGGGATTATTGAGTTTACCTTCGATTGAGCGAATGAGTCCTGAAAGACGATCCGCTTCCTTGGTCAATCGCGCTTTTTCTTTTACTTGATCAATCGCACCGGCTGTTTCGATGAAGATATCGATGCCTCGAATAACGGATGACAAAGCATTGTCCGGTTTGTCTGCATTCGGTGCAATCGTGATCGCACTCGCTCTTCCGAGTGAGGAAACGGTGGATGATTGAGCCAAGAGAAATGCGGAAAGTTCGGCATCGGGAACACGCAAAATCAAGGGTAATTTCTGGTGATTTTGGATATTGGCAAGTGAACGCATTTTACGCACTTCTTCAACAAGCATTTGGAGAAGTTCAAACGATTCTTCTACATCCTGCTTCACATATTCTTGTCTGAATTGCGGATTGAGCGCATTGCAAATCATGTCTGTTGACTTTTCTGTCGCCAATTCCTGCCACAATGTCTCAGATATGAATGGCATCACGGGATGGAGAAGTCGCATTGTTCCATCAAATATGCTCATCGCAAAATGCACCATGCGCGCTTTGGCTTCTGAATCTTCACTTGCATTGATTTGTGATTTGAGAATCTCCACATACCAATCGCAGAAATCTCTCCAAATGAATTCATGCAAAGTGCGAGCATATTCGGTGATGCGATAATTGTTCAAATGATCGCCCACATTCTTGATCGTGGAATGATAGCGTGAACGAATCCACTTATCCGCCGCAGTCAATTCATCTTCGGAAAGAATTGATTTCTCACCGACGAATGGATTCTCCTCGCGTTTCATCATCAGGAAGCGTCCCGCATTCCAAATTTTATTCGCGAAATTTCTTCCAAGTTCAACTTGGGGCACATCTTGCTCTTTGACTTCGAGTCGTACATCTGTTCCGAGAGGAGCCAAATACACAATCGTGAAGCGAAGTGCATCCGCGCCATATTTATCAATCACATTGAGTGGATCGGGAGAATTGCCGAGTGATTTCGACATCTTTTTGCCTTTGCCATCACGAATGATGCTCGTGAAATACACATCACGGAAGGGAATCTTTCCGGTGAATTTCAGCGAAGCCATAATCATTCGGGCAACCCAGAAGAAGATAATATCGGGTCCGGTGACCAATAAATTCGATGGAAGATAGAATGACATGTCATCGGTATCCTCCGTTTTTCCATCGGCAAGCCATTGCATGGTTGTCATCGGCCAAAGCCAAGAAGAAAACCATGTATCGAGTACATCGGGATCTTGCACGAGTTTTGCATCTGCGGGCAAACCTAATTTTTGGCGTGCTTCTTCTTCGGATGCTGCCGCTGTAAATGTACCATCTTCGGCATAATACACGGGAATGCGATGTCCCCACCATAATTGACGGGAAATACACCAATCACGAATGCCTGACATCCAATGCTCATAGGTTTTCACCCAATGATTCGGATAAAACTTGATATCTCCCTCAAGAACGGCTTTCAGAGCGGGCTCGGCGAGTGGCTTCATATTCACGAACCATTGATCGCTGAGATATGGTTCAACAGGCTCACCGCCTCTTTCGGAAAATCCGACATTATGCGTATAATCTTCCACTTTCTCGATGAGATCGAGTTCTTTCAAGCGTTCCATCACTTTTTTTCGAGCATCGAAGCGATCAAGACCTGCAAATTCACCTGCTAATTCATTGAGCGTTGCATCCGCATTGATGGCATTCGGCATGGGAAGGGAATGTCTAATACCAACTTCAAAGTCATTCGGATCATGCGCTGGCGTGATTTTCACGCAACCCGTTCCGAATGTTGGATCGGCATAATCATCACCTATGATCGGAATTGCTTTGCCTGTGATCGGAACAATGACATTAGTACCAATCAGATGCTTATAACGCTCATCATTTGGATTCACCGCAACGGCCACATCACCGAAAATTGTTTCGGGTCGAACGGTTGCAACATTCAGCCAGCCACTTCCGGATTCAAAATGATAGCGAAGCGTATAAATATGCTCTTTGACTTCACGGAATAATACTTCTTCATCACTCAAAGCTGATTGAGCCACGGGCGACCAATTGATGATGCGCTTTCCGCGATAAATCAAGCCTTCATCGAAGAGTCGGATAAATGTCTCACGAACCGCATTGGAAGCTGATTCATCCATCGTGAACAATGTACGATTCCAATCGCATGAAATCCCGATGGAGCGCATTTGCTTGAGAATGATATCACCATATTGATTACGCCATTCCCATACTTTTTCCAGAAATTTCTCTCTGCCCAAATCATGACGAGTCAATTTTGATTCGCGAAGCTGTTGCTCAACTTTTGTTTGTGTTGCAATACCCGCATGATCCAAACCCGGAAACCAACATGTTTCCATGCCTTCCATGCGATTTCTGCGGATATAGATGTCCTGAATCGTATTGTTTATGACATGTCCCATAGTGAGAACACCGGTAACATTCGGTGGAGGCATCAAAATGGAATAGGGTTTTTTATCTGCATTAGGACTTGATGAAAATATGCCTGATTGCAACCAGCGCTCATAGGTGCTTTGTTCAATCCCCGAGGGATCATATGATTTGGACAATTCGCTCATGTGTGAAATGGTTTTCGGACTTTGAATGAACTCAAATTATGAAGCGCAAAAATACGAAATCTTTTGCTCTGTGCGGGGTCTGAAGAATGGGATTAATTCTAGGAAATATGGCCTTTATTCAAAAAAAATTTTATGTTTGTACACCGCCTTGAAGGAAGCAGCACCCGAAAGGCATAATCCAATCGATACTTTCATACGAAATCTGAGATAGAATGACTTCAAAGTCAAGGTCCCGTCGTGTCCAAAAATCAAGGACACCCCGCAAGACCCGTTCGCTTTCGAGCAGAATTGCATGGGGTAGAATAGTAGCCACTGCAATCGTCCTCGGGGTGATCGTATCCATCGTCGTAGCCGATAAAATTCCGCTCATCGGTGCATCTTGCAATGTTCCCGAACCCATTCCAACGAAAAGCATCGCAAAAAGAGGTTCCGAACTCACTTCTGAAGACAGCACTCGTTCCATCGTTGCATTCAGATCGCAGATTCAATCATTGATCGATCAATCGGGCATAACCCAAAACAGCAAAATCAGCATTCGCATCATGTCTTCTCAGCAGAATGAGATTTTCTTTGAGAAGAATCCCGATCATTATTTGACTCCTGCTTCCACAACCAAGCTCTTCCCGACATTTGCCGCTTATGCATTGCTCGGTGCGGATTATATGGTGCCGACAAGAGTATTTACCAATGCTCCAATTGAGAATGGCATCGTAAAAGGGGATGTGTATTTGAAAGGTTATGGCGATCCAACCTTATCTGAGCAAGACATCAAAGATTTAGCGAGAGAAATTGCAAAGAAAGGTATCACGGCAATCGAAGGGAATATCTATGCGGATGCCACATATTTTGATGATATAACGGAAAGGCATATCTACAGTGGTGATAATGAAATCGTTGAACCACTCGCTCCAATCACTGCTTTAGGCATGAATCGTAATGGTTTTGCCATTGAAGTTCGTTCCGGAGAAGTGTCCATCATACCTCATTCAGATGCAATTTCACTATCTCGTTCGGGACTTTCTGCAAAAGAACCGGTGATTGCGAAGAAGAGTACAAAAGCTGAAGTCAAGAATAAGAAATCAAGCAAGAAAAAAGAAGTTTCAAAAGCATCCAAAAAGAAAAGCAAAGCAACAAAATCCAAGAAATCCGAAAAGAAAAAATCAACAAAAGAGAAAAAGAAAGGCAAAAAGCGTGCTTCGCTTGATCCATATTTGATTGAACTTTCAACGTATGTGGGTGATGTTCCAAAAGCACCCAAATCACGCAAAGGCAAAAAAGCGAGAGTGAGTATTTCTACAAGTGGCTCCGGAAGCGCTATGCAGGTTGTTTCAGTAAGTGGAAGAGGGTCAGCCACATCCTATCTTACAATGAAATATCCTGATATGTTCGTGGCAGGTGTGCTCAAGCATCAATTAAAACTTGCGGGTGTTTCTGTCAAAGGAAGCATTGCAAGAAAAGTCACGCCTGAGAATGCAGAGATCATCGGAGAATTCAAGCATCCACTCAGTTATCTTGTTGGATTGGTTAATAAGAACAGTGATAATTTCCTCGCAGAACATGTGTATAAACTTGTGGGTGCATCAGCGGGCGGACAAAAAAATACGGGCAAAGTAGCGACAGAAACCGTCAAACGCGTGCTCTCTGACAATGGAATTCCAGTAGATGGCATTTGTATCTATGATGGAAGCGGTCTTTGCAGAAAGAATCTTTTCTCCGCAGCAGTGCAAACCATGCTATTGAATCGCGCTTTGAAATTGCCATTCGGACAAGATTTCAAAAATTCACTTTCCGTTGCCGGTGTGGACGGTACATTGAGAAAGCGCATGTCAGGCACCTATGCGGCAAGTAACTTGCGAGCAAAGACGGGTACTTTGCGTAATACAAGCGCTCTATCGGGTTATTCATATACTAAAGACGGTGAGCAATTGATCTTCTCCATCATTTCGAATGGTCCATCTGTCGGTGAGTATAAACAACTCGAAAACAGAATCGGTGAAGCCATTGCAAATTTCAGTTATGCCTCATCATTGAAAGGAACACAATGATGCAAATCCTCCTCATTTGCTCTTCTATCATCATTGCATTTGCTGGTATTTCCTGCAGTAAACATCAATCAGGAAATGACACCATTTCAATGGTGCGCACCAATCTTGGCGGTGGAGCTGATCGTTCAAACAATTTCATGTCCGTTGCCGAAAGATTCACCGCTGAAACAGCAATCTTTGAGCAATTTCCCGTGAGTGATTCTCTCGGATTATCTTCGCTCATGGCGATTGATGAAGTGAATGTGGCATTTGCAACCGAAAGTGGATTTGTGGGAGTGGGGAATTCATCGCTTGTGAAATGGACATTGAAAGTCTCCGAAGGAAATGGATTTGTGGCATCCGGAATGTGTCGCGACACATCAGGTAATCTCTATTGCGTGAGCACCACTGGATATATGATCAAGATTTCTCCCGATGGCATCATGCAATGGCGCAAGAAATTGCTCTCAGCGCATGCAGGACCAATCATTTGGCTTGATTTATTGTCGGTGAAAGATGGCATCGTTGCCTCTGGTGACACCACACTCTTCAAAGTGGACTTTAATGGTAAAGTCAAATGGCGTCAAGACCGCGCCTCAACTCCCGTACGCACCATCAGTGCTGATGCATCAGGCAATCTCTATGCTTCTCATTCGATGAATGAATTCGGTGGAACTGATACAGTGCTATGTTATAATCCCGAAGGAAAGACTCGCTGGAAAGCTGTTTTGCCATTTGTTCGACTCACCACGCAACCTGTTGTACATCATGATCGGATTTTTGTTGGTGGTCAACGCATGGATAATGGTCGAAAAACACCGGCACTTTTCTGCTTCCGCGATGAAGGCACCAAATGCTGGGAAAAAGTGCTCACGGAAACACCTCGTTTTCTTTCCTCAGATGATTCATCTCTGTATATCGTTTCATCCGAACCACGCATTGCCGAAAAGGCAAGAACATTGCTGATGGGTTATACGCATGATGGACAAAAGCGCTGGCATGTATATGTTTCCGCTCAAGCAATAGCTCCATTGCTCATCAGTAAAACAAATGTTGGATTGCTCGCAAAACATGAGCAATCTGCGGCGGATTTCTTTTTGTTCGGTAAGGATGGAATTCTTGAATCACAATTCTCATTCGCAGACAAAGGGAATTCAGCACAAGCCGATTTCCTTCCATTTCCCGCAGTCTTGAATGGTTCGACGATTGCTCTTCCTTGCAAGGATAAATCAGGTGTGGTAGCCGTTCAGGAGAAAAGAGGTTTATTGTTCTAAATCTTTGCGCATCACTTTTTTGTACATCCACAATAAGAACCATTGCGCGCCTAGTCTGCCAAAACTCAATCCAATCGACGCTGCTATGATACCAACGGGCTGAAAGAATGTTGTGGTAAGAAAAATCAATGTGATCATTCCTCCTACTTCAATCATCGTGGAATAAGTGACAATGGCATTTCTGCGATTATTCATCATGATGGATCGCAAATAGGCAAAGCTGATCGCGAGGAATGGAAGAAAGAATACAATCCTCGCGGGTAATACTGCAAATGATGCCAATTCATCCGAAAGACCATATAAACCTGATAAAACGGGATGTATCAGCGGAGTAAAGACAAGCAAAGCATAAATGCTTGAAGTGGTGAGACCAACACTCACGCCAAATTTTCTCAGTGGTTTATTCTGCTCATTTCTCGGACCAAGCAATGCCAATCCCACTTCCTGATATGCAAATCCCACACTACGGAAAATAAATACGAAGGATTCGATTACTGGTAATACGGCAAGAGATTCAAGCGACATCGGACTTCTTCCAATGAAGAATGTGATGATGGGCATTGATGCCATGCCGATGAGTGATGTGAGTGCAAGCGGTGTATAATACGAAATCAAATACCGATTCGTAAGTGGTGCTTCCGTGAAATGTTCCGGCTCATTCTTGATTGCCTGAATCGTCTCATGCGCCATGATGCGAGTTGCAATGGACTCGCAAATCACCCCAACCGTGAGTGAAATTCCACCAATCAAAGTACCCGGAAAATCCGAGAAATTCACAAGCGTGATGGCGGTTACAAACATCGTAAGTAATCGAACCACCGTTCCAATCGCCACTTTCCTCGTTTGATGTGCCCTTATCAGAAGTCCTTGCCAAAATCTTCTAAAGCCGATTGCGGCGGGCCAAAAGACCATTGCGGCAAGACATCCATACATCAATTCGCCAACATCGGGCGATAAATTCAAAAGTGAAAAGGCAAGTACATCGAATATCGGTGGAATCAGCGTGAGAAGCATGCCCACAGTCACAAGAATATTCAATTTGATGATAAAACCACGAAGAGCATGATACGATGCGGAATCTCTCACGAGTGCAATCGATGCGCTGAGCATCATGATGATTGGAGATTCAATGATCATCGCAATTGCCGTGGCCACTCCATAGGCAGCTAAATTATGTTTGGGGTCATCCAAACGGGCAATCATGGATGTCAATAAAGGTCCTTCGGCTGCCATCATGAGCCATGTGGCAGATAATGGATACCAAAAACGAAAGATGGCTTTTTGACTAAGTGTTTCCGTGGAAGACATGGGCTTTAATGAGGTTGATTGCCATTAATGCAATCGAAATATATGCTGCAATGCTGCAATGTTACGGTATTTGCATGAGAGCATTGCCATAAAACCAATGGCATGGGACAAGCTGAAAAAAAAATCGTAATTTTGCCACCTGTTATTGTAGTCACAGGTGAATCCCATTCTGCTTTCCATTCAACATATCGTCAAGACCTATCCGAATGGTCATACAGCATTAAAAGATATTTCTTTTGATGTTGCTGAAGGTGAATTCGTTGCCATTATTGGTTTGAGCGGAAGCGGTAAATCCACTTTGCTGAGATGCATCAATCGCATGCATGATATCACATCCGGTAAGATATTGTTTCATGGAAAAGACATCACCGGATTGCAAGGCGAAGAATTGCGTAAGCATCGCAAAGAATGTGGGATGATTTTTCAGCATTTCAATTTGGTGAAAAGGCGTTCCGTTTTGGACAATGTGCTGAGTGGAATGCTTGGAAGTGCTCCTTTATGGCGTTCGATACTTGGTCAATTTTCTGATGAAGATCGCGCAAGAGCGCTAAGAAATCTTGAAATCGTAGGTATCGCTGAGAAAGCAAATATGCGAGCCGATGCATTGAGTGGCGGACAGCAACAGCGCGTTGCCATTGCAAGAGCATTGATGCAAGATCCTTCCATCATTTTGGCGGATGAACCGGTCGCGAGTTTGGATCCGGCAACATCGCATTCCGTGATGAATTATCTTGAGGCAATCAATAAAAAACTTGGAAAGACAGTGCTCTGCAATTTGCATTTCATGAGTCTTGTGAGAAGATATGCTACGAGAGCCATTGCGCTCAAAGATGGAATCATTGTATTTGATGGAGATCCAAAAGAGATCACCGATGAGCGTTTCAAGGAAATTTACGGTGAAGATGCCGTTGAAGTTGAAATTAGATAATCAATAGAAGAGAGAATAGTTATGTCATGGTTTTTGCGTTCCAAGAAGAATATCGAGCAGACTGAGCAAAGGGATATGCCCGACGGACTCTTTGTGAAATGTCCTTCCTGCAATGACATGATTTATCGCAAGCAATTCGAAGAGCAATTCTATACATGCAATAAATGCGATCATCATTTTCGAATCACGGTCAAGGAATATGTTGATATTCTCTTTGATGAAGGAAGCTTCACTGAAACAGACATCAATGTTACTTCAACGGATCCTTTGAAATTTGTTGATACAAAGCCCTATGTGGATAGATTGCGCGATGCAAAAAAACGCTCTGAATTGCATGATGCACTCACCATCGGTTATGGAAATATTCATGGTCGACGCATCTCTTTTGCCTGCATGAATTTTGGTTTTGTTGGTGGTAGCATGGGTTCTGTGGTCGGTGAAAAGTTCTATCGCGCTGCAAAAAGAGCAATCAAGGAACGGATGCCATTCATCGTGATTTCCACTTCAGGTGGAGCGCGGATGCAGGAAGCGGCATTATCACTCATGCAAATGGCCAAGACAAGTGCGGTATTGAGTGAACTAGCCGAACATAAATTGCCTTTTATTTCCGTGATCACGGATCCAACCACGGGTGGAGTGAGCGCTTCTTATGCGATGCTCGGAGATTTGATCATCGCAGAACCGAAAGCACTCATTGGTTTTGCCGGACCCCGCGTGGTCGAACAAACCATCCGCAAGAAATTACCCGAAGGTTTCCAGCGTTCAGAGTTTTTGCTCGAGCATGGATTTCTGGATATGATCGTACACAGAAAAGAAATGCGCGAAACACTGCATTCAGTGTTGAGCATGCTTCTCGACAAATAATCCACATCATGTGTATAACCTGAAGTCCGCTTCCAGAGCTGATTACAGGAGTTCTACACAGGATTTTCCACAGTGAATCCACAGGTCGAACATGGGTGTCTTCATAGCCTTGTTCATTATCATCTCCTGGTTATCACATTCGGCATATATGCTGATGATGCTGGAGTGGACTCCACTTTCCATGTGGATGTGGCTTCATGTGGCTTTGCAGACTTATCTGAGTGTAGGACTCTTCATTACCGCACATGATGCAATGCATGGTACGGTATCTCTGAATAAGCGGATTAATAATTCTCTCGGTTGGATTGCCTGCTTCTTATTTGCGGGGATGAATTATAAGCGGCTCATCACAAATCACATGGCGCATCATACTTTTCCAGGAACGGAAAAAGATCCCGATTATGACATCTCGCAGAATTATGTGATTTGGTTTTTGCGATTCATGATTCGTTATACGACAATCTCTCAGCTCATCGTAATGGGAGCGCTCTTCAATCTTCTGAAATTCATCGCACCAGAAATCAATATCTGGATATTCTGGGTTATTCCTTCTCTTCTTGGCGCTTTGCAATTATTCACTTTTGGCACTTATATTCCGCATCGCACTCCCCATACGCATGAGATGGAACCGCATAATGCGAGAACGCTCAAAAAGAATCATCTCTATGCCATGCTCACATGTTATTTTTTTGGATATCATCATGAGCATCATTCATCGCCCCGCACACCTTGGTGGAAACTCTATTCGATGAAATGATCAGAGAGTTTTAAGATGCAACTCCGCCTGCGCAAGAATCTCTTCTTTGTTTTGCATTTTGTCCCAAACGGCATACATCATCCCAATCCGATTATTACCCCCGAGCATCTCGCGATTGCGATGATAAAAATGCCAGTATAAACTATTGAATGGACATGCATCCTCGCCGACTTTCTGCTTGGGATCGAATCTGCAACTCTTGCAATAATCACTCATTGAATTGATATAGGAAGCGCTGGAAACATAGGGTTTTGTGCCAACTATTCCTCCATCGGCGAATTGACTCATCCCCCGTGTATTCGGCATTTCCACCCATTCGATTGCATCCATGTAGATTCCCAAATACCATTCATCCACCGCATCGGGATTGATGCCAGCAAGCAATGCATAATTACCCGTTATCATGAGTCTTTGGATATGATGCGCATATGCATGGTCAAGTGATTGCTTGATGGTCATGGAAAGACAGTGCATCGGAGTATCACCTGTCCAAAACCAATCAGGCAAAGCACGCTGATGATTGAATGCATTCAGGTTGGCATATTCCGGCATATACTCGCGATAAATCCCTCGCATATATTCTCGCCATCCAAGAATTTGGCGAACATACCCTTCGGTTTGCTCAATGGAAATCAAATCTGGATTCGCATGCATCGCATCAATCGCTGAATTGATCACCTCAAGCGGATGCAACATTTTAGTATTCAGAGAAAAGGAGATTCGGGAATGGAATAATGACCAAGATCTATTGGTCATTGCATCCTGATAGCGACCAAAATTCGGTAATAAATGCGCATTGAAAAAGCGCATCAATTCCAGTGATTCATCTCTATTCTTCGGCCAGGGAAAATGCTTGGGATCGACACTCCCGATTGTTTGAATCTGCATGCGCTCGAGCATGGAAGCAAGCTCGGTGACATCATGATCAAAACAGAATGGCTCGGGGATTTCAATAGTTTTTGGAATTGATTTACGGTTTTCTTTGTCGAAATTCCATGCACCTCCCATAGGTTCAGCATCATTCATCAAGATTCCATGATGCTTTCTCATGAATCTGTAAAAATTCTCCATGATGCGTGTTTTCTTGCCCTTAAACACTTTGCTCCACAGTTCATCATCACTCAAAAAATGTTCGCTTGAGACGCATTCGGAATGTAATGTGAGTTCTTCACACATCTTGCGCAATTCTTCTTTCAATCTCCATTCATCGGGTTCTTGATATGCAAAGTGCGAAGCATTGATGAGTTTGATTTGATGCAGACATTCCGCTGAAATAGATCCCTGATTATGTGCATCATCCAATTTCACATAGATGATGCGATGTCCTTTCTGTTCCAATTCTTCGGCGAATGCACGCATGGCTTGAAAAAAGCCGAGAACTTTTTGGATATGATGTCTGACATAACTCGCTTCACTTCTTACTTCAGCCATGAGATAGACCACATCATCACGCACTTCTTTGAACCATGAGTGATAATGTGATAATTGATCACCGAGAATGAGTCGGAGAATCGGTGTTTCAGGACTTGGAAGATTGGAATGCATGCACCATCCGTACTTTGAGTGAACGCGGGCTCAGTGCGCCGAAAGACAACATCATACGATTGACAATGCCGTGAATCGCAAGAGATTTTCTTTTCATCATTGCGCGATATGCATGTTCTGCAACTGTTTTGGGATCAGGGACGGGAAGAAGAGTGAAGAGCGAAGTATTGTGCATACCGGCTCTTTCTTGAAAATTGGAATGAGTCGGTCCCGGGCAATGAGCGGTCACGCTTACGCCATGCTTTTGCAATTCAAAATTGAGTGCTTCCGAAAAGCTTACCACAAATGCTTTTGTGGCATAATACACTGCCATGAGAGGACCCGAATAAAATGCCGCAACGGATGCGATATTCAGAATTCTGCCTTTTGATGCGATGAGATCATCAGCGAAGAGTCTGGACAATACCATGAGTGATGAACAATTCAGTTCAATCATGCGATGAAGCATGTCGGGGTCTTGATCTTTGAAATCACCAAGTAAACCAAATCCGGCATTATTGACAAGACAATCAATGGAGAGATTACGCTCTTTGACTGTTTGGTAAAAAGCAAATGCTGAGCGCGAATCAGATAAATCACATGGAATCACTTGCACATCCACACGATGTATCTCGCGTAATTTACTAGCGAGTTCTTCCAAGGCAAGAACATTTCTTGCTGAGAGAATCAAATGATGTCCTTCACGCGCCATGATATGGGCAAGTTCCAAACCAATTCCGGAAGATGCTCCCGTGATGAGTGCATGATGCATGATTATTGCTTCAATCGTGAAGAAAATGCTTTCTTGAATTTCTCAACTTTTGGCTTGATTACAAATGAACAATAGGGTTGATCACCATTTTGATTGAAATAATTCTGATGATAATCCTCTGCGGGATAGAATGTGTCAACCGGTTCAAGCGTGGTCACTATAGGATCGGAAAATGCGCCTGATTTGTCCAATTCTGATTTATAAAATTCTGACTCTTTCTTTTGATCATCAGAATAATAAAAAATGGCTGAACGATATTGCGTTCCCGCATCATTGCCTTGTCTATTAAGCGTTGTGGGATCATGGGTTTGCCAAAATACCTCAAGCAAATCCTTGAATGTCAATAGGCGTGGATCATAGATGATTCGGCACACTTCGGCATGACCCGTTGTGCCGGTGCAGACTTCTTTATAGGTTGGATCTTTTTTCTCGCCACCCATATATCCGCTCTCTACGGAATACACACCATTGAGATCTTGGAAGATTGCTTCAACGCACCAGAAACATCCGGCTCCGAATGTTGCAACTGCGGTTGTATCGGTGAATTCAGGTTTAATGCTCATGTCTTCTGTTAAGATGTGTGTTTGTGAGGTCTCTGCTTTGCAGGAAGCCAGAGAAATCAACAATAATATCATGCAATGAATGAATTTCATGCTTTAGCCATTAATGAGTGATCGCAACATCCATGCGGTTTTCTCATGGATTTGAATGCGACTGGTCGCAAGATCCGCAGTTGGTGTATCATGTGCTGATTCAGCAATTGGAATCAATGCTCTAGCGGTGCGAACAATCGCTTCATTATCTTCAACGAGCAATGCCACCATTGTTTCTGCATTTGGGATATCATCCATTTCAGGTATGCAGGTCAATTCTTGAAATGCCTTGAAAGAACCGGGAGCAAAGGCATCCAAGGCACGAATTCTTTCAGCAATTTCATCAACTGCAAGAGCAAGCTCAGTGTATTGCGTTTCGAATAATGTATGGAGGGTAACAAACATCGGACCCGTCACGTTCCAATGGAAATTATGTGTTTTGAGATATACAGAGTAAGTATCTGCAAGTAATGCCGATAAACCAGAAATAATTGCATCTCTGTCTTTCTCATCCAAACCCAAATGCTTTGCCATGATGAACTCCAATTAAATTTATGATGCTTTTTTTGTTCTTCTATGTTTGATCGCCTCAATGATTGCCGGAAGAATCGAGAGAAAGATGATGGCAAGAACAACGAGTGAAAAGTTGTTTTTGACAATCTCAATCGTTCCGAAAAAATATCCTGCGGTGATCAAAGAAACAATCCACAATATTCCGCCTGCGATGCTATAACCGAGAAATATTGAATATGGCATCGAACCGATACCGGCGACGAATGGGGCGAATGTTCTGACTATAGGCACAAAGCGTGCAATGACGATTGTTTTGGTGCCATAATCGGTATAGAAAGATTGCGTTTTTTCAAGATAGGATTTTCTGAAAATCTTGGAATTTGGATTCGAGAATGCTTTGTTTCCAATCGTTCTTCCCATTGCATAATTCACATTGTCACCCGCAATCGCTGCAATCAATAATAATGGTGCAATGATGAGTGGATTCAAAGTACCTCCCGCACAGAGCGCACCAATGGCGAAGAGTAGGGAATCACCGGGAAGAAATGGAGTGACGACGAGTCCTGTTTCGCAAAACACGATCAGCGTCAAAATTCCATACATCCAAATGCCATATTGCATTGATAAATCAGCTAAATGTTTATCGAGATGCAAGAAGATATCTATGAGAGATGCAAAATCCATGATTGTTTCAGAGTGATTGAAAAATGTCCACCTGCGTCACACCAAATGTGAGTGTGGTCAATAGCGTGAGTTCTTTCTGCGTGATTGTTTCGATGAGATCATGCTCAGCCACATAAATTCCACCTTTTTTCAATGCGTGTTTTCTGATGATTGCATCTGTCACAGGATTGAGTAATCGTTGTGCATAGGGTGGATCGCAGAAAATACAATCCCAAGATTTGGGTATAGAAGGCGGATACTTTGGTGAATCAATGCCTTCAAGAAATGCGACAGCATCAGAAATCGCAATCGGTGTTTCTTCTTTGCTCAATCCACAATGTTCCATTGTCTTGCGAATCTCTTCAGCCACGAGTGGATTCTTCTCCACGAATATGCATCGCTTTGCGCCTCTGCTGAGGGCTTCGAGTCCGAGCGCCCCCGTTCCCGCGCAAAGATCAAGCACTTCCATGTTTGGACTTGCAAGATCTATATGATGCGAAATCGCATTGAATATGGCTTGTCGCATGCGGTCGGTTGTCGGGCGCACTCCGTCATGGTTCACAGGACCGATTTTTGCTCCTTTCAAACGACCGCTCGTGATATTCATGCTTAATCGCGTGTGAGTTTTTGATACTTCAATCGATGTGGTTGATCGGCGGATGTACCAAGTCTCTTATGAAGATCTTCTTCATACTCGGAATAATTGCCATCATACCAAACAACGGAACTATTTCCTTCAAATGCGAGAATATGTGTAGCCACGCGGTCAAGGAACCAACGATCGTGAGAAATCACAACGGCGCAACCGGCAAAATTGAGTAATGCTTCTTCGAGCGCGCGAAGTGTATTGACATCCAAATCATTGGTAGGCTCATCGAGCAATAGCACATTACCGCCATCTTTGAGCATTTTCGCAAGATGCACGCGATTGCGTTCACCGCCTGAAAGCACACTGCATTTTTTCTGTTGATCCGTTCCATTGAAATTGAATCTCGATACATAAGCGCGTGAATTCATGTCTTTTGCGCCAAGTCTGATGAGATCATCGCCGCCGGAAATTTCTTCCCAGATTGTTTTGTCATTGGAAAGTGGTCTATTCTGATCCACATATCCGAGTTTCACGGTATCACCAATTGTTATTGTTCCGCCATCCGGTGTTTCTTGTCCGGTGATCATCTTGAACAATGTTGATTTACCCGCTCCATTGGCTCCGATCACACCGATGATGCCACCGGGAGGAAGATCGAAACTCAAATGTTCAAAGAGCAATTTATCGCCAAAACCTTTTGCGAGATCATTGGCAACAATGACGGTGGAACCAAGGCGTGGTCCGGGTGGAATATAAATTTCCATATCATCATTGCGTACTTCTTGTTGTTCTTCCACCATGCGCTCATAGGATGCAATACGGGCTTTGCTTTTCGCATGTCTTCCTTTGGGATTCATGCGCACCCATTCCAATTCTTGTTGCATGATTTTCTGCTTGGCAGTGATTTGCTTTTCTTCAACGGCTAGACGCTTTTGTTTTTGATCAAGCCATGAAGAATAATTTCCTTCGAATGGAATGCCTTGACCACGATCTAGTTCCAAGATCCATCCGGCTACATTGTCCAAGAAATAACGATCATGCGTTACGGCGATGACTGTTCCTGGATATTTATGCAAATGCACTTCAAGCCATGCCACTGTTTCTGCATCCAAGTGATTCGTCGGCTCATCGAGTAGCAATACATCGGGTTGTTGCAAGAGTAATCGACACAATGCAACGCGTCTTTTTTCACCACCGGAAAGCAGATCGATCTTTGTATCGCCCGGTGGACAGCGTAATGCATCCATCGCCAGCTCAAGTCTTGAATCGAGATCCCATGCATTTGCATGATCGATACGCTCCTGCAATTTGGCTTGCTTATTCATGAGGGCATCGAAATCGGCATCGGGATCTGCGAATTGGGCGGAAATCGCTTCATATTCTTTCAAGAGATTCACGGTTTCTTGAACGCCTTCTTCAACGATTTCTTTGACGGTTTTTTCTGGATTCATTTCCGGTTCTTGAGAGAGATAACCGAAAGTCACATCTTTATTGCTTGTGATTTGTCCCAGATAATCCTGATCCAAACCTGCAATAATTTTAAGAAGAGATGATTTACCGGCGCCATTCAGACCAAGCACGCCGATTTTTGCGCCATAATAAAAGGAAAGATAGATGTCTTTGAGAACGGTTTTGCTTGGTTTGTATACCTTGCTCACACCGATCATTGAGAAAATGATTTTATTGTCAACCATGAATAATATGCTTCCGCAATGAATGGAAATTTGTGCTCAAAAATACGAATATCCCATCAAACCCATATTAACCATGGTTTAAACCATGGGTTCGGGTCTCCTATCCCACGACTTGAGTCGTGGTGTTGCGTGAGGGTGTAGAGCGTGAGTGGTCCTAGAGCGTGGAGAGCATCGACACACCCGAACTTGTGCCGATTCGGGTTGCTCCTGCTTGTATCATTGCCAATGCTTGTTCGAATGTTCGAATTCCACCTGATGCTTTTACTTGAATATCGGGATCGACATGTGATCTGAGTAATCGTATGTCCTCGATGGTAGCCCCTCCACCTGCAAATCCTGTGGATGTTTTGATGAAATCGGCACCTGCATCGGAGACAATTTCACATGCACTGATTTTTTGTTCTTCATTCAAAACGGATGTCTCAATGATTGCTTTCACGACCGCACCGGATTGATGGGCTGTATCAACCACTGAACGAATATCATTCCAGACTATATCCTTATCACCATCGATGAGCGCACCGACTTGAATCACCATATCAATCTCTTGTGCTCCATCATGTATTGCCTGCATCGTTTCGGCGATTTTCACGCCTGTTCTATGCATGCCATGTGGAAAGCCGATGACAGTGCACACTTTTGTCGAGGACTTATGTAAAATGCTCGAACACATTCCCACATAAAATGGATGTACACATACACTGGCAAATCCAAACTCCAGAGCTTCCGAGCATAGCAATTCAATATCCTTGCGAATAGCAGTATTTTTAAGCAAGGTATGATCAATCATGCGAGCAAATTGTGCTTTTGTGATACTCATGAGGATATATCCTTGAGTGGATAGAGTGTGATCATGCTCGGACTGGCATCGCTATGCAATGGGGCAATGCCGAATTGTATGAGATAGATACCATCTTCAACATATTCGGGTACATTCAGCATTTCGGTAATAGTAGCTTTAGATCTTGTATTCTCGGGATATTGCCAAAATGCATGATGTGCCGAAAGTGAGCCGCCATCAATTTCGGGATCAACAGATGGTAAATCCGTTAGAAGATGAAGAATGTTATTGTTTGCAAGAATTGCCAAACCTTCTGGTTCGAATGCAGGTGGATTATTCCCTGACCACATTGTCTTCTCTGATTTTCGAGATGATCGAATGATGAGTGCTTCGGGATTGGAATCTTGCAATACATTCGCAATATCATATGCGGAAATATGCAATTGTCCATGTTCATTCATTGTTGGCGAAATTGTTGCGAGTTTACATATAAAATGCCAGCGCTCGAATACTTGCGAAATGGGGAATTCCTCTTTTGCGATATGCCAAACGCTTTCTGTATGAGTACCATTTCCATGAGGAGCCAAATGTAAGATCGCGCAATTGACAGAACCACCTTCCATTGTTGAACCGATAAAATCACCAATTTCAAATGGTTTGAAATCCGGATTTGGAAGATGAAATGCATTAGGATTATCGGTCCCGGACTTCACATGAAATGAACAGTTGATCCCCTGCATGAAATCACATTCCATGTTTTTGTCGTCCACTTGTATGATTGCGGTTAGCTTCATGTTTATTGGATGAGTCCGATTCCGGCCACAATGAATAATATCACGCCAAGTATAATTCGATAGATGATGAATGCGCCTGTGGATCGGGTGCGCAAATATGTGAGAAGAAATGCTATCGCTGCATATCCACTGATTCCGGAGACAATCGTTGCAATTGCAAGCGAGACGATATTCTGATCGGTGAGCATCGGAATCACTTTCACCATTTGCAATAATCCACTACCAAGTATTGCGGGAATGCTGAGTAGAAATGAAAATCTTGCGGCGGCTTCGCGCTCCAAACCAAGAAATAAACCTGCCGTAATCGTGGCTCCTGATCTGGATGTACCCGGAATTAAAGCCATCGCCTGAGCAAGACCTATGATCATTGCATCCTTGAGTTTGATATTCTGCATTGATATATCATACTTTGCTTTTTTCTCGGCAAGTGCCATGAAAAAAGCAACAATGATGAGCATCGAACCTATCAAAAAAAGATTTTTGGTAATATCGCCCTCGATGATGTCTTTGAGCAATAAACCAAAAAACACAATCGGTATCGAACCAAAAATGATGAGCCATGCCATTCGGGAATTTTGAGATTGTTCTTTAACAGGCAATCTAGTGCCACTCACATTTTCTTTGACAAAAGAAGTGAGCATGGAGAGAATATCATATCTGAAATAAATCAATACAGCGACAAGCGTTCCGAGTTGCATCACTGCCACTTGGGCTGTCCACTGTTCACCTGATAAAACAACACCCAATATCTTTCCAACGATGGTCAAATGTGCGGTACTGCTCACGGGTAAAAATTCCGTGAGACCCTGCACTATTCCAAGTAAAATTGCATCAAGTATATCCATGTCAACTATACACCACCACTGCATTAGTTTTGTCGGATGCG
>Ga0209770_10000564_pt1 | contig 20116 bp, 31 predicted proteins | sample LauGreSu1BDMLBDD_2_FD_187572 | JGI IMG/M metagenome (GOLD analysis project Ga0209770, IMG submission 187572) | Freshwater lake microbial communities from Lake Michigan, USA - Su13.BD.MLB.DD (SPAdes) (version 2) | ecosystem: Environmental > Aquatic > Freshwater > Lake | place: Lake Michigan, USA...
TTGTAAATGAAATCAACAATAATACATACAACTATAATTATCCTATTGTTATTTGGGAAGATATTGATGATGGAAAAATTACATATGATACAGACGGTGTAGGACTTTATCATATAAGAGCATTTTATTATTGTAAAAAAAATATTTATATGTCAATAAATCATAGTGGTTAATTATTCTATTTATCATAAATTATATTTTTTTCGTAAAATCAAATTCAATTAGAAATATTTTCACGTAATATTTATTTTAATTTTAACGAAACGTAACTGGAAGCTATTTACGTAGTTGATTATAATGGATTGTCTAAAGATTGAACACTGCATTGGCACTCCAAAGTTTTTTATGAATATGATAGAAAAAATGAAAAAAGTGTATTGCCAAGTGGCTCAACTTTACATTTAAATTACATGTCAATAAACTATCTATTCTTCGCACCATTCTTTATCATCTTTATCATCTTCATCATCTTCGGTATTGTAGTCAGAATCGTAATATACAGATTCATCATACCAAATGTTGGTTATTCCATCATATTCAGACTCAGGCTCAATTGTATCCATTCCAGTGTAATCGACGACAGGAACATTTCTGCGCGGTCTAGAACATTGAGTTGCTTTAAAATCGCAAAGGTCAATATTTTTAAACATTTCCGCATAAGGGCTTTGCGTTATGTCAATAAGACTGGATTTTGTAGCTCTAACATTTTTAAAGAATGATGATAAGAACTGTCTGGCTTTCTGATAGCTCTTTGTAAATGTGGCTACCAACTTAGCGTCAACTACTCTGTAAGTATCACGTTGTGCTTCGAATTCGCTAGTCTTATTGTAGGAAGTAGCTGCGAACTTTGCCCACCTGGGAAAATTGATTTGAAGAAGTTTTTCTAATTCATCATTAATTCTATTATAAATTTGTAGGGAAACAAGCATCTTTGTTGTCATACATGGAGCCAACACGCAATCATTAAGTAGTCGCTTAATATCACGAGCAAATTCATCCTCTGATACAATATGCCATTTTGAATCTGAAAAGTCTGAAATTGTGACGGGGCTTTGTTCCAAGGCCCTTTGTTCCAAGCGTGTAACAACAGGCTTAGCAGCAGCCCTAGCTTCGGCAGCAGCGGTGACCTTCTTGATATGGCTTCTAGTACCAACTGGCATTTTCTTAACTTAGCGTTATTTGTTCCTTAGCAATTATGCATAAGATTAATATGGAAAAAAGTATTTCAATTTTTTTTATTTTGTAGTTAAATACACGTCTACTAAAAATTTATAATTATTTGACATCGTGTATGGTAATGTCGGTATGCCCCCCGTAAATATGCAAATTTGAGCCTCAAAATAGCCAACAATATTTATATACAGGAGGGCATGGGGGGACCCTGGGTTCCCTACAAAATAAAAAAAATTGAAATACTTTTTACCTTATATACATCTAGCATAAGTATAAAGTCCTTCGAAGTTATTGAATAACTATTCAAGATGATGCAATTACGGTACCCCTTTTCCGAACATGTAGATAAAATTGACTGGAATCAATTGTGTTATAATCCAAATGCGATTAATTTGTTGGAACAAAATTTAGACAAAATTAATTGGTTTACGCTGTCTATAAACCAAAATGCGATTCATATTTTGGAACAAAACTTAGATAAAGTTAATTGGCCTAATTTATCTTGTAATCCAAATGCAATTCATATTTTAGAACAAAATCTAGATAAAGTTAATTGGCATTGGTTATCTAGCAATCCAAATGCAATTCCTATTTTGGAACAAAATTTAGATAAAGTTGATTGGCAATTGTTATCTGGAAATCCAAATGCGATTCATATTTTAGAACAGAATTTAGACAAATTGGATGAGTTTGATAGCTGGCCGGAATTATCTTGTAATCCAAATGCAATTCATATTTTAGAACAAAATTTAGATAAAGTTAGTTGGAATAGTTTATCTGAAAATCCAAACGCAATTCATATTTTGGAACAAAACTTAGATAAAGTTAATTGGCCTAATTTATCTGGTAATCCAAATGCAATTCATATTTTAGAACAAAATCTAGATAAAGTTAATTGGCATTGTTTATCTTATAATCCAAATGCAATTCACTTGTTGGAACAAAATTTGGACAGAGTAAATTGGAGAACTATATGGGAAAATCAAGCAATTTTCGAAGAAATAATAGTGTTAAAGTAAAAAATAAAATAAAAAGTAGTTAATTAGACTGATTTGTTTGTAATGATTAATAGTGTAACTTATTTAATTAAATATAAAAAAGTGAGACACCCATTTGGTCAATATCTTTTTTTCTCAAGGCACTGCGTTTCGCCTGCACTACAAATTCCAAGTATAATGTCAAAAGGTGTAAATCTTCGAGGGTATAAAAAAATTGAATTTTTTTATAACTTAGTTTTATACAAATAACTAACAAATATCAAATATGTCAATTGTTCAAGAACAGTTTGAAACTATCATTAATAAACGTATGGAACGTTTCCATTATTTGCTTGAAAAAGCTAAATTTCAGTTCAAACAATATCAATACGATGGAGTAAAATGGTGTGTAGAAAATGAGTTACGTCATAATCCTCCAGGTAATGTAAGAGGTGGGTTTATTGCTGATGAAATGGGTCTAGGAAAAACAATAATGATGATTGGAACAATGTATGTTAATTTCCTTCCACATACATTAATTGTAGTCCCACCTGTATTAATTAATCAGTGGTTTAATGAACTATATAGAACTTCTAACCATAAAGCATTAATGTATTATAAAACTGATAAAAAATATATTACACAAGAACAAATTAATTCTGCCCCTATTGTATTAACAACATATAATACACTTTTACAACCCAATTGTTTGCTTAAAAATTTATCTTGGAATAGGGTTATATATGATGAAGGTCACCATTTACGTAACTCAAATACAAAGCGATATGATGTATGTAAACAACTTAGAGCACGGGTTAGATGGCTTGTTAGTGGAACACCTATTCAAAATAAAAAGAAGGATTTTTATAATCTGTGTTGTGCAATCGGAATGAGGTCTGTATTTTATACACTTGTAGAAAATATGATAACAATTGGTAAATATTTTGTGTTAAGACGCACTAAACAACAAGTCGGTATTGATTTGCCACCATTAAACAAACATAAATATATAATACCTTGGAAAAATTATAAAGAAATGAGACTTTCAGAGGAAATTCATTCCCTAATTCCAAAACAAAGCTTTGTCTCTGTAAATAAAAGACACAAAATTGCGAATTCTTTATATAAAGAAGGGATATTGAGTTATTTATTGAGGGCACGACAAATTTGTATATTTCCAGAATTATTGCGCAATAAACTGGAGTTAATTTGCGAAGAAACGCTAGAAGCACTCAAGTTCGCAAGCAAAATAGATACAGTTATTGATGTAATATTGGAACGTAAAAATAATGGTCGAGGAAAGATTATATTCTGTCATTTCCGTAAAGAAATAGATTTTATTCATGGAAAACTAACAAATGGAGGTATGAAAAAAATAATCAAGTATGATGGTCGTAATTCTGGTGGAGAAAACTTAATTAAACTTGCTGAGCCAGCAGATGCTCTTATTATTCAAATTCAAACAGGTTGTGAGGGTTTAAATCTTCAGCATAATTTCTCTGAAATTTATTTCGTATCTCCTCACTGGAATCCATCAATCGAAGACCAGGCAATTGCTAGATGTCACCGTATTGGACAAAATAAAGAAGTGGATGTATTTAAATTCGAAATGGGCGGATTTTACAAAGATGATACATTCCAAGTTGAACCTGTTACATTGGACACATATGTGAATAATATACAAGACATAAAAAGAGATATAAGTAGAACAATATTAGGTAATTAATTATTGATTTTTTATTCGTTTTTTGGTGGCCGGCGCGCCGGTATATACAACACTCCCACCCACCTCCTAATATAAAATTGAAATACAATAGTATATTTATTACACCTTTTAACATTTCAAACACCTATTTTATAATAAAATTGAAATATAAATAATCAAAAAATAATATTTATATTTTAAGATGAGTTCAGTTACCGAAGAAATACAACAATTACAATTAAGAATATTAGAATTGGAAAAACAAAAAAAAGAAAAAGATAATAGTGATAAAAAAACATCAATAGACCATAATTTTAAGGTCATAAATGATGTATTAACTGAAAAGAAAACTGCTATTATTAATAATCGTTATTCTAAATCAGTTCCATTAGCAAGACATTATGACCAAGAACTTGTTACACATTTAGAAGCAATTTATAATATTCTACAAATTGTAGATGAAAGATTAAAAAAATTAGAAGAAAAATAATTGGCCTTTGAAATGTTAAAAGGTGTAAAATGTATAATTTTTATCAAAATATGGACGAAGATAAATGGGTAAAATATGCCGGATTTTGTGTTGTCTTTTCTGGTATCGATAAACCATATAATGTTTGGAAAATGGAATCACAATGGGACATAGTACATGAATTAACTACTTCTCTTGAAAATAAAGGGTTCGTTGTTGGTTCTATCGACATTGAATGGGAATGCGAATTTAGCGGGAAAAGTTGTTGCAATATAACAGGAATAACTACTTTTCAAGATAATAACGAAATAAGCTTGGAATTATTATCATATACCTGCATATTTAAGTTTCATCAAGTAATATAATAAAACATAAATAATACAATATATATATGAAACACATTTTTTACCAATATTATTCAAGGGTGTAAAATGTCCAAAGTTGTAATACGTTTGTATAAAAAATTACATTCATCTTTTATTAAGATATTTATATAACTCACTAACAAAACATTACATATTATAGGAGTTTAACATGTTTGTTGCATTATAAATCCAAATTGTTCATATCTTTTTTGTCGAATCATTTTTTGTCGTTTAAGCGAATTAATGCGCATTATTATGGCATCTCTTATTTCAAAAATCAAATCTATACTATCTAAAAGTACTAATATTTGAAATTTTTTTTCTATAAACAGGTCATAATCATATTCAAATTGTTTTAATATTTGAATGTTAGTTATAGTATTTATTTTTTCTAAACTCAAATACGTTGGACTATCTGGAATATTAAATGGTGAACATATTTGTAACGGATTAATCGCTTTATTTGATGGCTTTTTATAAGAATACATTGTAAAAAAATTAGATAACCATTTTGAGTATATAAAATTATTTTCAATTTTTTATTACAATTACATCATCTTTGAACTCTTTACAACTTTATGTCCGTCATTTTTTTCTTCTTGTAAAAACCATATTTCATTATATGCATCGGCATCTGCAGCTATATCTATATTTACATTTACAGGTGACTTATTTACAGATTCATCTACATTGTCAATCTCAGTTAGTAGTTTAGATTCAAATTCGACAAATTTAGCATCTATTTTATTCATAGCATCGCGAAGTTTGTCTTGATTTGTTTTCAATTCTCTTGCATATAGTTGTTCAATTATGTTTAATATTTTTCTAGACATGATAATAAAGTATATTGTGTAACATATTCCAATAAATAGAGCTATTAATGTTTCCGGTTTTATTAATTTACATAAATTTAATAAGGAACCCAAATAGATAGTTCGCATTAGTATTATTCCAACAATAGAATAAATCCCACATGCAATAATATCAGTTATTGTATTTTTATTAAATATCGGCATCAAATTATTGTTTTCTTCCTGGGGCACCAACCAAATATATTTTAAAGTATTGTTATTCATGGTAGAAGTTTGTTTTAATCAATTAGTATTTAAATGTTTCAATTTTTTTTATTTACTATTTTTATACTAATGAATTATACATCTTTAGATGACGCTTACAAAATTTATCATACAAATTCAAATACCTATGGAGGTTCTATTACATATAATCCAACATGTATTTACTGTAGTAATTCTTCATCAAATGCATTAATGCAAAGCAGAGACGGAGGTTCATTTAGACAATGTAAAAAATGTAGGAAAAACTTTAGAGCTAATATAGTTAACAAACCAATAAATAATTTAAGCTATTCTACACAACATTTACACGGAACAAACTAACAAATATAAATAAAGTTTTCTAATAATAATATATATGCATATTAAATTAGAAACATCATTCGATTATTTTATATTTTTTATTATTTTAATTAAAATTATTTTTGTTATATCAGCAATAGGATATGTTATTTTGTCGCATTCTACAAATGAAAAAGCCAAACAAGTTGACCCAAAATTATTATATTGGAAGGAACGAACTGAATTTATTTTTATAATTTCAATGGCTATTCTTCTTATATATCATTTTAATCCACGATTTTCTAAAAAGCCAATTAATGAAGAAACATCGTTATTATTCTTTTTATTTGGTGTAGTTCTTATTTTAACTGCCAAATGGAGTCTTTTTATACATGAAGCAATTTGGTATAAAAAATTTGTTAGTATGTTAACATAAATATTTATAAAAAATTATTAAACATATTTTATAAATTATATTCATGAGTTATAAATCAGAGTTTAAAGAAAATTATAAGTTTGAAGATAGATTACAAGAATCAAACCGTATTATAGAAAAATATCCTGATAGAAGACCTATTATTTGTGAAAAATCTACAAGTCCTTATAATTTACCTATTCTTGACAAAAAAAAATACTTAGCTCCTTATGACCTTACTGTAGGGCAATTTATATTTATTATTAGAAGAAGAATGAAACTCAATCCAGATGAAGCTATATTTATTTTTGTGAATGGTTTAATTATACCTACTTCGGCAATGGTTGGAAATGTGTATGATTATTATAAAGATCCAGATGGATTTTTATACATTCAATATTCTAAAGAAAATACATTTGGATAATATATATGAAAAAAATTATTTACAACAGATATATGGGTGAAATATGGATGTGGTGTATATTTATTGATTTTATCCTTAATTTAGCCATAAATTTAGACAAGATTGCTCACTTATAAATCTCGTATGATAGCAACCATCAGGATACATGATGATTACTTGTTCGATTCTCGAATCATATTCAACCCTCTTGATTTCTTGGTCCAAAGACAAATCACCATTACTATAGTTTATAAAAGGACGTAATTGTCTTGTTTGTTGCCAAAAATGCTAACGAATATGGTAGAAAAACAAAAAATTATTATTATCCTAAAAATAATTACAAAGGTGTTGCTATTTTTATTTTCAGTTTCAATAAAAATATTATTAATTTATTATATGCTATAATCGTCATAAACTGTTACATTTATATTGCTTTATGGTTCTTTAATAATCATTCCAGTATAATCTACAAATTTACGTAATCTCCGTGTTTGATGTTTAACCGGAATATATTTAATAAGCATTTTTTCCGTATCGTAAAATGAATTTAACAACAATTTTATAATATGATGTTCCTCTTCACTTTCCGGTTTGCAATAAACACTATTGTAATTGCTTTTACACTCGTTATATAATTGTGCTATCTTATCGTATACAGTTTTACAAAAATTAGATGTGTCAATACTTGAATGAAATTCAGGATAATATTCTTCAATTATATGGAACATTTCAGTAATTCGTCGCAATGTATCATAATACAACTGTCTGTATCTTAATAACAACATATTAGATTCCGATTCAGTATTACTATGTTTGCTAATATCCATTTTTATTAATAGCCGTGTTGCGTTATCACACTTAATTTCATCTAACATTTTAGTAATAGTATTACAAAACCAACGTCTAAATTCGTCAATTTGTCTACATTTATCTATATCAGGCTTTGTCAATTTCGTTACCTTAGGTTGTTGCTTTGTAACAGAATTATTTAATTTAGTTTGACTTCTTGTTGTAACTGGCATATTCGTAATTATAAGTAATTATCCTTAGAAAATAAAAATTTCAATTTTTTTCGTTTATTACTTCCGTTTATTAATAAAAAACTTGTCATAATTCTTCTGTTGGAAGTCCATGAAAACGAACCATCGTTGTCATTATTGCGACGCATTTTCATCAACATCTTCATTCCAATATAATTTACCATCAGTTCCTATAATTGCATATATTGATTGATATTCTTTCAGCGTATAAGGCATTTCAACCGAATACATTAGAGTTTCACATATTTGTCCATTATGGTCAAATGTTAGTTCATTTACACGGTCAATAGAAGGAATAGTTCTTATATATGTTGGTATTCTTATTCCATAATATTCCCAAAAATCACCATTATAATCTATTATTTGTAAAATATCAGCATCTGTAAATTCATTATCACTATCATTATCTGTATCTTTGTGAGTAGCCATTTATAATATGTATATATTTTTATATTTATATTGTTTTTTCAATTTTTTCTGACTTTGAAACAAAACGAAAAAAAAATTGAAATATTTAATTACTTAATTGAAACATGTATAAAATACCTACAATGTCTCGAAATACAAATACTCCTATGTTAAAAAAATATTGCAAAGTTTGTCACGATTCTGGAAAACCAATTGAAGAATATCAATCTCATTTTACAAGAGAAAGTCGTGACCCAAAATCAAAGGTTATTTGTCCTACATTATTAGCACTAGAATGTCGTTATTGTTTCAATAATGGGCATACTGTGAAATACTGCTCCTTATTAAATAATAAAGACAAAATCCAAACAAAAGATGTTCCTATGAAAAAACCTTTTGCAAAGCAAGTCATTATGAAGAAGGTAACTAACAAGTTTTCAGCATTGGAAACGGATTCTGATGAAGAAGATGAAACATTTGTAGATGTAAAAGAATTATTTCCAAAACTAAGTGAGAAAACAAATACAATTAGCATTCCAACAGCGAATTATGCTATTGCGTTATCTAAACCGGCTATTAAAAAAACTGAATCAGTTCCAGCACCATGGTCAACTACAATAACGAAAGTAGATTGGGTTGCTATGGATTCTGATTCAGAAGACGATGATGAAGAAGAATATAATTATAAAACGCCGATATATGAATATGAATATGAAGATGATTCTGCCTGGTAATTAATAAACTCTTTTTTACTGCGTCTTTAAGTTAAAAATTATAGTATTATCATTTTAACTTAAAGAAAATAGATTCATTTAATATTTCTTAAACCGGGAATTAAACTTCCTACCTCTAATTTATTATTTACAAGTATTTTGTTAGATTTATTAAATATTGGCTTTGAGAATAATGGAATGCCATCACTTTTTATAAGTGTTCGTCTTTTATGTTGTTTTCTTCTATAAGTATGACGCCTTTTGCTTTTTCTTTTTTGTGTTCTACTCATATAATAAACAAAGAAAAAATTACTTACTTTGTTACTTAGTTTTATAACCCATTAAATATGCACGACGTTTCTTTTCTTCTTCTGTTTGAAATAACCAATTCGGGATAATTTTATCATCATAACTCATTTGTCCAGTAAAATTAATGTTACCCATAAACATTATCGGTGTTTGTGTTTCACAAAATAACCAACTTGGGATTAAACGATTGTTTTCTTCTTCTATTTGATATTTTAATGCATTTGATACCAATGAATTAATTGCATATAATTTATACATATCCATTTTAAATTGTTAGTTAGCATTAGCATATTATGTTCATTTCAATTTTATATTCAATTCTTGCTCGTAAAACCTAATAAAATAATATATATGTCATTTTTAATGGATTATATATTAGAACAAATCAACGATTATACATATAAATTAGAAATTAAAGGAGAATATGCTAATGAACTTTGCAAATCTATAAAAATATTATTAAAATCATGTCATATAGATTATGAAACTAACACTCTTATTTTTTCAGCTGAAAATGTAACATCCTTTAAAACATATTTATTCAATAAAAAAAATACAATATTATCTTATGGTGAATGTATTAACCTAATAGATAATTTATCCAAACAAATATACTATTTACATAAAACAGGTTTCGGGTTTTATGGGTTTAATATTACAGATATACTAACAATAGATAATATATTTATTATTTGTTCTACACAATTTTTATTACCTATACATAAAGATTATATAATATTTGTTTCACCCATTATGAAACCTTATTTTTCAAATCCGGAATTATTTAAACTAACAAGTTTACCATCCAAAATTAATTATAAATGTTGTTATTATAGTTTAGGATTATTAGTTGTATTTTCACTATTACATATTTATTTGTTAGTTGGTAATGAATTAAAAACAACTGAAGAAATTGATTCTATTATTGAACCTATTTTTAATACCAAAATATATTGGTTTATTAAACGATGTCTGTCCGAAGATATTAATAATAGGCAATTATTGTTAGTATAAATTAATTATCTATGGTTATCATATATGTCATTAGCTACTTTTAAAAAAAAATCAATTAATAGCGCATCAACGGCAACAAAAATATCAGGTAAACCTACTAATTATTATTGGATTTATCAAGGTCCTTATGGTAGAAAAGGTAATTTGCCTTCATATATATTTAACGCAAGTTTAGTTGGATATAATGATAAAATAGTTGGTCCAGCATATAGTGCATCTAATGCCGGGTTTTCTATTAATGGTCCTCATAGAAACATCGGCAATGTCGGTCAAAATATGAAATTTAGTCAAAGTGCTACACCTTTTCGTGGAATTTATCCTAAAGGATGGGGTGGTAAAAAAGGTCGTTATCCTGATGGTCCTAACAATGTTTCATTAAATATTATGCCAGTATTAGCTGAAATATTAAAGAGTGATATTGTTCATCCATCAGTATTAAGTAATAAAGGCATGTTACAACGAAGATTTAGATGGATTCAGTCCGGACAATATCCAAATAATTGGGTTCAACCAGATTACACTGGAAATCAAACTGATAGTGCGAGTCAAGGATTATATATTCATAAAAAAGCAGCCGCAAATTATTGCCATTATGATGTGAATACACCTGAACTTTATGTTGATTATTTCGTTAGAGGTGGGTCTACTGGTTGTCAAACAACTCCTGCACGTGGATATACTATGAATATTCAACAAGCAAATGCGGCCTATACCAAAACATTACATCAACCTAAAGATGCAAGTGATTATACATTACGTATTCAACGAAGATGCACAAATCCAGTTGGGTTTCAAAAACCGTTTCCTTATGCGGTTCAAACCGGAACTGGTGTTCTTAGAGGTGGTATTAATGTATCTAACGTTGCTAACGCATGTAATACATCTAATACTGAAATAGTGCCTCCTGATTGGTATACTGGTGCTGCTATTCTTAAATCGGATGGTTCCAAAACAACATTACAGGATCAATTAGAATCTTTGCGAAAAAAAGTATTACCAGAGTTACAAGCAAAAGTATATGATGAGTTGTTTTTAAAAGGCACGTCTAGTAGTTAATATATTCGCATATAAGTGAATGAAATACCGTTTATAAGTGAATGAAATACCGTTTATAAGTGAATGAAATACCGTTTATAAGTGAATGAAATACCGTTTATAAGTGAATGAAATACCGTTTATAAGTAAAATAAGACAAACTTCTTAAAAATATAGTAATAAAATAATAAAATGTCTAATTCTATTATTGTATTTTTTAGTTTATTTGATGTATATATCATTAGGATTAATAAATTGGTTGCTTTTCGGTCGGCGCAATGCTAAAATATATGGTCATACAAATGTCGTCAAATTGTTATCACAAATAAATAAATTAACCGTCAAATAAAATTATCTATAAACCCACGAATTTTTCTAAATCGTATTAAATCTTTTTTATTTGTTGGATATCATAGATGATATATCTGGTATCATAAATGCAAATAATTGAGTTATTGAAGCACCACAACCTATAAATATATATGTTTTAAATGAATCGCTGAATAATCCACCAATCCCAGATATAATAAATAATCCAGAAGCAATTAATCCAACATTAGATGACATAATTGACGTTTTTTTACCATCTTCACGTAACATAAGATTAGGCATGATTGTCATTGTTCCAAATAATCCAACACCGGCAAAACAAACTCTTGTCAATATCATTACAATACTCATATTTATATTTTTAAATTGCTTTATATAAAAAAGATAAATAATTTACAAACAATAATTAGAAATTGATTCATATATTTCTTGGTTTGTTATATTAACATTTGTAATTAGTTTTCTACATAACGCACAAGAAGGACCTTCATATTTATTGTGTGTTTTCAATAATTTTATAATACAACTACCACAAAATTTATGTTCACAATTTAAACTTACTAAATACCGGTTTGTTACATTTTCAAGACAAATAGGACATTCATGTTCTTCTTCATTATTAACGGATGATACTAATATCGTACGAATATCATATTTCGTTCTAAATTCAGTTATAAAAGTTGGCGACATCGAATAATGTATTGGTGTATAATTTATTTGATACATTATTAATTCTGTTTGAACCGAAGGAGTTCTATCTATTCTCCACGCAAAAACTGAGTCTGGTTGTTCAATCGGTCTAGGAATATGAATCCGTGATGTAAAATATTGATATAATTTCTCTATAATTTCTGCTTTTGTATTTCTTACCGATATATGTGCAAATTTTATACCAATTATTAGAAGATCTCTTCTTGTATATCTTCTCATTAAAATTGTGTTAAATCTAGCTTCTACTTGTGTAGAAGGATATTGTGTTATTAAATTAATGTATATTTGTTTAATACATTCATATATAACATTAATAAATGGGTCATCGCAATTTTCAGTAGCATGTGAAGAACCACCACAATAAGCACATAACATTTTAAGGATAATTAAATATGAAATTATAATTGAAATAAAAACATAATTATATTTCAATTTTTTTTCACCTTTTACCATTTTACATTTTTGTATTTTTTAACGTTTTAATATGTAAAATATCTATGTTTTCCTTGATTTGTGTCTTCTTCGTTTTGTGCGTTTTTTTCGTGTGTTTTTTCTTCTTCCACCAGATGGAGTACATACGCTTCTACACGTCCATACATACACCGCAGACAATGGATGTTCAAAATCTGCTATTATTGATGACAATTTGACATTAGTTGTTAAATTATACGATGTAATGCGATACGGAATACCATTTCTGTAATAATATACCCCGAATGGGTTCAATAATTCGTGCAAGTCATCTACAAAATCAATTATATGTTCATAATTACGTGTTTGTCCCCCATAAGGGTAATCTTCAACCTGTTCATGTATAACAGTGTAGTCACCTGTAGTACATTCCCCTCGTTCAGATGAAAAATGAATAGGCGCTTTACTGACAAACGAATTATTTCTTATATAACAACCGTGTCCAACAATTAACAAGGAATTGTCTGGAAAATTACTCATATAATAAAATAATACAATATTTAAAAAATTACAACAATGTTAAACAATAATAGATAAAAAAGACTTTTATTAAATTACAATTAAAGATCTCCATACATATCATCACAAAGCTGTCTATCTTCTTCGCTCAAACTAATCTTAATTTCTTCTTCTACAGCAATCGCAGTTGGATTCGCTTCCAATGTTGCCAAATTATCTTCTTCTAATTTCCTTACTTCTTGTTTCTTAGCTCTTTTCGGTGGAACAACAGTGCCATAATCTAGAATAACTCCGCCTTGAGTGCGTTTTTCTTCATGCTTTAAAGGTCTGCAACTTGGCGGAGGTGATGACGAAGGTGAACGTGGCATAATTGGCTTTTTATCGGGTGTCTTAGTGAGTTCTGAATCCAATTTTGGTGCCTTACGAGTAAGGGTAGGTGCAATTGGCAAACGATGCTCAAATCTACCTCTTCGTTCAGTAGTAGGTTTTCTTCTTACCGGTTCGCTTCTTACCGGTTCGCTTCTTACCGGTTCGTCATCAAACTCAATATGAGCTCTTGAGCGCTGTGGTGCTGGTGCCCCCATTTCTTGGTGCTCATTTCTTGGTGACCATTTACTAGCCGACACTTTCCAAAACCAAGGGTTATCATAAACAATCTTAATTTCCTTACCTGATAATAATTTCTTACGCGCTGCTTGAGCATCTTCATTCCAAAACCACTTATCGAAGTGAACATATACTCGCTTGTATGACTCACCTTTTTCGCTTTTGCGTTCCTTTATATCAATACGACTAATCTTTCCGAGCCCAAGTTCATTAAATACTTTGTGAATTCTTGGTTCAGTGATGTTATTGAATACACGAGGAATGCAAAGGGAAGGCTGAGAATCAGCGATGTATCGGAGTTCAACGGAGTCGGTCATTTTGCTTTCGATTTTAATCAAACGTTATCACAGTTAGCTTATACTTCATTAATAACGACTCAAAAATATTTCAATTTTTTTTATTTTTAGTAAAGATAGGTTCAAACTAAAAATTTTATGCAAAAATGTAGTCCTCTTTACTAAAAGTAAAAAAATTGAAATATTGAGTAATATATAAATAGAAAATATAAAATAATATGACTGAAGAAGACTGTCCAATTTTCTTCGATAAAATGACTGACAAGAATATATGTATTACTGAATAAGGTGTCATAAATTACATACTAATTGTATGTTATTATGTAAAAAATGTCCTTTATGTAGAAAATGTTTGGTTCCAAACTAGGACAAAAACACCATTAATTCAAAGTTATAGTATGGAATACCGGATGAGAAGAGATAGTTTCGATTATTATTTTAACAGATTTTGACTAAAAAAGCAAAGAAAAATAAATGAAATAGAAGAAGCATCATGCAATTTGCTTAAATTTGGTGCCGTTATTGTGGGAATATTTATAATGGTAACTCATAAATAAAACTGTTTTATGAATTCATTAATAAAAAATTGAAATAAAATATTGTCAATTGTCACAAAGTAAATATTATCATAAAAGCGTGAGATGAATTACTTTCATAAATTTCTGGTGTTAGTTGCAATTATTATTGGATTACTGGAAGAATCCACAAACTTTAAAAAAAATTTGGAAGTATCTAGTCATCCAGGTTGGAAATGGTTCTTAGTTATAGATTTTATGGCTAAAATTTTAGCACATATAATTATTGCTTATTATTTTCCAGCATTATTTATAGTATTTCTGACTTTAAAATTGCCAATTATTCAAGATACATTGAAAGAATATGAACAATGTAAAAATACACATGTAAGTGAATACGTGTATGATTCTGAATCTGAATAATTTATAATAGTGTTGATTACACCGACCGAAAAGAAAAATGAGACAAAAACTTAATTATTATGTGTATATTTTATAACTATGTTTCAAGTAGTTTGTTAAATGTTTTTTGTTATTTTAGTTTATAATATTTCATTTATTATATATTATAAATAAAACAACTTAAAGAAAACTTGCTATATATGATTAGTGAGCCATACCGATATGGTTCACCATTGCTATTAAGTCCTAAGCGTAATGACAATATATAAAAAGGTAAGTGAAAATTATTTTTTACAGCAAATAATCCTAAGTCCCTTAGGGGTTTATAGCTCAGTGGTAGAACGTTTCTGGAAACAGAATAGGTCGTAGGTTCGATTCCTAAAAATAAGTATATAGTGGCCATCTAGCGTAATCGGATAGCGCACCTGACTTCTAATCAGGAGGTTCCAGGTTCAAGTCCTGGGATGGTCGAAACAATAGTTTCAAACAGCAATTTTTTTTAATTTATTTTGCTAAGCAACCGTAGGTTCGAATCCTACTTCTAGTTAATATCTAGAATGGCCGAGTGGTCTAAGGCGATTAATTTTATGAAACTAGCATTTAAGCTCGTGTAGCTCAGTTGGTTAGAGCATCAGTCTTATGAGCTGAGGGTCTGCGGTTCAAGTCCGCACTCGAGCATATGTTTATAAGTATTTTTGAAATACTTATAAATAAACTAATTATATATAAATGGAGCGTTATCCAAAATATCAATATATAGCTATAATGTCAGGTATTTTAACAATTGTAGCGTTTAGTAATTTAGTGTATAAAGTATATATTACAAAACAAACTGAGCATTTGACATATATATGGGCGTTATTAATTTTAGTAGCACAATGCTTGTTAGTATTGTATGGAATATTAAATAATGCTTATGGAATTTATATTCCGGCAATAATTATCCTGATTGGAATAATCTATATATTATATGTGAAACTATATTATTCAATTGATAATAGTGTTGAAACACAACTTAAAAAGAAAGATATAATAAAAAATTGATTTATGATATTAATTAATAGGTTAATATAATTAAGTATGGAACCAAATTGGGAAGATGACTGGGAAAATACCGATTTGTCGGAACTATGTATAGAAGTATCTATTAAAAATAAGGAGCGCGAATTAAAAATGCTTGAAGAACGAAAATTAATGGAAGAGTCTGAAATAGCATTAGCTAAAGATTTATTTAATGATGATAATGAATGCATAGAATTATTTATACCAGTTAAACCTGATAAAATTACTATTATAAATGATAAAAAGGATAAATATAAAAAAACAAAAGAATTACAAGAACAAAAACGAAAAGAACTAAAAGAAATACAAAAAATAAAAAAGGAGCAACTTAAAAGACACAAAGAAATATTCGGAGAAGCCGAGTTAGATGAATATGGTGAAAAATATGGATATATAGAAGACAATTATTAGTTATTCTTTTTTTTAGAATTTATTAATATCTATAAAAAATAACTTAAAGACATCTTGCCTATTTAATATGTAAGTGGTTCCGAACAGCAATTCCAAAAATAAGAATATTGAATTTTACAAAGGGAACCAGCAGACAAGCACGATTAGTGAAGCCTGGTCAAACACGCGAGACTTAAGATCTCGTCTCAAAGAGTTCGTGGGTTCGAATCCCACATTGTGCAAACGTTAAAAAATACAAATGATTTCACACAGCATTTATCGTTAATTTGCAACCCAAACGAAGTCAGCATACTCTTTGAATACTATGTATTCAAATAATTCCAAAATGGATTCAGCAAAGACATGTCGAAAAATAATATGAATCTATAACAGCAAAACATTAATTAATGAATATAATATAAAGTTGTTTGTTATTTTACAACAGATGATTCTTCGTGAATTATCAAAAATAAAATGACCTGTGTTATACACAGCTTCTAATATAATGGTAAATACCTATGCAATGATATTAGTTGAACGTTAGTATTTTGTTCGGTTTGAAAATACAAAAAGTAAACTTCACTGTTTCTTATCATTCTATTAGAATGAGTTCTTTTTATGGGACTATAGTCTAGCGGTTTATGATGTTCGCTTTGGGGCAAGAGGTCATGGGTTCAAATCCCAGTAGTCCCCCCTTTTATTTTTTATGGTCTTATATTGTAGTTGGTTATAACAGATGAGTTTGAATCATTTGACCTGGGTTCGAATCCCAGTAAGACCTTATTTAATATGTATTGTTGAAATACTTATTAAAATACTTTTTTAAAGTATTGTAGAAATGGTTAATTGGTTAATATCGATGTTAGTTCCACTGGATAATTGTGGTATTTGTGTATACCCATTTTGTTTGAGAATATTTCTCATATTGTTTATTAACATCTTCAAACTAATAGTTGTTCCCATATCTTGTATTGTTTTCAAGAATGTAAAAGTCATTGCTCCTGAATTGATTATTGTATTATTCAAACTAACAACCGCATCAGCACTTGTTTGATTATCAGTACACCCACTAATCATTATTACTTGTCCTTTTGTTTCTAAAGAAGTAGGATTTATTGTTTCTGAATCACCATAACTATATTTGAGGTCAACTATTGTTCCGCTAAAACAGCTATCAAATAACATAAATAATTTAACTCCTTCTTTCAAATGTGTTGTAATAATTTGATTTAGTTGGTCATCTACTATACATGAATTAGTGGAATAGTCTAAAGGAACAATCATTTCATCTTGACCGTCTAATTCATCACCAGATAAATCGATAGTATGTGTTCCGTGTCCACTATATAAAATGAAAAGTGAGTCTCCTTTATTAGCACTAACTAACAAATTAGTAATAGAATCAAGTATGTTTTGTTTGGTGGGTTTTTTGTTAGTTTGTTCGGTTAAAAGATTGAAATTATGAAATGAAAATGTTTGTTGCAATAAATTCTTTATATTAGTTGTATCATTTATACATCCATATAATTCATTAGGTGTGCCAATATAATTGATTCCAATTAATAACGCATTTTTTGTTGCAGGAAGAGAAGTCGTTGATAAAATATTATTTTTGTTTTGTTTAAATTCATTTGTTAGTTTAGCAACAGAAATATTGTATGAATTTTGTAAAATGGTAATTTGTTGTAGTTTAATAAATTTTGAAACTTTGGAATTATTGATTTTTTGAATATTTACAACCAATATATTTCTTAACGCAAGTAAATTAGAATTATATGTTATTGTTAGTTCATTAAGTTTGCTTGTTTTGTATTTTTCAAGATTGTCTGTCATATAATGTAAATAAAGATAATTCATAATAAGAAAATTATTATTGAGTATTCGGGCTTTAAGTTGCGTATTAAATATATTATTAAAACAACTTAAAGACAATCCGCGTTATATATATGTAAAAGAACCGTACTGTATATTTATAAAGAGGTTCTAGTAAATCAAACCCGGTTAGCTCAGTTTGGCAGAGCGCCAGCCTTTTAAGCTGGTGGTCGTGGGTTCGAACCCCACATCGGGTGTTAAATAAAAAAATATATTTGTATAAAAACAACTTAAAGATTTGTTATATATATTATATGAAGAGTTAAATTCTTCTTTTAAGATACCTTACAGCAATTAAAATTCAAAGTGTTGAAAACATTGGTGTCTGCATAGTGGTTTGATAATACAATGGTCAGTATAATTAGCTGTTAACTAATCAATCTAGGTTCGATTCCTAGTCAAACCGTTTATAATATAAATATTTTAAATACTTATATTATATATGCGAAAATATAGAAATAGAAAATCTCGCAAATTTCGTAAATCACATAAAAATCGTACTCGTCGTAATTATAAAAAGATGATTGGAGGGGAAACACCATCTCCCATTTCACCTAATGCAAAAATACCGTGTTGTGTTTGTGAAGAAGAATTTTCTAGAAAAACTATGTTAGTTCCTGCGGCTTGTCTCAAAAAACACAAAGAAAGAGCGCATAGAATTTGCGAACATTGCTGGTGGAATCCTGATACAGGTTTTGCTAGAGAAGATGCTGAACATGGATGTCCTGGTTGTAAAAAAGGATTACCATTAAATCCACCTTTAAAACCCCGAAAACCTAGTAGCGATGAGATCATTGAAATAACTGATGATTAATTGATTATTTTAGCATATATATAGAAATCATACCCAATATAATTCCTACCATTTTATATATTGTTAGTTTAGTTCCAAAATATAATATACTAGGAAGAACAATCATCATTATTGCTACTATTTTAACTAATGCGAACTCTGTTAATATATCGTCTTTTTTTAATAATTTAATATAAGCATATATTAAACCACATTCTGATAATAAAGCAACTAACAAAATATAATTACTTGTATCAAATTCATAATATTTAATTAATAACACTGTTAGTGCACTAAAAAAAGACGCAGACAATAACCATTTATATGTTTCTAAAAATTGTCGAATAAACATATAATATATAAATATTATTTACTATTGGAACATTTTAATACATTCCCATAACTTAGCAGATTCATCCAATGTAAACGCACCTCTCTTTTGAGCTAAGTTCAAAAAAGTTACAATTAATTGTAATGCATCTTGTTGAGTATTTAAAGGAATATCGACAAGTCTTACTTGTTTTTTTTCTCCACCTGCCATCGGTAACTGTGTTGTAGATTCTGATTCCATTATATTATGTAATATAACTTGTTTAAATACTTATTTTTATAAATTATAATTTATAAAAAAATTGAATTTATTAAATATACATAAATATTATATATATAATTCAAATATGTCGGCATTTGTTAACACTTCGTTTGAAGACCCTGATTTTCCATATTTACCACCCAATATAATGTGTCAGCCTATAATTCATAACGCTACATTAAAATTTCATAATAGTGAAATCCCACATCCAATTCATATATTAGAACCCGATTACA
>Ga0209770_10000566_pt1 | contig 20078 bp, 13 predicted proteins | sample LauGreSu1BDMLBDD_2_FD_187572 | JGI IMG/M metagenome (GOLD analysis project Ga0209770, IMG submission 187572) | Freshwater lake microbial communities from Lake Michigan, USA - Su13.BD.MLB.DD (SPAdes) (version 2) | ecosystem: Environmental > Aquatic > Freshwater > Lake | place: Lake Michigan, USA...
GCGGACCGGGAGACTCAACGCCGCTTCGGGCACACGGTCGACGGCCCGTCCAAGCTCGGCCTCGTATGCATCGAGCACGGTCGCGGAGATGCGAAGCGTGTCCGCATCGACCTCCGCCCAGACCGGTGCGCGCCGCAGCGAGTACTCCACCGCCTTCGCGCCCGGACCGAAGCCCGGGACGAGCACCGCCGCGCGGCGCCGGGCGAGCGCCTGGCGCACGCGCTCGACGCGCCAGGAGTCCTTCGGCTCGAGCTTCGCGGTGATCTCGTCGACGAACTGGCCGTCGATCTGCGCCGCGCGCTGGAACACGCGCCGGCGCATCGCGGCGTCCTTCTTCGCGTCCTCGACCGAGCGCGTGAGACGGAAGTTGGCCTCCTGCTGGCGGGCGAGGGCGGGATCGACCTCCGACTTCTCGAACTCGCGGAAGCGCGCGAAGTACTCCTCGTGCAGCTTCAGCACGGGCTCCTTGGCTGCATCGGAGATCCCGGCCTCCGTGAGGAGCTCGGTCAGCTGCGCGGCGGAGACCGGCGACGGCAGCTGCCGGCCGAGCTGCGCCTGCGCCTGGCCGGGTGCCGCGAGCGCGGCTGCGGACGCAACCAGCATCGTCGCGATGGAGCGGGTGAGCATCGACTTCGTGCGGATGAGGCGGGAGTGCATCATGGGTATCAGCAGCGGGATCTGCATAGGTTGGTGCCTGAACTCCCCGGCCGCACGGGAGGGCCTTCGCGGGGGTGAGCGTGCATGATGCCCTGCCGGCGCGATTCCGTCAGGGCGTTTTGGACTTCTCAGCTGATGGACGGGGTGGTTCTTCACCGAGCCCGAGGCGCCGGAGGTGCTGCGTCATCTCCTGGTGGAAGCGCATCTGCGCGTAGGGAAAGAGCGTGTCGTGGGTCAGGTCGGGGATGATCTCGATCGAGGCGGGTGCGTCCTTGAAGGCGGATTTCGCCCGCCAGGCCGCGAGCTTCGCCTGCAGCCGCGCGACCGCGCCATTCAGGTAGAACGAGTCCCGGCTGCCGCAGAGGAGCCGCACGCGTCCGGCGAGGAGGGGCCCCACGCGCTCCGGATCGCGTTCGAGGCGCCGCGCGAGGTCGTGCCGGGACCACGCCTCGACGACGACCGGATCGATCGCGCCGGTCTTCGGGTCGCAGAGCGGACGCGGGCGCCGGGTCGAGTCGAGGGGCGACCACATCGCGTTCCAGGCGGCCCATTGCTGCCCGCTCCGTCCGTCCGGGTCGAGGACCGTCTCGGTCGCGACTTCGTCGCGCACCGTCATGAGGACGCGGTCGTCCGTCGGCGAGAGGGGGGTGCGGAAGCTGGGCGTCTCGGCGCCCTCGCGGTCGACGAAGAGGCTCGCATCCCGGTAGAGATCCGTGCGCTGAAACGCGGAGAAATCCACCGGATCCGGCGCGCTGGCGAAGCAGGCGCCGAAGGTGTCCGGGTACTCGACGAGGAGGTGGAGCGCCGTCCAGCCACCGCTCGAATGGCCGGTCACCAGCCGGGCTTCTGGTTTCGCGACCAGTCGGAAGCGATCCTCGAGATAGGGGATGAACTCCTCGACCAGCGCCCGTCCAACGGGTCCGTTGGTCGGCGAGTCGCAGAAGCCGTGGTGCCCCCACGCCGTCTCCGGGTCGAGGAACACCCACACCGCCTGCGGGACAGCGGCGCGTGCCTCGGGAGCGCGCAGCGCCGGCGCGGCGTCGAGCGCGGCGAGGTGGTTTCCACCGAATCCCCCGATCACATAGATCGTCGGCCAGATCCTGCGGGGATGCGCGAGATCGTGGTAGCCGTAGGGGAGGACGACCCCCGCGCGCATCCGGAACTCGCGGCCGAAGTGCTGGGTCAGCAGCGCGCTGCGGCGGTCGATCCACTCGACCGGGCCGTCGGCCTCGCCGGCGTCCGGCATCGACGCGGCGGGAATCCTGCGAACGAGCTCGATGCGCACCTCGTCGGATCGGTCCGCCGAGAGGTCGACCCGAACCGCCTCGGACACCAGATTGCCGGGCCCGAGATGCCCTCGCTCGGAGAAATCGGTGTCGAGGACGGCCTGCACCCGCCAGGCGCCCTCGAGGCGCTCGAACGGCCCGCCAAACATCGCCACACTCGCCGAGTCGACTTCCATGGTCGCTCCTGCGGCGATGTTCGCGATCCCGATGCCCGCGACCGGCTGGAGTCGCTCGAAGAACGGGCCATCCGCTGGCTGCATCGAAGCCCAGCGAGGTCCATCGGGCAGAAAGAACAGGAGCAGCCGTCCGGACCGCGGTGCTGCAGCATCCTCGGCGGCCGAGTCGGCGGAGATCCTGACGAGATATCGGTCGCGCGGTGAAGCCGCCGTCGTGTCCTGTGCCGCGGCGGGCGCCACGGACGCAAGGAGAAGGCTGGCCACGGTGACGGCTGGGCGCGACATGTGCTGATTCATACCCGCTTTCCGAGCCGATACACAGACGCTTCGCGGCCCGCTGCACTCATTCGGACGCGATTTCTCGGAGCCGAAGACCATGCCTGCACGATCGGTTCAGCCGTCCGCCGCCACTTCACTCGCCCTTCCGCTCGTCCTCGCCGGCGCATCGATCCTCTCCGGATGCTCCTCGCAGCACTCCCTCGAGGAGCATGTGTCCGGCCACGCGACCGCGATCCGCGACACCGCCACCCTGCGCACCTTCCGTGTCGACGAGCCCGTCGAGCTCGCCACCAGCGGCGCGATCGGGGTCGTCGTCGAGAGCTTTGGCGGCGATGTCAGCGTCCGCGCCGATCCGCGCGTGAAGCAGACGCGCGTGGAGGTCCGTCGCGCGTCGAACATGGGCCTTGGCCGCTGGGATGAGTCGCGCCAGGAACTCGACGACATCGCCTGGACTGCAACGCTCGAGCCACGCGAGACCGGCGGCGACACCCTCAAGGTCGCCGTGACGACGCAGAACCCCGAGGCCCACTACTTCCGGGCCGATGTGGTCATCGTCGCGCCGGCGCTGGACGCCGTCGCGGTGCGCACCCGGCGCGGCAGCGTCAGCGTGGTCGAGAACCAGGGGCCGGTTGACATCGAGACCACTTCGGGCGATGTGCGCATGCTCACCCCGTGGCCCATGACGCAGCCGATCAAGATCATCACCAGCGATGGGGCCATCGATTTCCGCGTGCGCGGCGAGTCGCGCCTCTCGTTCGACGCCGAGACCCGCGGTGGCGAGGTGCGCCAGCGATGCCTGTTCGGCAAGTGGCGCGCGCTCGGCTCCGGCAACGACCACGACCGGATGCTCGCGACCCTGAATGACGGCACGAATCCCGTCTTCCTGCGGACCAGCGACAAGAACATCCGTATCGCCGTCGTCGCGGACCCGACGAATGTCGGGCGTGAGATCGTCGATCCGTGATTGGAGCGGTCGCAGCTGCGGCTGCTCCCTCTGGAGGACCGCCGGGCGAGTGAATCGCCCGGCGTTCCGGCACGGTTTGTGTGATTCGCGGTCGCAGCTGCGGCTGCTCCCTCTGGAGGACCGCCGGGCGAGTGAATCGCCCGGCGTTCTGGCACGGTTTGTGTGATTCGCGGTCGCAGCTGCGGCTGATACAGTCTCGGAGTGAAGGAAGTCCAAGACCACTGGTTTCGGCTCGCGAAGGAAGAGGGCTATCGCTCGCGGGCTGCCTACAAGTTCATCGATATCGACGATCGCAAGCGGCTCATTCGCCGCGGTGATCGCGTGCTCGACGCGGGCGCGGCGCCGGGCAGCTGGTCGCAGGTCGCGGCGCAGCGGGTCGGACCGAAGGGCGAGGTGGTCGGCGTCGATCTCAAGCAGATCAACGGCGGCGGATATCCCCCGAATGTCCGGCTGATTCAGGCGGACCTCCGCGACCTCACCATGGCCGAGCTCGGCGGCAGGCCGTTCGATGTCGTCATCTCGGACATGGCGCCCGATACCACGGGTGATCCGATGGGCGATGCGATGCGCTCGGCGCGGCTGTGCCACGACTTGCTCGACCGGTGCCAGGAGTGGCTGCGGCCGGGCGGCAATCTCACGATGAAGGTCTTCGAAGGGGGCGAGTATCCGGAGCTTCTCAAGCGCTCCGCCCGCATGTTCGAGGAGTCGAGGGGCTACAAGCCGAGGGCGTCGCGCGCCGAGAGCGTCGAGATGTTCATCGTCTGCCACGGCTACCGGGGCAACGACGGGCGGGTCCCGACCGCGCAGGACGCGCTGCTCCCGAAGCGCAAGCCTTCGAAGGGCTGGGGCGCGGCCGAGTAGCGCATTCTGCGCCCCCGGCGCAGACCTTGCCTGAAACGACCCCGCCGACCCCCGGGCACGGCGCTTGCACGGACGGCTCCGCGGCATCGCCGCACGAAGGAGCCACCATGCAGATCAACACCGCCAATCCGATGATCGCCTCGTTCCGTCCGCAGCAGCGGCCGAACCCCGCGCTCGCGACCAATGGCCAGCCCGCCTCGCCCGTGGTCACCTTCCGCGGAACCGAGGCGCCGACCGCGTCCGCCGCGACCATCATGCAGCACTGGGGCACCTCGAACCCCGAGGGTGACCTCAATGTCGACGGCATCGTCGACGCCCAGGACCTGTCGATCGCGCTGAACGCGGGCAACGACCCGGTCAGCGTGGTCCAGCAGAACTGGGGCTCCTCCGGCCAGGGCGCCGTCTCGAATGGCGACTACAACGGCGACGGAACCGTCGATGCGATGGACCTCGCCATGGCCCTCAACGGCGGCAACGAGCCGCGTTCGCTCGAGGGGCCGGCGGGCGACGCCGCCGCCCGCGACGCCGCGATCGTCTCGGGAATCGTCGATTCGACCTTTGCCGTGCGCGACACCGACGCCGATGGCTCCCTCGCCTCGTCGGACCTCGAGCAGGGCGAGGCCGTGTTCCAGCGCCTCGACCTCGACGAGAGCGGCGATGTGGGCCGCGAGGAACTGACGAAGGCCCTGTTCTCCGAGCTCGAGCGGTTCCGCGCCCAGTTCCCCGAGGCGCGCACCGAGGCGTTCGCCCGCCGCTGGCTCGACACGCTGACTTCCGGTCGGCCGGTCGCCGACTACGGCCAGTTCCAGCGCGTTCAGCAGCTGTTCGGCAAGTCCGGGCCGACGCACCCGATGCACCAGATCCTGTCCGCTCGCGCGTAATTGAGCCACGCGCGGCTTCTGTCTCGAACCGCCCCGCGGAGGATCCCGCGGGCGGTTCGTTTGTGGGAATAGGGAACTCGCCCCTCGAAAATTCCGAACTGCCGGGTGGCGGATTGCGTTTTCTCTTGTGACGGGACGCAGTGCTCGCCGCGAGGCAAGGGACAGCCTCAGGACGACCGGCGGGCGCGCTCCTCTCCTCTCTCTCTCGCACCGCGCCGGCTTCCAAGCCGGCGCGGTGCGTTTTCAGGCATCACATCGTGCCGAGCCGCCGCACGACCTCCTCGACATTCGCCCGCGAGTTGAAGGCGCTGATCCGGAAGTAGCCCTCGCCGCACCGCCCGAAGCCGGCGCCTGGCGTGGTCACCACGCGCGCCTCGCGCAGCAGCGTGTCGAAGCAGGTCCAGCTGTCCTCGCCCCGCGGCGTGCGGCACCAGACATACGGAGCGTTCTCGCCGCCCCAGGTCTTCCAGCCGAGCGCCCGGCAGCCGTCGCGCAGGATCCGGGCGTTCTCGAGGTAGAACGCGACGAGCGCCGCAGTCTCGCGGCGGCCGCTCTCGGTGTAGAGCGCCTCCGCGCCGCGCTGCACCGCGTAGCTGACGCCATTCGAGCGTGTGTTCCACCGCCGCGTCCACAGTCCGTGCAGCGCGACCGCCTCGCCGGCGCGGGTGTAGGCCATCACGCTCTTCGGAAGCACCGTGTATCCGCAGCGAACCCCGGTGAAGCCGCCGGACTTCGAGAAGCTTCGGAACTCGATCGCGCAGTCGCGCGCGCCGGGGATCTCGAAGATGGACCTCGGCGCACCCGGATCGCGGTTGTACGCCTCGTAGGCGGCATCCCAGAACAGGAGCGTCCGATGCGCGCGCGCGTAGGCGACCCACGCCTCGACGCGCGCGCGGTCCATCACCGTTCCCGTGGGGTTGTTCGGCGAGCAGAGGTACACCACATCCGGCGGCGTCGAGGTCTGCGACGGAATGTCCGCGAGGAAGCCGTTGGCCTCCGTGCAGGGCAGATAGACGATCCCCTCGTAGGCGCCGCCCGGCATCGCGGGACCGGAGTTTCCGAACATCACATTCTGGTCGACATAGGTCGGGTAGACCGGGTCCGTGACCGCGATGCGATTTCCCGCCCCGAGGATCTCGAGGATGTTGCCGCAGTCACCCTTCGATCCGTCGGAGAGGAAGATCTCGTCGTCCGACACATCGATCCCGCGCGACCGGAAGTCGCCCTGCGCGATCGCCCTCCGCACCGAGTCGTAGCCGGTGCCCGGTCCGTAGCCCTTGAATGTGGCCCGGTTTGCGAGCTCCTCGTTCGCGGCCTGCATGGCCTGCACGGCGGTCGGAGGAAGCGGCTCGGTCACATCGCCGATCCCGCAGCGGATGATCTGACTCGCGAGGTCTGGGCGCTCCGAGGAGAACGCTGCGACGCGCCGGGTGATCTCCGGAAAGAAGTATCCGGCCGCAAGCTTGAGGTAGTTCTCGTTGACGAACGCCATGGTGTGATTCTCGTGTGCTTCCCGACGGGGCGCGTGAATGTACGGCGAACGCAGCCCGGCTGCGCTAGACTCACCGCCCCGTGCTCGACTTCCTCACCGAGGCCATCCGCAACTTCCGCGACACCGGTTCGGTGTGGCCGTCGTCACCGATCCTCGCACGCACCATGACGAGCACCATCGCGGGCGTCGCCGGAAAGCGGCGGGTGCTCGAGGTCGGTCCGGGCACCGGGCCATTCACCAAGTCGATCCTGAAGAAGCTCCGCGCGGGCGATCACTTCGACCTCGTCGAGATCAACCAGAACTTCTGCCGCAAGCTCGAGAAGGGGCTTCTCGTCCCGTACCGCGCGCGCCACCCGCAGGTCACGGTGAAGCTCCACTGCGCGCCGATCGAGGAGGCGGAGCTCGGCGGTTCGTACGATGTGATCGTCTGCGGCCTGCCCTTCAACAACTTCCCGCCGAAGCTCATGCGGCAGATCTTCCGCCGGATGTTCGAGCTCCTGAAGGAGAACGGCGAGCTCGTCTACTTCGAGTACGCGGGCGTGCGCGTGATGAAGGGTCCCGTGATGGACCGGGCCGGGCGGGCGCGGCTCAAGCGCATCGATGCGATCGGCAAGTCGCTTCGGCGCAAGCATGACGGCAGCAAGGAGCTCGTCCTCGGCAACTTCCCGCCTGCGATCGCCTACCGCCTCAAGGCCGGTGCGGCGAAGAAGCCCGCAGGAAAGCGCCGGTCGCTCACAGCGACGCGCTGAAGCGCTCGCCGGGGACCATCGACAGCGCGAAGCCCGCGAAGAGATGCGCGATCCGGTTCAGGTCGCGCAGGCTCGTCATCTCGACGGTCGTATGCATGTAGCGAATCGGAAGCGAGACGAGCCCGCAGGGGATCCCGCCCTGCACGAAGATCGCGTCGGTGTCGGTGCCCGAGCCGCCGGGCGTCGCCGCACGCTGCAGCGGAACCGCGATCGACGCGGCGACCTCGGTGAGCCGGGCCACCACCTCGGGCTGCATCGCGCCGCCGACGGCGATCTTCGGGCCGCCGGCAAGCTTGAAGAGCCCGTGCTGCGCATGGCTGATTCCCGGGCTGTCGGTCGCATGACCGACATCGGTCACGAGCGCGACATCCGGCGCGAGCGTGCGCGCGATCATCTGGGCGCCGCGAAGCCCCACTTCCTCCTGCACCGTCGAGACGGCGACCACGCGGACCTTGAGCTCGCCCGCCCGCACTGCGACCAGGCGCAGCGCCTCGGCGGCGATCCAGGTGCCGATCCGGTTGTCGAGCGCGCGCGCGACGACGAGATCGTCGGAGAGCTGCATGAATCCGTCGAGGAAGACGCCTGCGTCGCCGATCTGGAGCCGCGCCTTCGCCTCGTCGGCGCTGGTCGCGCCGATGTCGATGAAGAGCTCGTGCATCTTCCGCACCTTGCCCTCGGCGGACTTGTCCTGCAGGTGGATCGCCGTCGCCCCGATCAGCCCGACGACCGGGTTCCGCACGCCGGGCACCGACGACTGGAAGCGCACGCGCTTGCCGACGATCGATCCGGTGTCGATGCCGCCGATCGCCTTGCAGTACACGAAGCCCTTGTCGTCGAAGTGATTCACCATCAGGCCGATCTCGTCGGCGTGGCCGCAGATGGCGATGGTCGGGACGCCCGGCCCCTCGGGCCCGAACGACGCGAAGCAGTTGTTGTACGAGTCGTTCCACGCCTTGCCGGCGAAGCCGCGGACATACTTCATCCACACGCGCTGTCCGTCGCGCTCGAAGCCGGAGGGGCTCGGAGTGTCGAGCAGTTCCTTGAGGAACACGAGGCTCTCTGGGCGAATCACATCGGCGGGTCCGGGCGCAGCAGGGGCGGTGGTCATCGCCGCAGGATAGCGGTGCGTGCGACGGGCCCCGCCGCTCCGGCAGCCGTGGCACCGTGAAACGAGGCTCGCCGCGCGGGGGTGCGCGGCGAGCCTGCGATGCGGTAGGGTCGGCGGTTGTGGCGGAAGCGGGTCAGGAGGGGCGCTTGGGGCGGGCCTTCAGGCGCGGCGTTCCATCGGTGAACATCTCGTTCGCTCCACGGATCGGGGGCGCTGCTCCGGGCGCTTGCGCCGCGGATGCGGATGGCGGCACCGGCTGCTGCGGAGCGGGCACACCCGGGCGTGCCATCGGCTCGATCGCACGAGCGGGGTTCGAGGGCGCCTGCGGAGTCGACGGTCCGAGGCGGCGGGTGCGTGCCTCGTCGATCGATCGGCCCATGTTCTGGATCAGCGACCGCAGCTGCTGCGCGTTTCGGGTGTGTCGGTTCGAGTGCATGGTCTTCTCCGGCTTTCCGCGGCTCGGGCGGGAACGCCTGCGCGGGAACTTCTGCCCACCTCGCATCGGACGATAAACGGCTCGAGTTTGGCGATGGTTCTCTCTTTCTTCGGACTTGCCCCTCCAGACGGTCTGCAGGGCCGAAATTGGCCCCGGAAACGCGTTTAGACTGTCCGCCCCCATCCGGGAAACCCACAGGCCGCCCCCCATGCAGACCGTCTCCAGCCTTCTCGCCGTTGCAGCGCTCGCCCTCCCCGCAGCCGGAGCCGTCGTCGACCTCCCTCGGTATCCCTCGCTCTCGCCCGATGGCTCCGTCGTCGTCTTCAGCTGGCGCGGCGACCTGTGGCGCGCAAACTCCGCGGGCGGCGACGCGACGCGCCTGACCTCGAACCCGGCCGCCGAGTCGCGCAGCGCGTTCACTCCCGACGGATCGCGCATCGTCTTCGAGAGCGAACGCGACGGGCTCAAGAACCTGTGGTCGATGACTCCGGATGGAGGCGACCTCCGTCGGCTCACCGAAATGGACTCGCCGTTCGCACTGACGGCGGTGGGCCGGCTCGGCGAGGACATGGTCGTCTTCATCGAGAGCACCCTTGAGGGCGACCTCTACCGCTCGCCGCGGCCGTTCGTCGTTCCGATCGCAGGCGGTACTCCGGTCCGGCTGCACGATGCCTTCGGCGGCGGCGCGAGCCCGTCGCCCGACGGCAAGAAGATGCTGTTCGAGCGCGGCGGCAGCGGGCTTCCGCGCCGGGGCTACACCGGCCCCGACAACCGGAACCTCTGGCTGTACGACACCGAGTCCAAGGCGTTCGAGCAGCTCACGAAGCACGGGGGCTACGACGCGTCGCCGCGGTTCCTCGGCGCGGGCGAGTTCCTCTATCTCTCCGACCGAGGCCGCACGGCGGTGAATGTCTTCCGCGCGCAGCTGGGCAAGGATGTCGACTCGGTCGCATGGATCACCGACTTCGAGAAGGACGATGTGCACGGCCTCGCCGTCTCGGCCGACGGCCGCACGGCGGTCTTCTGCGTCCTCGGCGACCTCTACCGGCTCGACCTCACGAAGTCGGCGCCGACCTATGCCAAGGTGCCGCTGAACGCGGCGGACGACGGGCTGCTCGACCGGGAGTTCAAGCAGGTCGGGAAGCTCGTGAGCGAGGCCGCGCTCTCGCCCGACGGCAAGAGCATGGCGATCGTCGCCGATGGCGATGTGTTCGTGCGCGCCGTCGAGGAGAAGAGTCCGACCCGCCGCGTGACGGCCGGCGAGGCGCGTGAGCGCGACCTCTGCTGGAGCGCGGACGGCGTGACCCTCTACTACGCGTCCGACCGCGACGGAAGCGACTCGATCTACGCGGCCACCGTCGCCGAGACCCGCGCGGAGGCGCGCAAGCGCGGCAAGGGCGAGCCGGCGCCCGCCGAACCTGCAAAGACCGATCCGCCGGCGGTGACGCCTGAGCCGGCCGCGCCCGCCGCGCCGACGCCGGAAGCGAAGGCGGATGAGAAGGCGCTCGAGCCCAAGAAGGAGGAGCCCAAGAAGGACGAGCCGAAGAAGGACGCCCCCTCCCCGGCCGAGCGCTGGGCGGACGCGGTGCGGTTCGAGGAGAAGGCCGTCACGGTCGGCCCCGACGACGACCGTCGGCCCGTCGCGAGCCCGGACGGCAAGTCGCTGCTCTTCACCCGCAATCTGGGCGATCTCGCGCGCCTCGATCTGGCCACCGGCGAGGTCGCGGTCGTTCGACAGGGCTGGGACGACGAGCTTGAGTATGTCTACTCGCCCGACGGCAGCATGATCGCGTTCGCCGAGAGCGACCAGGATTTCAACAAGGACATCTGGATCGCCCCCTCTGACGGCTCCCGCGCGCCGGTCAATGTCACGCAGCACCCCGACAACGACGGACGCCCGCGGTTCTCCGCTGACGGCCGCATCCTCTCGTTCCTTTCGGAGCGCACGAACGAGGAGAGCGACCTCTGGCTGGTCATGCTCGACCGGGATCTCGAGGGCTACTCGCCGCGTGATCTCGACCAGTACTTCAAGGACGCCGGCGATGCCGCGAAGAAGCGCAAGCCGCTGGAGCCCGAGAAGAAAGACGACAAGAAGGACGACAAGAAGGACGAGAAGAAGCCAGCCGTCGCGAAGCCGTTGCTGCCCGAGCTCGAGCTCGACGACGCGTACCTGCGCGTACGGCGCGTGACGAGCCTGCCGGGCGATGAGGGCAACGCCGAGCTCGCGCCCGCCGGCGACCGACTCTACTTCACCGCCACCGAGGGCAAGGATGCCGCGCTGTTCTCGATCAAGTACGACGGCACCGAGCAGAAGAAGCTCGGTGCCGCGATCGCGGTCGCCGGACTCACCCTCACCGGAGACCGGCTCTATGGCGTCTCCTCCGGCCAGGCGCAGACGGTCGGCTCCGCGGGCGAGGTCAAGACCATCGACATCGCCGCGACGAGCGAGGTCGTCCTCGCCAAGCGCAACATGCAGAAGCTCGGCGAGATCTCCCGCATCATGGGACGCCGCTTCTATGTCGATCCCGCGGAGAAGGGCCTCGACTGGGCGGAGCTCACCGCGCGCCACAGCCAGCTTGCCGCGCGCGCGCGCACGACCGAGGAGTTCGACTTCGTCGCGAACATGTTCATCGGGCATCTCGACGCCTCGCACCTCGGAGTTCGCTCGCCGGAGGCGGGAGGCGGCGGAGGGCGTGGCGCGCCGGCTGCGTCTGGTCCGCGATCGCAGGGCCGGATCGGCGTGGCGACGCGCGCCGCGGCCGACGGGCGCGAGATCGTGTCCGTGCTCGCCGACGGGCCGGCGGCGCTTGCGAGCCCGAGGCTCGAGCCCGGCGACATCGTCACGATGATCGACTTCGAGCGCGTCGATCCGACGAAGCCGCTCGAGACCGCGCTTGCGGGCAAGATCGGCCAGGAGGTCTTCGTCTCGTTCGCCCGTCCGGCGAAGCCCGGCGCCGCGGATCCGCGCCCGGCGCAGCTCGGCGCGATCGTGGTTCCGGCGTCGTCTGCGGCCGAGCGCGCGCTGCTCTACCGCGCGGAGACGCTCGCCAACCGCGCGAAGGTCGTGGAGCGGTCGGGCGGCCGGATCGGATACATCCACATCCAGAGCATGGATCAGGCGTCGCTCGACCGCTTCGAGCGCGATCTCTTCGCGGCGGCCAACGGACGCGACGCGCTCATCATCGATGTCCGCAACAACGGAGGCGGATTCACCGCCGACCGGCTGCTCTCGTCGATCGATGTGCGGCCGCATGCGTTCGCCATTCCGCGCGAGGGCGATCGCGCGCGCCGCAACAGCTACCCGCAGGACCGGCTGTTCATCCAGCGCTACACGCTCCCGAAGGCGATGCTCTGCAACGAAAAGAGCTTCTCGAACGCGGAGATCATCTCGCACGCGTTCAAGACGCTCGGGCTCGGCACGCTCGTCGGCCAGCAGACCGCAGGCGGCGTGATCTCGACGGGCTCTGAGTCGCTCGTCGACGGCACGACGGTGCGCATGCCGTTCCGCGGCTGGTTCGTCGCGGCGCCGGGCGGCGGCAAGGAGATCGACATGGAGGAGAACGGTGCGATGCCCGATGTGGTCGTCGTGCAGACTCCCGAGGACGAGTCGCGCCGCGTCGATGCGCAGCTCGAGCGCGCGGTCGACGAGCTCCTGAAGGAGCTCGCCGGGAAGTAGGCGCGGGCCGTGGGTTCAGAAGTCGTCTGGCCGCTCCACGCCGCGTCAATCCTCGTCGGGGGATACCTCGTCGGGCGAGCGCTCGTCGGGGGATACCTCGTCGCGCAGCTTGCGCCCGTCCTCGGCGATCGAGTCGTAGATCGACGCGAGCAGTCCGACGAGCGGAAACTTGCCTTGCAGAGGCGACGGACCGAGCCGCCGGAGGAGCGCATGCGGTGCGAACGGCTCGGTCTCGGCGGGCATCTCGTCGATCTGTCGGCCTGGCCGCCAGAATCCATCGAGGCAACGCTCGAGCGGCAGCGCCTCGGGCACCGCGTCGACGGCCGGTGGCGTCGAGTGCGCACGCGCGACGCCGCGGGTCGCGATGGCGCGCGCCTCCTGCAGGCGCTCGAGCAGGCGCTGCCCGTCGAGCCCGCGCAGGGTGAACGCAAGGAGCGGGTCGCCCGCAAGGCGCTCGATGAGGAGCGCCGCGACGCACGCGATGTGCTTGCATGCGCCTGAGGCGCCGCAGTTGCAGCTTCGGTGCACGGTGGCCGCGTCGGTCGGAACGAGCTGCTTGCCGAGCGACACGAACGGCTGCTCGACGAGCGGCGGCATCTCGCCGGCGAGGAGCTTCGCCGAGTAGACCGCCTCGCGCGCCATGATTCCCACGACGCGGTCCCAGTCCGCGGGCCCAAGCGTCTCGGGCGCGATGCGCACCGTGTAGGGCCTCGGCTGGCGGCCCTGGACGGTCGCCTCGACGCCGGCGGCCGTGATCTGCAGCACCGCGGTCTGGCCGGCGCGCGCGTAGTCGAGCCCCTCGGTCTTCGCGAGCTCGTCGATGCCGGAGAGCAGCAGGCCCGACCACGCGTCGGCCGGCCACGCGAGCATGTCGATGCCCTCGCGGCGACGCAGGCGGATGCCGTTCTTGAGCCGCCGCGGCCCCTCCTGCCTGCGCATCGGGCGCGACGCAGGCCCCGTGTTGAAGGTCGAGTTTCGCGCGAACGGCGAGGCCGGCTGCGGCGGCTGCGAGCCGACTTCTTCGGGCGTGCTCATTCCTCTTCCTCCAGGGTGTCGCGTCGGAGCGTGAGGAGCTCGCGGAGCTGCCCGGTCGAGAGCTCCGTGAGCCACGACTCGCCGGCGCCGATGATCTGCTGCGCGAGCTCGGTCTTCTGCTCGATCATCTGGTCGATGCGCTCCTCGAGCGTGCCCTCGGAGATCATCTTGTGCACATTGACCGTGCGGTGCTGGCCGATGCGGAACGCACGGTCGGTCGCCTGGTTCTCGACCGCGGGATTCCACCAGCGGTCGAAGTGGAAGACATGGTTCGCCGCCGTGAGGTTGAGGCCGACGCCGCCGGCCTTGAGCGAGAGCACGAAGATCGGGCACTTCGGATCGTTCGACTGGAAGCGCTCGATGAGCTGCTCGCGCTTGGCCTGCGGCGTTCCGCCGTGCAGGAAGAGCGCCTCGGTGTCGATCTCCTGGCGCAGCATGGCGACGAGGAGGTGCCCCATCTGCCGGTACTGCGTGAAGATCAGCGCGCGATCGCCCGCGGCGACGACCTCCTCGACCATCTCCATCAGGCGCATCGCCTTGCCGGAGCGCATCGACAGCTTGTCCCCGGCCTTGAGCGTCGGCAGCGGCTGTGCATCGTCGTCATCCGCGCCCTGGCGCAGGAAGTGCGCCGGGTGGTTGCAGATCTGCTTGAGCTTCACGAGCGCCGAGAGGACGAGGCCGCGGCGCTTGATGCCGTCGGCGTTGTCGACGCGGTGCAGCATGTCGTTCACGACGGAGTCGTAGAGCTGCGCCTGCTCTGCGGTCAGCGGGACATTCTGGCGGGTCTCGACGAGCGGCGGCAGGTCGCTGATGACCGTCGGGTCGGTCTTCAGGCGGCGCAGCACGAAGGGACGCACGAGGTTCTTGAGCCGCTCCGCCTGCCGCCGGTCCTTGTGCCGCTCGATCGGCGCGGCGAAGCGCCGGCGGAACTCGCCCTGCGAGCCGAGGTAGCCGGGGGTGCAGAACTCGAGGATCGACCAGAGCTCGCTGAGGCGGTTCTCGACCGGCGTGCCGGTGAGCGCGATGCGGTGGCTCGTGCGCAGCGCGCGGATCGAGGCGGTCTGCTTGGTCGGCGGGTTCTTGATGTGCTGCGCCTCGTCGAGGGCGACGCGCCGCCAGTGCACGCGCTCGAGGCTGTCCTTGTCGCGCACGACGAGCGCGTAGGTCGTGACCACGATATCCGACGAGAGGGCGGTCTCGACGAACTTCTCGCCGACCGGCCGCTCGAGTCCGTGATGGACATGCACCACGAGCTCGGGCGCGAAGCGGTGGAGCTCGCGGTTCCAGTTGCCGACGACCGACATCGGGCAGACGAGGAGCGTCGGTCCGACCACCCGGCCGTTCGCCTTCTCGCGCTCGTGCTGCAGCAGCGCGATGAGCTGCACGGTCTTGCCGAGGCCCATGTCGTCGGCGAGGCAGCCGCCGAGGCCGAAGCGGTCGAGGAACGCGAGCCACGAGAGCCCCTGCGCCTGGTACGGACGCAGCGTTCCCTGGAACCGCTCGGGCTGCTCGACCTTGACGAACTTCTCGTCGCCCTTGAAGCCGAGGAGCTCGCTCACCCAGCCCTGTGCGTCGAGGCCGAGGATCGGCAGTCCGGTCTCCGGCGCATCGAGGCCGTTGCCGAGGCGGATCGCCTGCATGACGGTCATCTGTCCGCCGGGGTGCTCCTTGAGGAAGCGGATGGCGCCGTGGAGGTCGTCCGGGCGGATCTCGACCCACTGTCCGTTCACGCGCAGGAGCGGCGAACCCTGTCCGGCGAGCCGCTGGAAGGCCTCGATCGAGAGCGACTGGTCGCCGAGCGCGATCTGCCACGAGTAGTTGACGAGGCTGTGGAGCCCGAGGTGGCTCCCCTCGCCGTCGGCGCCGCTGCCCCCGCCAGAGGGGAGCTGTGCGTTGCCCGAGTCGATCAGCAGGCGCGCGCCGAGTCGGCTCGCGGGCTGTCCCCACCAGCTTGGCGAGAGGACGACGAAGCCCGACTCCATGAGGATCGGGCGGAAGTCGCGGAGGAACGCGTAGGCCTCGTTGGTGGTGAGCTCGATCCCGGACGGCGTCGACTCCTCGAGGGCCTTCTCGACCCGCGGCCAGATGCGCGCGGCGCGTGCGAGCTCGGCGAGGAGCACATCGCCCGCGGGCTCGCCCTCGCCGCCGAAGCGCGCGAGGAGACCCTTGAGGCCGTCCTTGCCCTGCGCCCAGATCTGGTCGGCGTCGATCACGACCGGCGGATCGTCGTTCGTGATGAGCTTGAACGAGATCGACCACTGCGCGTTGCGGCCGACCTCGTCGTCGGACTCGAAGCTCGTCGGATCCGGCTCGTTGAGCTCGAACGCGAGGCGCACGAAGCGCGACTCGCTTGCGGCATCGAGCGACGACAGCCACTGACGCGCGCCACGCATGAGATGCGTGTCGCTCGCCTTGACGCCCTGCACGGTGTCCGCGCGCCCGAGCAGGCCGGAGAGCCATGCGACATGCGGGTCGGCGTGCGGGTCGCGGTCCTCGATCGCGTCGCCATAGCTCTCGCTCTCGAGGACGCGCCGGGCCTCGGCGTCGACGAGGCCGAGCAGCGCCGCCTCGATCACCGCCCAGGGCTGCGAGCGCAGGTCGTCGTCGACGCAGCGCGCGCTGGCGGGAATCGACGCAAGCAGCGCGCCGAGACGCTGCGCGGGCGCGCCGTCGGCGAGCCACGGCTGCCAGACCGCGCGGAAGCGCCCGGACTTCTCCTGGATGAGCGACGGGACGACGCGCTGGTCCGCGATCAGGTTCGCGGCGAGCGCAGCCACCTCGCGCCAGAAGCGGAGGTCGTGCCCGGCGTGGACTCCCTCGGCGATGGGTTCCTCCTCGTCGCCGAGCGCGAGGAGGAAGCGCAGGGCGGCGGTCGACTCGACCGCCACCGCGGGCACCTCGAGCTGCGTCAGGTGGGCGATCGACTCGTCCGTGAGACCAAGCGTGTTGGCGAGTCGGTCGCTCGGAAGCGGGGTCGTGCCGGCGGCGGTGGTGGTGCAGGGCAGCTGCAGCCTCAGCGACGCGGCATCCGCCACGATGTCGTCGCCCGCGAGCAGGCCGCGCGCGAGGATCGCGGCGCGAAGGCGGTCGGAGTCGCAGGCGAAGGCGTGGCGAGCACCGGCCTGCACGCCGCCGCCGGCCTCCGTCGAGCCGTGGAGCACCGCGAGCGCGTGCCCGACCAGCGCGTCATCCTCAGCCCACAGATGGAGCCGCTCACGAGTCCAGACAGCATGAAGTACGAGCATGGAGAGGCCGGTCACTCGGGGCGGGAACACTCGCGCGCGGCACGAATCCGCGACTGATTGCGCTGGGATTTGAACCCAGGACCTACGGCTTAAAAGGCCGCTGCTCTACCGACTGAGCTACGCAATCGCGAAGGGGAATAGTGTAGCGAAGCCCGCCGCAGCCGACGCCCCTCCGCACCGGTTCGCGACCGCGGAATTCCTTTCACAAACCGCACAGATCGCCTCAACCGCATAACCGCCGCCGCCGATAGGGCCGACAGCGGCAAGTGCCGCGGGAGCATCCATGCGCGATTCGTCACTTCTTCCGACCGTCCGTTCGCTGACCGCCACGGTCGTTCCGTGCGCCCTCGCGATGATCGCAGTCGGCTGTGCCGGACCAGGCGGCTCCGTCCCCGCGCGGAAGTCGGTGTCCGCATCCGCGACGCCGGCCGACACCAAGCCGCCGAATTCGGGCGCCGAGGCGACGACCACCTGGGACGACGAGGTCGCATCCGCGGCCGCGACGGGTTGGGACACGATGCCGCTTTCCCGCCGATCGCGCGGCGCCGAAGGGTCGCAGTCCGAACCGAGTGGAGGCGGCCTTTCCGACGGCGGAGGCAACCTCGCGCAGGTGAGCTTCGCGACCGACGGCGGCGACTACTCGCCCGATGTCGACAGGACAGGCACCTTCATGGTGTACGCCTCGACGCAGCACCGGCCGACCTTCGACATCTACCGGAAGTCGGTCGATGGCCGCACGGTCACCCAGCTCACCACCGATCCAAGCGACGACCTGATGCCCTCCATCGCGCCCGATGGCTCGCGCATCGCCTTCGCGTCGAACCGCAACGGAAACTGGGACATCTACATGATGCCGATCGGCGGTGGCGCTCCCACGCAGCTGACCGCTGACTCGGACGAGGAGGTCCAGCCGACCTGGGCACCCGACGGTCGGCGTCTGGCGTTCTCCCGCAAGAACGGCCGCACCAACACCTGGGAGATCTGGATCATCGACACGCAGAATCCCGGCCTGCGCTCGTATGTGTGCGAGGGATTCCTGCCGCGTTGGTCGCCCGACGAGAAGAAGGACGTGGTCCTCTTCCAGCGTGCCCGCCAGCGCGGGTCGCGCCTGTACGGCGTGTGGACCATCGAGCTCGTGCAGGGCGAGGGACTCAGTCCGACCGAGATCGTCAGCGCGCGCAATGCCGCGGTGCTGCAGCCCGGCTGGTCGCCGGACGGCGGGAAGATTGTCTTTACGACGGTCGTGAGCCCGGGCGGCGATTCCGAGTGGCCGGAGCAGTCTGACATCTGGATCATCAACGCAGACGGCACAAGCCGGGTCGGCCTGACCAACGGCCGGTTCCGGAACATGCAGCCGACCTGGGGTGCTGACGGGCGCATCTACTTTGTCTCGAACCGGAACGGCCTCGAGAACATCTGGTCGATCGCCGCAGATGGCGGCCAGAAGGCAGCAGGATCAGTGGAGTTCGCGGCAGAAACGGCCGCGAAGTCGCGCAGTTTCCGTGCCGACGAGCCGGTCGTCGGGAAGAACGCCGCACTCCGCAGCACCGACGCGGGAGGCACCCCGACCCTCCTGCGGGCCGACGACTGACCCCTTCCGACGGGCCAGGCTTGGGTCCGGCACCGGACTGGCGCTGCACTGGCATGGCGTTTGCGACCGATATCCCCATCATGGGACGCCGCACATCTGTCGTGTTCTCCGGGTTCTTGCTGACGCTGGCCACGCTCGCAGGCGCGTGCCAAGGACGCCCCGCGCAGCCATTGGTGCTGAAGGCGCCATATCCGGCTGAGCGCGTCTGGGCTGTTGCGCCGTTTGCGAACGAGTCTGGCGTGTCGGGCGTGGACGGCGCGATGGTCGCAGACCGTTTCGTCTCCGAGATCGAGCAGGTCGACGGCATCCGCTGTCTTCCGCTCAACCGCACGCTCGCCGCGATGAAGTCGCTGGGCATGAACGGGATTCGTGACCTTCAGCAGGCTTCGACACTCATGCGCACGCTCCAGGTCGACGGGCTGGTCCTCGGGACCGTCACGGAGTGGGATCCGTACCGTCCCCTTCGCTTTGGCGCTGCCATCGAGGTGATCTCGGCGGCGGAAGGCGCCGACCGGAAGCCGATCGACCTCAAGGAGCTCACGATGCCCACGGCCGAGTCCGGTGGTCGCGGAGGCGCACAGCAGGCAAAGGCCGAGGTCTCCCAGGGTTCCCGCGTCTTCGACGCCCGAAGCAACGAGACCTTGACCGAACTCGAGCGCTATGCTCGGGGGCGGTTCGATCCAGACTCCGCGCTCGGGGCAGAGGCCTACGAGACCCGGATGGATCTCTTCACACGCTTTGGGGCATTTGTGCTGACTCGCGACCTGCTGGAGCAGGAAGCCGCGCGGCTCGGCGTCGCCCTGACGGCGGGTCGGGCCGAGCGCGCCCCGGCGGAGTAGGTCGGCTCCAACTTCAGGTCCGAGATGATTTTGGCAGGGTCCGCGGAAAAACAAGTGAACCAATCCGGCCATCGGGCCGATAGCCACAGTGGGCCGGGCCGTGCGGCCGGTGAGTGATCTGGAATCTGCGGTGCCGGAGAAGCGATGACCGGAGAAGTGATGAGTCGGGTGGGATCAGCGAACGAAACCGAGCACAGCGAGGCGCCAGGACGCGCCGAATCGAGGCAACAGCCATGAACGAGAACCTTCCCATTGTCGAGCGCTTCCTCTCGTACCTCATCGACGAGCGCGCCTTCAGCCCCTACACCTCGCGGTGCTATGGGCTCGACCTGCGCCAGTTCGTCGAGTACCTCGAGGGCGAGCTCAAGTCCCGCGTCGACATGAAGTCCGAGCAGGCCGCGCTCGACGCCGCGAGCGCGAAGAAGCCGGCGCCGGCATCCATCACCGCCACGATCCTCTCCTGCGATGTCGAGCGCATCCGCGGGTTCCTCTCGAAGCTGAGCGAGCAGAACTACTCGCCCGCGACGATGGCGCGCAAGATCGCCACGCTCCGCAGCTTCCACAAGTGGCTGGAGAAGCGCGGGCTTACCGCCACCAACCCGATGACCCTGATCCGCACGCCGAAGCAGCAGCGGCGGCTCCCGAAGCACATCTCGGTCGACGAGATCGAGCGTCTGCTCTCCGCGCCCGAGGACGCCGACCTGCTCGGTGCGCGCGACCGCGCGATCCTCGAGACGCTCTATTCGACTGGCATCCGCGTGTCGGAGGTCGTCGCGATCAACCGTGGCGATCTCAACGAGTCG
>Ga0209770_10000567_pt1 | contig 20075 bp, 16 predicted proteins | sample LauGreSu1BDMLBDD_2_FD_187572 | JGI IMG/M metagenome (GOLD analysis project Ga0209770, IMG submission 187572) | Freshwater lake microbial communities from Lake Michigan, USA - Su13.BD.MLB.DD (SPAdes) (version 2) | ecosystem: Environmental > Aquatic > Freshwater > Lake | place: Lake Michigan, USA...
CGGCGGCAGCCCGCCGTAGCGGCGAATGGTCGCCTCGCCGGCGTTATAAGCCGCCAGCGCGGTGGGCAATTCGAGACGGCTCAAGAGGTCCTTGAGGTGGCGCACGCCGGCCTCGATATTCGCCTTGGGGTCGTAGGAGTTCTTGACCCCGTACTGGCGGGCCGTGGCCGGCATCAACTGCATGAGGCCCCGGGCGCCCTTCTTCGACCGGGCGCGGGCCTCGTAGTTGGATTCCTGCTCGATGACCGCGTGAATGAGCCGGGCATCCACCTGGTGGGTGGCGGCCACCGACGAAATCAGGTCGGCAAAGGGCCGGGCGGCCAGCACCTCGTCTGCGACCACGGGCACCAGGGGGGCGACGGGCACGGCCGGCGCCGGCACTTCAGCCGCCGCGGCAACCGCCGGCACCGGGTAGGGCACCTCGTCGGGGTCAACACGAGTGACCATGGCCGCCGGGAACGACACTTCCCCGCCGGCCCTCAGCACGGCGGTGGCCATGTCGCCGTCAACGCGGTAGGACTGCACCGACATGGTGCGCCCGGTCTTGAAAACAAGGATCTCCGCGCTCGCGGCCGTCGCAAACAGCATCACCGAGGCGGCGAGGGCGAAGATCCGGACCATGGTTACTGAATAAAGGCGTGGAAGACGCGGACGCCGAGTTCGCGCGGGTCGCCGCTCTTCATCGCCGGGTCCAGCGCCGGCACGAAGGTCTTGTCGGCCGTGAACTTCATTTCGACCATGTCACCGGTCCCGAGCTGGGCGGCGGTCACGGTGTAGGTGCGCACCGGCGCCTCGGTGGCGCTGAGCGGCACGGTCGTCAGCACCTGGTCGCCCACGGTGATGGTCAACTGCTGCGCGGTGTTCGGGCCGGCGGCCGGGTTATCCACCTGGAGGAACAGCACGACGTCGCGCTTGGGGTTGCGGAACGAGAGGGTCGCCTCTTTCTTGGTCCACTGCCACTCGGTGCGGCCGGCGCCTTCCGCGACCACCTCGGCCGGGTGCCAGCCGTCCTTGAAGATGACGAAGATGTTCTCGGTCTGCGGGAGCAGCTCGAAATCGACGACCTTGTAGGAGCGATCGCCACGGTCGACGTTGGTCAGCTTCAGACGGTCGTTGCTGCCGGGCGTGTAGATGCCGGCCACGACCTTGGCTGCGCCGACGTAGGGATAGCTCGGAACGAACATCGTCCGCTTGTATTGGACCGTCTGGCCGGGCTTCCACTCGGTAGTCGGCGTCGGCGGCTCGTGGTCGTCGGTCCACATCAACTCATCGTCGGCGTCGAGGAAGTGGACAAAAACGCGGCGCGCGCCCAGGTTGGGGGCGCCGGCGGCCGCCGTGAAGTTGTAGGTAACCTCGACCGGGCTACCGAGCGCCACCTTCGGGCGTGACAGGGACACCTCAAGGGTGCCGACCGGCGGGGTCGTGTCTTCAGCCTTGCCACAGGCCGCCAGGGTAGCGACCAGGGTCGTAAGTACAGCAGCTGTCCGCAATCTACTAACCATGTCTCTCCGTTGCATAGGGCTTCAAACGAGAATATCATGCAGTCCATCCGAATGGACACTCCACGAGACGCTCTGGGCATGGTCGAAACAAAGGGCTTTATCGGCTCGGTGGAGGCGGCCGATGCCATGGTCAAGGCCGCCAACGTGGCCTTGATTGGCACCGAATACATCGGCGCCGGCTATGTGACGGTCCTGGTGCGTGGCGATGTGGGCGCCGTCAAGGCGTCGACCGACGCCGGCGCCGCCGCGGCCCGCCGGGTCGGCGAACTGGTGTCGGTGCACGTCATTCCCCGGCCGCACGCCGAGGTCGAAAGAATCCTGCCTAAGGCTTAGGGCTTTGGCCGCCGCCGCTTCCCCACCCCAAACCGACAAGGACCTGGCGTCGATCGCCGAGGCGCGGACGCTCGCGCGCCGGGCCAAGGACGCCCAGGCCACCCTGGCCGAGTTTTCCCAGGAGCAAATCGACCGCATCGTGGAAGCCATGGCTATGGCGGTGGCGCCGCATGCCGAGGGGCTGGCCCGGCTCGCGGTCGAGGAAACCACCTTCGGCGTCGTGGCCGACAAGATTCAGAAGAACCTGTTTGCGTCACAGCGGGTGTTCGAATTCATCAAGTCCATGAAGACGGTGGGCGTCGTCAACCGCATCGACGAGCGAAAGATCATCGAAATTGCCGAGCCGTTCGGCGTCGTCGCGGCGGTGATTCCGTCGACCAACCCCACCTCGACGGCCATCTACAAGATCCTGATTGCGATCAAGGCGCGGTGCGCCGTGGTGATGACGCCGCATCCGTCGGCCGCGCGCTGCATTACCCGCACCGCCGACATCATGAACGAAGCCGGCCGCAAGGCCGGGCTGCCCGACGGCGCCATCGGCTGGATGAAGACCGTCACGCTCGAGGGCACGCAGGAATTGATGAAGGCGCGCGAGGTGTCGGTGATTCTCGCCACCGGCGGCATGGGCCTGGTCCGCGCTGCCTACAGCGCCGGCAAGCCGGCGTACGGCGTGGGCCCCGGCAACGCGCCGTGCTACATCGAGTCGAGCGCCGACGTGCGCAAGGCCGCCAACGACATTCTCACCGGCAAGTCGTTCGACAACGGCGTCCTGTGCTCGTCGCCCAACTCGGTGGTGGTCGACGAGGCGATCGAGGCGGAAGCCAGGCGGCAATTCAAGGACCAGGGCGGCTATTTCCTGTCGCCGGCCGAGACCGAGACGCTGGCCCGGCAGCTCGTGACACCTCAGCGGCTGCCCAACCCGGCTTTTGTCGGCAAGTCGGCGGTCTACATTGCCGAAAAGTGCGGCATCGCGGTGCCGGCCGGCACCCGCGCCCTCATTGCCGAGCTCAAGGGCGTCGGCCGCGACTTCCCCCTTTCAATCGAGAAGCTATGCCCTGTGCTCTCCTATTACGTCGTCAAGGACTGGCGTGAGGGGTGCGAGCGGTGCAAGCAGATCCTGAAATACGGCGGCATGGGGCACACCATGTCGATTCACTCGCAGAACGATGCGGTGATCCTCGAATTCGGCCTGCATAAGCCGGCGTACCGCATTTGCGTGAACACGCCGACGACCCACGGATCGATTGGCCTGACCACCGGCCTGGATCCGGCCATGACGCTTGGCTGCGGCGGCTTCGGCGGCAACATCACTTCGGACAACATTTCGCCGAAGCACCTGCTCAATATCAAGAGGGTGGCTTATGAACTGCGGCCAGCGACCTCGTCGCCGGTGCCTAAGGGGCCTTGGGTGCCTGAGGTGCGTAAGGTGCTCGCGCCCGGTACTCCCGCACTTCCCAAAGCGCCAATGAAACCGCAGCCTGACTCCATCTCAGCGGATGCGTTGACGAGCCGAATCGACAAATTTCTGGCAACCCGAGGCCTGGCACCCGCAAGCGCACCTGAGGCACCCAAGGCACCTTTGGCACCCCAGGCACCCTTGACACCCGAGGCCGAGCCCGAGAAGTTCGTGTGCGAAGACGATGTTCGCCTAGCGATCCGCGAGGGGAGAAAGCTCTTAATCGGGGAGCGAACCATCGTGACACCGTCGGCGCGCGACGCCGGTGAAGCCGCCAAGGTATTGGTTCAGGCTGGCTGGCCATCTGTAAACAGCTGAGCCATAACAGGTTGACCCCAAAGTTGGCCGCGTGCTACCCTGCCTCGGGTAACTGCTAACTCTGCCGAATGCTGAATCGCCGAACGCTTCCCCTCGCGCTGCTCTGCTGCACGACCGTGCTCGCCGGATGCGTGACGGGCGCCAGCGTCAAGACCGCGAAGGTCGTTCCGCAGCAACCTCCCGCCGCCGTCGCGCCGCTTCCGGTGGCGCCGCCGCTGCCGGATCCCATCGCCACCCTGATTGCCGAGTCTGACCGGCATTTCGCCACCGCCCAGCAGGAACTGACGCTCGGACATCTCGAGCGTGCGCGCGGCGAGTTCGACCGCTCGCTCGACATCCTGCTCGAGTCGGCCGGCGGCGCCCGCGCCGACGCGCGGTTGCGCGAGCACTTCGACCGGCTCGTCGACCGCATCAGCGTCCTCGAACAAGGCGCCCTGGCCAAGGGCGACGGCTTCACCGAAACCAGGACCGAGCCGGCCTCCATTGACACGCTGCTGGCCATCTCGACGTTCGACACGGCCAAGCCGACACTGGCCACGGCCGAGGCCGTCGAGGCCGACCTCGAAACGACGGTCCACGACATTCCGATTCCGACCAACGACCGCGTGCTGCGCTACGTCGAGCTCTTCCAGGGACGGTTGCGCGAGTTCCTCACCGAGGGCCTGTCGCGCGGCGCCCAGTACCTCCCGATGATCCAGGCCACGTTCCGGGCCGAGGGTCTGCCCCTCGACCTGGCATACATTCCGTTGATCGAAAGCGCCTTCAAGCCGTCGGCGCTGTCACGGGCCCAGGCGCGCGGCGTGTGGCAGTTCATGCGCGGCACCGCGCTCGAGAACGGGCTGAAGGCCGACTGGTATATCGACGAGCGCGCCGACGCCGAGAAGGCCACCCTGGCGGCGGCCAAGTACCTCAAGACGCTGCACGGCATGTTCGAAGACTGGCACCTGGCCATGGCCTCGTACAACGGCGGGCCCGGGCGCGTGAAGCGGGCGCTCACCCGCAGCCGCAAGAACGATTTCTGGCAACTGAGCGCGACCACGCGCTTCCTGCCCCGCGAGACGCGCGACTACGTGCCGATGATCCTGGCCGCCGTGATCATTGCCAAGAACCCGGCGCAATACGGCTTCGACATCGAACCCATGGTGTTGCCCGCGACCGACACCGTGATGGCCCCGCCCGCGCTCGACCTGCGGCGCGTCGCCGAGTGGGCCGGCGTATCGGTTGACGACATCCAGAAGCTCAACCCCGAATATCGCCGCTGGACGACGCCGGTCAAGGCCGGCCAGTACTCGATCCGCGTGCCGCAGGGCACGGCCGACCGCGTGCGCGACGGCCTGGCGGCCTCGGCCCCGAGCCAGCTGAATGCGTTGCAGTGGCACACGGTCAAGAAGGGCGAAACCATCGCCACGATTGCCAGGAAGCTGCGCGTGAACCGCACCGACCTGGCGGAAGCCAATTACCTGAAGGTGAACTCGCGGGTGAAGGTCGGCGCCAAGCTGATCATTCCGCGCATGCCTTCGTCCACGCTGCTGGCGCGGGCGTCGTCCGCTGACCTCGAGAAAGCCGCCGCCGCGACGGTGGAAGAGATTCTTGCGGAAACCGCGGCGATGCCGGAACCGGCCGCGGCCAAGACCTACCGGGTGCGCGCCGGCGACACGCTGTCGGCCATTTCGCGCCGGACCGGCGCCTCGGTGGCGCAACTTCAGCGCTGGAACAAGCTGCGCGGCACCAGGGTGAACGTCGGTGACCGGCTCGTCGTCCAGCCGCCGGCTGCCAGGAACGCCAACCAGTAAGGCCGTGCCGGCCGGCCGGGCGGCAGGGCCGCTCGTTCCGGGCGGCCGTCTCCTATGCCAGTTTTGATTCGCCGCTGTGCTTGCGCAGCGACTTGATGCCCTGCTCGATTCGCTCGGCGACTTCGCGCTCGCGCTGCAACGCCCGCAGTGTGTTTTGCGCTTCCTGCACCATGAAGTCGAGCCGCGCCAGCTTCTCGCCGACGTGGTCGATGACAGCGCGCTGTTCGCCCAGCATCTCGAGGTTGACGTTGATGTCGTCGAGCAGGTTGGTGATGGCGGTGGCGCGGGTCTGGACCTCTTCCACCATCTTGCCGCGCGCCTCGATGTCGGCGATCTTGGCGTCAATCTCGCCGACCCGGCGTTTCTCGATCTGCTCCAGTGGCACGCGCAGAATTTGCACGCTGTCCGATGGGTTGGCGTCTCGTTAATTGCGACGGCCACCGACGGCATGGCACGCGCCCGCGGGATTTGGGCCTGAATCGCCGCAGCGGCGGACGGCCGTCCAATTGCACTGCGGTGCGCATGCTGGCAACCGTCGAGAGCGCTACCGTCGTGGGGATCGAAGCCTGCCGGGTTCACGTCGAAATCGACGTCAGTTTCGGGCTGCCCCACTTCCAGCTAGTGGGGTTGCCTGACGCGAGCGTTCGGGAAAGCCGCGACCGCGTTCGCGCGGCCATTCGCAACTCGGGATTCGAGTTCCCCGCGCACCGGATCACCATCAACCTGGCACCGGGCGACGTGCGCAAGGCCGGACCCGCCTTCGACCTGCCTATCGCCCTTGGCGTGCTGGCGGCGACCGGCAAGGTACAGACGGCAAACCTGGAGGGCGTCGTGCACGTGGGGGAACTGTCGCTCGACGGCGCCATCCAGCCGGCGCGCGGGATGCTGGCCATTGCCGCCGAGGCCCGGCGGCACGGCGCACGCGCGTTGCTCCTCCCCCACGACAACCTCGCCGAAGCCGCCGTTGTCACGGGACTTCGGCTGCTGCCGGTCCGGAGCCTAATGGAGGCAGTGATCCGCCTGAATCAGGCCCCAGCGGATTGGCCCCCGGTCCCCAACTCGCCTGGCCCCCCTAGCTCGCCTAGCCCTCCCAGCTTTCCTGGCCCCCTGGACCTGGATCTCTCCGACCTTCACGGCCAGGCCTTCGCCCGCCGCGCGCTCGAAGTGGCGGCAGCCGGCGGCCATAACCTGCTGATGATTGGTCCACCGGGCGCTGGCAAGACCCTGCTGGCGCGGCGGCTGCCGGGGATTCTGCCGCCCCTGTCATTCGACGAAGCCATTGAAGCCACGACCATTCACTCGGTGGCCGGCCAGTTGCGGCCCGGCGTTGGCCTGCTCACCGAGCGGCCCTTCCGCGCACCGCACCACACCATTTCGGATGTCGCCTTGGTGGGCGGCGGCGCCACGCCGCGGCCCGGTGAAGTGAGTCTGGCGCATCACGGGGTGTTGTTTCTCGATGAGATGCCGGAGTTCGATCGTCGCGTGCTAGAGGCGTTGCGCCAGCCGAACGAAGAGGGCCGCATCACCGTGTCGAGAGCCCTGCGCTCGGTGATGTTCCCCGCGCGTTTCGTGTTGGTCGCGGCCATGAATCCCTGCCCCTGCGGCTACCAGGGCGATGCGAAGCGCCAGTGCCGGTGCACGCCGCAGCAAACGGCGCGCTACCGGGGGCGGTTGTCGGGACCCCTGCGCGATCGGCTGGATCTAATTGTCGAAGTCGAATCGGTGCCAATCACCGCGTTGACCGAGGGACCGGCCGGCGAATCCTCAGCGGCGGTGCGCGAACGCGTGCTCACGGCGCGAGCGCGCCAACTCGCGCGCGGCGCCCGGGCGCGCGTCAACGCGCAACTGGCCGGGGACGAGCTGAAGAAGCACGCGCCGCTCAACGCCGCAGGGCGGCGGTTACTGGAACGGTCGGCGGAGCGGCTTCACCTCTCGGCCCGCGGCTTCCACCGCATCGTCCGCGTGGCGCGCACCGTCGCCGATCTCGCCGGCGCCGAGGCCATCGCGACCGATCACTTGATGGAAGCCCTTCAGTACCGGTTCGTCGAATCCACCACGTGAGTCAGGAGGCCATCATGCACACCATCGCAAGTTGACTCCAAACCATACTATGAATATGGTGATCCATATGAAGACCACGCTCAACATCGATGACGGCGTCATGATCCGGCTGCGCCGCGAGGCGGCCCGATCCGGGCGCACCATGTCCGAGCTGGTCGAGACGGCGCTGCGTGGACTGTTGCAGGCCAAGCCCGCCGCGGTGGAGCTGCGGCCGCTACCCTCCTTCAATAGTGGCGGCGCCCTCGTCGACATTGCCGACCGCGAAGCCCTCTATCGGGCCATGGAGGGACGCTGATGTTCGTGGTTGACACCAACGTCCTGGTCTACGCCGCCGACGAGAGCGCCCCGGAGCACGCGCGGTGCCGGGCCGTGGTCGAGCAATGCCGGCACCGGCACGGCGCCTGGTTCCTCACCTGGGGCGTGGTCTACGAGTTTCTCAGGGTGGTCACCCACCCACGGGTCATGCGCCAGCCGTGGACGATGGAGGCAGGACTTGGGTTTGTGGCGGCGCTGCAGGAATCACCGGGGCTGGCGTTCCTGGCGCCCACGAACCGCCACGGCGCGGTCATGGCCGAGGTTGTCGCCGAGGTCCCCGGACTGGCCGGCAACATCATTCACGACGCCCAGACCGCCGTGCTGATGCGCGAACACGGCATCCGCCGAATTTGCACCCGCGACACCGACTTCCACCGGTTTCCGTTCCTCGAACCGATCGACCCGCTCAGGGCCGGGGCGTTCTAAGCGATCATAAAGCGAAGATCTGCACGGTCCGGCAATTTGGGCTTTTGGATACCCCAGGGGCCGTGTTAGCGTTAGGGTTTCACGTCGCCGAGACGGGAAACCCAATTCACTCAGGTACTTGATGCTCTCTAAGCGATACACCATTGTTCTGGCCGACCGCACGACGGGTGTCGTGCGCCGCTTCACGATCAGCGTGAAGCTGGCGGTCGCAGTGGTTTCAATCGCAACCGGCCTGCCGCTTCTGGTTGGCGTGGGCGCCGCCTTCAAATCGAAGTACGACGTCGCCGAATTGTACGCCTCGCACGCCACCCTGGAGCTCGAGAACGCCAACTACCGCGCCGCCACCGAAACGCTGGCCGGCCAAATCGTCGCGCTGCAGACCACCATGTCGGACCTGGGCGCCAAGGCGGCACTCGACCCGGCCCTGCAGAACTCCATGGACAAGCTGCCGGCCGTGGTGAAGAACCGCGCCATGGGCGGTCCGACGGCCGGCACGGCACTGACCAGCGTCACGCCTGGCCTGGCGTCGCCGGAAAACACCTTCAGCGTGCTCAAGGACCTGCTGCAGGGCCTCGAGAGCCGCCTGGAGACCGTGCGGTCGAACGTCGACAAGCGCAACTCGCTGGCTGCCGCGACCCCATCCATCTGGCCGACCCACGGCTGGTTGTCGTCGAGCATGGGCAACCGCGCCGACCCGCTGACGGGCGAAAAGGACTTTCACCCCGGCCTCGACATCTCGGCCGACAAGGGCGACCCGGTCTATGCCACGGCCGACGGCAAGATTGCCAGCGCGGCGATGGCCGGCAACTACGGCAACCTGGTCGTGCTCGATCATGGCTACGGCATCGAAACCCGCTACGGCCACCTGTCGGCGTTCAAGGTCCGCGAGGGCCAGACGGTGAAGCGCGGCGACCTGCTCGGCCTGGTGGGCGCCACCGGGCGCACGACCGGATCGCACCTGCACTACGAAGTGCGCGCCAACGGCCGCATCCTGAACCCGCTGCAACTCCTGCTCAGCCCCCGCGGCGCCAGCGGCAACTAGGCTGGCGGCCCGAGGCTTGGGCCCAGGGCCTCGGTTTCCTAATCAAGTCCAAGGCCCAAGGCCAAGCCCTGTATAATCGGGAGATAGGCATCCTGCCTTTTTCCCATCATGTTTGGTCAGCTCCTTACTAAAGTCCTCGGCAGTCAAAACGATCGCGACCTGAAGAAGCTGCGCCCGCGCGTGGCCGAGGTCAACGAGTTCGAATCCCGCATCAAGGCCCTCAGCGACGACCAGCTCAAGGGCAAGACCGCGGAGTTCCGGACCCGGCTCGCCAATGGCGAGACCATCAACGACTTGCTGCCCGAGGCCTTTGCCGTCGTGCGCGAGGCCGGCCGCCGCATTCTCAGCATGCGGCATTACGACGTGCAACTGATTGGCGGCATGGTGCTGCACCAGGGCACGATCGCGGAAATGAAGACCGGCGAAGGCAAGACGCTGGTCGCCACCCTGCCCGCGTACCTGAATGCGCTCGAGGGCAAGGGCGTCCATGTCGTGACGGTCAACGACTACCTGGCCCGCCGCGACTCGGAGTGGATGGGTCGCCTCTACCGCTTCCTCGGCATGACGGTCGGCGTGATCCAGCACGACCTCAACGACCAGCAGCGCCAGGTCGCGTACGGCTGTGACATCACCTACGGCACCAACAACGAGTTCGGCTTCGACTACCTGCGCGACAACATGAAGTTCGATCTCGGGGCGATGGTGCAGCGCGGCCACCACTTCGCGATCGTCGACGAAGTCGACAGCATCCTGATCGACGAGGCGCGCACGCCGCTGATCATCTCGGGCCCCGCCGAAGAGTCGACCGACCTGTACTACGAAGTCGACCGCATCATTCCCAAGCTGACGCGCGGCGAGGTCCACCAGGGCCAGACCAAGGGCGAGGATCGGGAGCGCCTCGAAGCCTCGGGCGACTACATCGTCGACGAGAAGAACAAGACCGCGACGCTGACCGAGTCGGGCATGGCCAAGGCCGAGCAGCTGCTGTCGCACCGCATGCAGCCCGGCGGCCTCTACGACCCGGCCAACATGCCGCTGCTTCACCACGTGCAGCAGGCGTTGCGCGCGCACGCGCACTACAAGCTTGACGTGCAGTACATGATCAAGGACGGCGGCGTCGTGATCGTCGACGAGTTCACCGGCCGCCTGATGCCGGGCCGGCGCTGGAGCGACGGCCTGCACCAGGCCGTCGAGGCCAAGGAAGGCGTCAAGATCGAGCGCGAGAACCAGACGCTCGCGACCATCACCTTCCAGAACTACTTCCGCAAGTACAAGAAGCTGTCGGGCATGACCGGCACGGCCGAGACCGAAGCGCCCGAGTTCGCCAAGATCTACAACCTCGACGTGATGGTGATCCCCACCAACCGCTCGATGCAGCGCATCGAGGAGCCGGACCTGGTATATCGCACCGAGGGCGAGAAGTGGGCGGCCATCGTCGACGACATCATCAAGCGGCAGGAAGAGGGACGCCCGGCGCTGGTCGGCACCGTCTCGATCGAGAAGTCCGAGCGGCTCTCGACCATGCTGAAGAAGAAGGGCACCAAGCACATCGTGCTCAACGCCAAGTACCACGCGCAGGAAGCGGAAATCGTCGCCCAGGCCGGCCGCAAGGACGCAGTCACCATCGCCACCAACATGGCGGGCCGCGGCACCGACATCCTGCTCGGCGGCAACCCCGAGTACATGGCGCGCCAGCAGAGCCTGAACGAAGAAGTCGCCGAGAAGGTCGTCAAGGGCGAGGAGAAGTACGTCGACGACGACGAGTTCGTCAACTTCTTCCATATCGACAGCTTCTACCGCGTGAAGCGCGCCGACTGGGACCGCATTTACACCCACTTCAAGCGCCAGTGCGAAGAGGAACACAAGCAGGTCGTCAACCTCGGCGGCCTGCACATCATCGGCACCGAGCGCCACGAAGCCCGGCGCATCGACAACCAGCTGCGCGGCCGCGCCGGCCGCCAGGGCGATCCCGGTTCGTCGCGCTTCTACCTGTCGCTCGAAGACGACCTGATGCGCATTTTCGGCTCCGATCGCATCTCGGGCCTGATGCAGCGCCTCGGCATGGAAGAAGGCGTGCCGATCGAGCACGGCATGGTCAGCCGCGCCATCGAGCGCGCCCAGAAGCAGGTCGAGGCGCAGAACTTCGCGGTCCGCAAGCACCTGCTCGAATACGACGACGTCATGAACAAGCAGCGCGAGAGCGTCTACACGCTGCGCCGCGAGATTCTCGAGGGCAAGATTCACCTCAGCGAAGACGAAGTCAGCGACCTCCGCGGCTACGTCATGGCGACCGCCGAAGAGCTGTTCGACGAGAAGATCGAGGAGTTCATCGGCCCGGAGGTCGAGCCGGACGAATGGGACCTCCCTGCCCTGCAGCGCGACACCATGCAATTGTTCGCGCTCGGCGAGGACGACTTCGCGTCGCTCAAGTACAACGAGCTGAGCGCTGACGAAGTGCGCGACGCGCTGTGGGCGAAGGTCGTCGCCCGCTACGTCGACAAGGAACACATCGTCCCGCGCGAGATCCTGACCAAGGTCGAGCGCGACCTGATGCTGCAGATCGTCGATCAGCAGTGGAAGGACCATCTCTACTCGCTCGATCACCTCAAGGAAGGCATTGGCTTGCGCGGCTACGGCCAGCGCGATCCGCTGGTCGAGTACAAGAAAGAAAGCTTCGCCCTGTTCCAGGACATGCGGCGGCGGATCGAGGAAGAAATCGTCCGCTACCTGTGGTGGCTCAAGCCCGTGGTCGAGCGCGAAGGCGGCGAGCCGACGCTGGCGGTGCCGGCGCGGCCGGCGCCGAAGAAGCCCGTCGCGCTCAACTACAACAACCCGGCCGCTGAGCGGCCCTCGGTGTTCACCCCGCCCCAGGCGGCACCGGCCGGCGCCGCCGATGACCTCACCCAGCAACGCGGCCCGGCGCGGGTGGGCGGCGACGATGTCATCAAGACCGTGAAGCGCGACGAGCCCAAGGTGGGCCGCAATGACCCGTGCTGGTGCGGCAGCGGCAAGAAGTTCAAGAAGTGTCACGGCGCCTGACACCGATGACGCCGATTCACAACCAGGGCCGCAGATGACACAGATGACTCAGATCAAACACAGCTTGGCTGCTTCTCTGGAAGCCGGTCTCAGGACCGCCCTCACGTTCGACGACATCCTCCTCGTGCCGCGGCACTCCACCGTGCTGCCGGCCCAGGTCGACGTCACCACCCGCCTGACCAAGCACATCAAGCTGAACGTCCCGCTGCTGAGCGCGGCCATGGACACCGTCACCGAGTCGGAGATGGCCATCGCCATGGCGCAGCAAGGCGGCATGGGCATCATCCACAAGAACCTGTCGATCGAGAACCAGGCGCTCGAAGTGGATCGCGTGAAGCGCTCCGAGAGCGGGATGATCGTCAACCCGATCACGGTGGCGCCCGAGGCGCTGATTCGCGAAGCGCTCGAGCTGATGCAGAAATACCGCATCTCGGGCGTGCCCATCACCGAGGGCGGCAGCCGGGAAGGCCGGCTGGTCGGCATCCTCACCAACCGCGACCTGCGCTTCGAGACCAACCTCTCGCGCACGGTGGCCGAGGTGATGACCAAGGACAAGTTGATCACGGTGCCGGTCGGCACGACCCTCGACCAGGCGCGCGAGATCCTGCACAAGGCCAAGGTCGAGAAGCTGCTCGTCGTCGACAAGGACTTCAAGCTGAAGGGCCTGATCACCGTCAAGGACATCCAGAAGGCGATCAAGTACCCCAACGCGTGCAAGGACTCGCTGGGCCGCCTGCGCACCGGCGCCGCCGTGGGTATTGCCCGCGACACGCTCGAGCGCGCCACGGCGCTGGTCAACGCGCACGTCGACGTGCTGGTGGTCGACACCGCGCACGGCCACTCGCAGGGCGTGATGGACATCGTCAAGCAGATTCGCCACGCGTTCCCCGACCTCAACCTGATTGCCGGCAACGTGGCGACGGCGGCCGCGACCGAGGCGTTGATCAGGATCGGCGTCAACGCCGTCAAGGTCGGCATCGGCGCCGGTTCGATCTGCACCACCCGCATCGTCGCCGGCATCGGCATGCCGATGATTTCCTCGATCGCGGAGTGCGCGGCGGCGGCCGCCAGGCACGACATCCCGGTGATTGCCGATGGCGGCATCCGCACCTCGGGCGACGTGGTCAAGGCCCTCGCCGTCGGCGCCAGCTGCGTGATGGCCGGCAACCTGTTCGCGGGCACCGACGAAAGCCCGGGCGAATTGATCCTGTATCAAGGCCGGACGTTCAAGGAGTACCGCGGCATGGGCTCGATTGGCGCCATGCGCAAGGGCAGCCGCGATCGCTACTTCCAGGACGACTTCGAGCTCGAGAGCGGCACCAGCCCCGCCGGCAAGCCGAGCATGGAGAAGCTGGTCCCCGAGGGCATCGAGGGCCGCGTGCAGCACAAGGGCAGCATGTCGATGGTGGTACACCAGTTGATGGGCGGTCTCAGGGCCGGCATGGGCTATTGCGGCGCCGCGACGATCCCCGACCTGCAGCGCGACGCCGAGATCATCCGCATCACCAACGCCGGCTTCCGCGAAAGCCACGTGCACGACGTGACGATCACGAAGGAAGCGCCGAATTACCGGGTGGAATAACGAAGGCCACCTTATGAAAGACCTCAGGCGAGCCGCGTTGCTGGGCCTGCTCCTGTTCGGCACGGCCGCGTGCGACCGGGCCACCAAGCACTTCGCCATGACGACGCTGGCCGGCGCGCCGGAGCAATCGTACCTGGCGGGGACCGTCAGGCTGTCGTACCACGAGAACCCCGGCGCGTTCCTGGGCCTGGGCGCGACCTGGCGACAGGAAGTGCGCACCGCCTTCTTTCAGATCGGCAACGGGCTGTTCCTGCTTGCGACAGCGGTACTCTCGCTCCGCAGTCGCTTCTCGCGCGCGGGCCAGGCCGGATTGCTGCTGTTACTGGCCGGTGGCGTCTCGAACCTGGTCGACCGCGTCGCCATGGGCCGGGTAATTGATTTTCTCAATCTAGGCATCGGCCCGCTCAGGACCGGCATCTTCAACGTCGCCGACATGGCCATCCTGGCCGGCGTTGTCATCCTGGTCGTCGAAGGCGCCAGAAATACTTACGCGGTGCCCGTGTCGAATCCGCCGGCGCACTAGGCGCCTGGCGCCACTATCCCCTACCGCGCGGCCGCCGATAAGCGGCATGCGATATGCAAAATGGCCTGGGCATGACGTTCGTGAGCCGCCTCGCCGCCGCCGCCGGCATTTCACTGGTGCTGACGCTCCTGCTCATGCTGATCTTCCAGACCGACGCCGCGCCGCCAAACGATGTCCTCGAGGCCTCCGGCGCGAGCCCGGCGGCATCTGAGCCCGGCATCCGGCCGATCAGCCTCCGCTGACGACCACCCGACCGAGAATCACGGCCGCTTCACTGGTGGCCATGCGCCGGACTGGCCGGCACAATCGAGATGGTCCTGGTGTCTTCGCCAGTCGCGGCGATCGCGACCGAGATGCTGCCAGGCAGCGGCCGCGACAGCCGTTCGGTCCACTCAATCGCCAACACGCCTCGCCCGGCCAGCTCGCTGTCCATCCCCAACTCGTCCAGGTCGGCCTTGTCCAGCCGGTAGAGATCGACATGAACCAGCGGCAGGCGGCCGTGTCGATACTCGTGCACCAGCGTGAAGGTCGGGCTCGTGACCTCGGCCGGATCGATGCCAAGCCCCTCGGCCAGGCCGCGAACAAACGCCGTCTTGCCTGCCCCGAGATCGCCCAAGAGCAACACGACGGCGCCGGGCTCGAGGCCAGCGGCGAAACGGGCAGCAATGACGCGGGTGTCGGACTCAGAGTTGGATTGGTACACCACGTGAGCAAAATGAATCGATGACTAATCGGTGTCGAATCTGCGGCTGTTCTTAATCTGCGGCTTTAGCCACTACCCGCCGGCGGGCCGTCAGCTCCAGCACGGCATCCCCAATGTGATCGACCAAATCCGCGGCCGTCATCGACACTTCGCCATTGTCGGCATCAGCCAGCTCTCCCGCCGACCCGTGCAGGTACACCGCCAGCCGGCAGGCCGCCTCGGCGTCGAGCAGCTGGCCGAGCCACGCCGCCAGCATGCCGGCGAGCACGTCGCCGGTGCCGCCCGTGGCCATGCCGGCGCAACCGGTGGGGTTCACGAACACCTTGCCGCCGGGTGTGACCACCAACGTGCGATAGCCCTTGAGCACGACGTACAGCTGGTGACGCCTGGCAAAGTCGGTGGCAATGCCAATGCGGTCGGCCTGCAGGTCTTCGACGCTGCAACCCACCAGGCGCGCCATCTCGCCCGGATGCGGGGTGATGATCAGGTCGCGGCCGTCGCGGCCCACCAGCAGTGACGGCTCATCGGCAAAGGCGTTGAGCGCGTCGGCGTCGAGTACCAGCGGGCCGTCGTACTTATCCAACAACTCGCGCACGAACGTCGTCACGCCCTCGCCCCGGCCGAGGCCCGGGCCGGCGACAATCACGTCGGCGTCGATCCCGAGCACGGCGTCGGTGGCCGCGAAATGCACCGTCCCATCGGGTGTTTCGTCCAGGCCTTCGGTCATGTATTCCACGCCGTGCGCGGCAACGGTGGCCTGGCACGACCGCGGCGACGCCACCGTGACCAGGCCGGCGCCCGAGCGCAGCGCGCCTTGCGCGCACAGCACGGCGGCGCCCGCCTTCCCCACCGAGCCGGCCACCACGACCACGTGGCCGAAGTCGCCCTTGTGCGAGTCCACGGCCCGCGCCGGGATGAGCGGCCGCATCTGCTCGCGCGTCAGCAGCTCGATATACGGACCTTCCAGCTGCTCGAACACCTCCGCCGGAATGCCGATGTCGGCAACCACCACCTCGCCCGACTGTGACTCCGCCGGCGGCAGCACCAGCGGCAGCTTCGGCGCGCCCAGGGTGACCGTGACCGTGGCATCGATGGCATCGCCGATCAGGTCGCTGGTGTCGGCCGACATGCCTGACGGCAAGTCGATTGACACGATCGGCACGCCGCCCTCGTTGATGTCGGCGACCACGGTTTCGTAGAAGCCGGTCAGCGCCGCCGATAGCCCCGTCCCGAACATGGCGTCGATGATCAGGTCATGACCGGTAATCTCGGCGCCGTGCAGCTCCCAAGACGTCTCGTCGGCCACTTCGACGACACTCTGGCCGAGGCGGCCGAGGATCTCGAGATTGACGCGGGCATCGCCCTTGATCTCGGCGACCTTGCCGATCACGAACACCGACACGTCGACGCCGCGCTGCTGCAGGGTGCGCGCGACCACGAAGCCGTCGCCGCCGTTGTTGCCCTTGCCGCAGACAATGGCCACGCGGCGTTCGGCGAGGTCTGGATACAGGGATTCGACGGCCGCGACGACCTGCCGGCCGGCGTTCTCCATGAGCACGAGCGAGGCCAGGCCGAGGTCCTGGATGGTGCGGCGGTCGGCTTCGCGCATCTGGTCGGCGTTGAGGATTCTCATTGGGAGTCAGGAACCGGGAGTCAGGAGTCGGCCGCCTGGGGCCAACATAGCATGGTCTCGGCGTCTTGGGGTACGATCCGCGGCGATGAGCGCTTACGTCAACGTCAATGGCGTGATCACCGACGCCGCCCATGCCGTGATTCCGGTTTACGACCACGGCTTTCTCTATGGCGAGGGGGTCTATGAGGTCTTCCGCACCTACCGCGGCGCGCCCTTCCTGTTCGACCGGCATCAGGCGCGCCTGCGGGCCTCGGCGGCCCGCATTGGCCTGAGCGTCCCGTTCTCAGATGACGAGGTTCTGAAGCGCTCGCTGGCGACGATGGCGGCGGCGGGGCTGGGAGCCCCCGCCGGTGACGGGCGGCCCGGCAAGGACGCGATTGCCGGCACGGCGCGCGAGGCCTACGTTCGCATCCTGCTGACCCGCGGCGTCGGCGAGATCACCTACGACCCGGCGGCCTGCCCCACGCCGTCGCTGGTCATTATCGCCAAGCCCATTCCGCCCACACCCGCCGCGCACTACACGGACGGCATCAAGGTGGTGATGGCGGAAGACCTCATCCGCAACCATCCCGAGTCGGTGTCGCCGCTGATCAAGAGCAACAACCTGATCAACAACGCCCTGGGCATGCAGCAGGCCATCCGTGCCGGCGCGCAGGAGGCGATCTTCCGCAATTACCGCGGCGAGCTGGCGGAGTGCGCCCAGTCGAACCTGTTCATCGTGTCGAAGGGCATCGTCAAGACGCCGCCGCTCGACGCGGGGCTGCTGGCTGGCATCACGCGCGCGTTCACCATGGAAGTGGGGACGGCAGCCGGCCTCCGTTGCGGCGAAGCAGTGCTACGAGATCAGGACTTGTTCAGCGCGGACGAGGCGTTCTTCACCAGCACGACCAAGGAAATCGTACCTATCGTCCAGGTGGACGACCGCCAGATTGGTGACGGGCTTGTGGGCCCCGTCACCAAGCAGTTGCTGGCGGAATATCGCCGCGCCGCTTCCGCGTAGAGAGCGGCGGCACTGAAGTGCCGCCCTTCTGGCAGGTCTTACTGGTAGGACTCGATCGGCGGGCAGATGCAGACCAGGTTCCGGTCGCCGTACGGGTTGTCGATGCGGCCGACGGTCGGCCAGAATTTGCCGGCCCGTACCCACGGCAGCGGGTAAGCCGCTTTCTCGCGCGAGTAGGCATGCGGCCAGGTATCGGCCGACACGGCCCCCGCCGTGTGCGGCGCGTGCTTCAGCACGTTGTCCTTCGCATCGGCCGCGCCGGTGATCACTTCCTCGATCTCCTGGCGGATGGCAATCAGGGCATCGCAGAAGCGGTCCAGTTCGGCCTTGGGCTCGCTTTCGGTCGGCTCGATCATCAGCGTGCCTGGCACCGGGAACGAGACGGTCGGCGCATGGAACCCGTAGTCCATCAGCCGCTTGGCGACGTCGCCCTCTTCCACGCCCTTGGCCTTGAACGCGCGCAAGTCGAAGATCATCTCGTGCGCGACCCGGCCGTTCTCGCGCGTGTAGAGCACGTCATAGTGCTGTTCGAGCCGGGACTTGATGTAGTTGGCGTTGAGAATGGCGAATCGCGTCGCGTCGGTCACGCCGGCGGCGCCGAGCATGCGGATGTAGGCATAGGAAATCAGCAGGATGCTGGCGCTGCCCCATGGCGCCGCCGACACCGGCGGAATGGCCTGGTTGGGCACACCCGAGGTCCGGCTGAAGCTGGACGCCACGTCAACCAGCGGGTGACCGGGCAGGAACGGCGCGAGATGCTTGGCGACGCCGATCGGCCCCATGCCGGGACCACCGCCACCGTGCGGGATGGCAAAGGTCTTGTGCAGGTTCAGGTGGCACACGTCGGCGCCAATCGCGGCTGGGCTGGTCAGCCCGACCTGCGCGTTCATGTTGGCGCCGTCCATGTAGACCTGGCCGCCGTGCTGGTGGATGGTGGCGCAGATATCGCGGATCGAATCCTCGAAGACGCCGTGCGTCGAGGGATAGGTGATCATCAAGCCGGCAAGGCGCGTCGAATGCTCCTCGGCCTTGGTCTTCAGGTCGGCCACGTCGACGTTGCCGTTGGCATCGGTCGCGGTCACGACGACCGTGAAGCCGGCCATCACGGCGCTGGCGGGATTGGTGCCGTGCGCCGAGGACGGGATCAGGATCACGTCGCGGGCGCCGTCGCCCCGCGACTGGTGGTACGCCCGCATCACCGCCAGGCCGGCAAACTCACCCTGCGCGCCCGAGTTGGGCTGCAGCGACACGGCGGCAAAGCCGGTGATCGCGCACAGCGCGGCCTCCAGCTCCTCGCAAATCTGCCGGTAGCCTTCGACCTGATCGGACGGGGCAAACGGATGGATGCGCGAGAACTCTTCCCACGACACGGGGTACATCTCGGTCGCGGCGTTGAGCTTCATGGTGCACGAGCCCAGCGGAATCATCGAGGTGTCGAGCCCCACGTCCTTGCGCTCGAGGCTGCGGATGTAGCGCATCATCTCGCTCTCGGAGCGATGCGTGTTGAACACCGGATGCGCCAGGTACGCGCTCTTGCGCTGCAGCGCGTCGGGCCACGACGGGCGCTGGGCGCCCGACAGATCGACGGCCGCCGCGGCGCCGGCCGTGCCGGCCGCGGTGGCAAAGACGTCGAGAATGGCGGCCAGGTCGCCCGCCGTCACGGTTTCGTCGAGCGCGATGCCAATCTCGGTGTCGCCAACGTAGCGGAAGTTGAGCCCGCGCTGCTCGGCGCCGGCGCGGATCGATTTCGCACGCGCCGCATCGGTGGTGAGGCGCAGGGTGTCGAAATAATGCAGGTTCGACTGCTGATAGCCGAGCGAGGCCAGCGCCCCCTCGAGCGCGCGCGCGAACGTATGCACGCGCGCGGCGATGGCCTTGATCCCCTCGGGACCGTGATACACGGCATACATGGCCGCCATGTTGGCCAGCAGCGCCTGCGCGGTGCAGATGTTCGAGGTCGCCTTCTCGCGGCGGATGTGCTGCTCGCGCGTTTGCAGGGCCATGCGATAGGCGCGATGACCGTGTGAGTCCACCGAGACGCCGATCACGCGGCCCGGCAAGTGACGGACGTATTCCTGGCTGGTGGCAAAGAACGCGGCGTGCGGGCCGCCAAAGCCCATGGGCACGCCAAACCGCTGCGAGTTGCCGAACACCACGTCGGCGCCCATTTCGCCCGGCGGGGTCGCCAGCGCCAGCGCGAGCAGATCAGTCGCGACCGCCACGCGCACCCCGGCGGCGTGCGCCTTCGCGATGAACGGTGCCAGGTCTTCGAGACGGCCGGCTTCGTCCGGGTACTGGACCAGCGCGCCAAACACCAGCGGCTCGTCGAGGGCCATCGCGGCGGGGGGG
>Ga0209770_10000568_pt1 | contig 20061 bp, 15 predicted proteins | sample LauGreSu1BDMLBDD_2_FD_187572 | JGI IMG/M metagenome (GOLD analysis project Ga0209770, IMG submission 187572) | Freshwater lake microbial communities from Lake Michigan, USA - Su13.BD.MLB.DD (SPAdes) (version 2) | ecosystem: Environmental > Aquatic > Freshwater > Lake | place: Lake Michigan, USA...
AGTAGCGGTACTTACCCCACCCCCCTCCGACCCCAGGTATCAGTAACATAACTTTTTTTCGAAGCGGGGTCGGAACATAGGAAAATGATTTCTTTTTGAAATCGACCCCTTAAACACAGGGTGCCACGTCATTCTGCGCACTTTCACAATTTCAAAAGCTTTTTGTGCTCTCTGCTGTAGGGTTTTTTTTGTTTCCCGTTCATGTTTATCATTCCCGTGTTGATGTTTTTAGGCTATGGACGACCAGTGCACTTTCGTAGAAGACAAGGTCTACCCGCAATGCTGGGACTTCGTGAATCCCTGCGGACTATGCGACTGGTGCCACCCAGATTACTGCGGACTCTGTGATCTGGTTGGTTGCAGGGTGGCTGGAGGGCACCCTCCCCCACCACCTGCCTCGGTGATGCCCGAGGAGGGAGTCCGGGTAATTCTATTTTGTTTGTTTTTCATTCGTTCAACATCTTCTCTCTCTTTAGGAGGACTCTGTTTGCATGTGGTGCGAGGCGGCACCATGTGCCAAAGAGACCAAGGCCACTGCAATTGTGGAGGACTTCCTCGTCCCCGGGGTCTCTGGTCTCGTTATGGGGTACCTAACTACCGACTCCACCACCCCCAACAACGGTGCTGACTGCTGGTCCTGCTCCGGCTACACCTTTTGTCACTGTGCCGAAAGGCAAGAGTTCTACGACCGCTGGTGTGTTTCGTCCAACGAACAATGCAATTTTTAAATAAAATTCTTTTCTTTTTGTACAGGGAACCTGGTTCCACTTATTACAAGAGGAGGAAAATTTTTTTTTGATTGATTAAACATGTTTAATGTTTGATTTTTTTTTTATTTCACTATAAAACTATACTTAAGGCATCGCGGCAGGAGGGGGAGCCACAGGATCCATCGTAGGTCCTACCATAGGTGCTAAAGTTTCAGGACGTTCGCCAGGGTCATAGATGGCGCGACCGATCAAAGTAGAAACGATGTCTTCCAACATTTGCAGACGAGAATACACACCTAAAGCCACCGAGTTCTGACGGTTGACAAGTTCGGACAAACTGTCAATGGCAGCAGGGTCCACATTTTTCATGATAAAGTCACATTTCTGGTTCAAGTATTCATCGCGGGAAGTCGCGACCGCCACAAAGTTTCCGAAGGCGGTATCGATTGTGTCATATTTGGTCTTGAGGTCTGCGGTCACCGTGTTCACACCGGCAATGCGACTTGCGATTTCCGCATTCAGGTCGGTAGTGAGTTTCGCTTCCGCCTCAACGCGCTTACCATCATTGTAAAAAATTAAGATTTGGAGAGCATCTTCACGGTCTCTAGCGCGCTTACCTTCTGCCGACAATTCTGCAGCATGTTGGGTGTCCGCATCGGTAGCACGTTTAATTTCCGCATTCAAAGCCGCGTAGATTGTGTCGTTTACTTGGTTCTGGTATTGGTTTACGTATTCTATCTTTCCGTCAAGTTCCAAATCTTTATCCGCCCGAGCTTTCGTTTCCGCAGCCAAGGAGCTGGAAATCAAGGTATCCGTATTAGTCAACTGAGTAGTCTTAGCGTACAAGTCCGTTTCTACCGCCGAAGAACGCTCGAGTTCGGCATCGATTCTTCCCGACAAGTTCGTTTCTGCGATGATCGCGCGAACCTTCTCATCCGAAATGAGCGTATTCAAAGTCTTGACATCCGATGCTTCTTTGTCCACTTGCGCTTTCAAATCCGACTGCAACCCACGGACGGAGTCACCTACTCGCACTTCACCCAGTAGATCAGTAACGACCAACAGGTCTCGGTCAAATTGAAATTCCTGGTCCACATAAGACAAACGTCCACGATCGGTAGCAGACTCCGACTCATAAAGGTCAAGATGTTGGGTCTTTTTATTCACGACGAGGTTCAAGGAGGCGATTTGTTGTGAAAGTTCCGCTCCAGACATCTGAATATTGTCGCCAGCCACTGTAGTAACCACTCCATTCACGCCTTGCACCGTTCTCAGTTTATACTCACTACCCGAGGAAGCCCCGGAAAGTAAAGACAGTCCTTCCGCACCAGCGGCATCCGAAATACGTACACGTTTCAAACTAGGGAAAACGCTGGAGCCGGTCCCAGCCGTCAAACCGCTTCCCGAATTAAATCCAAAATTAGTCGTCATGATTCAAATTTTTTTTTTTATGACGTGAGGGATGATTTTTTTTTTAGAGAGAGGAATTTTTTTTTTTAATACATGCTAGATTATCACTTTTTTTAGTCCTGAGCTATCGCTAAGAAAGTAATAGACAATAAAATTTCGAACGGTTCATTGAGAACAATATCTCTCTGTTTTTCATCGGTAATCCAAAACTTCACCATATTGACCATATTTCCGCACAATTGATCAGCAGGTAAAGAAATGGGGTTGAAAGGAGAGAACAGTATCTGTGAACCGGGAGCACTGTTAATCGGTATAATCGCGACAATCGAATTTTCGCTATCGTTGATTCGAATACCGCCGCCGTTGAGTAAAGAGGTTCCCACATGAAACGAATTGATTTGATTGAATTGTGCCTGGTAATCTCCTTCCACAAGAGCGTTATTGTTCAAGGCTGCGACTTGTTTGGCGTCGAATCCCAACAGATTTCTCAATAGCTGAGAAGAAGATGTCGTAAAATCGATACGAGTATCTTTGTATTTAAATACAATGATGACCTTCTGAGTCGCATAATTGGCGGAGAAGCTCAAGTAATCGTCTGCTAATCCTAGGTCTTCTAACCTCCTAGTCAGATTGTCCTGCATGTCTTGTACACCGTACAACCCTGCATTGAATACGATGTCAAAGTGATCGTTGGTCGGGTTATAAAACCGAAGAGTTTGGTTTTCCATAAGGTTTGGCGAAGTATTCCAGATGCTGCTATACAAACATTTGATCATGACATTTTTTGCATGGTGTGGAACCGTAATCGGTCTAGACAACAGAATCGTGAATCGGTTCTTATATCCATTGTCCGCTTGATAAGTAGAACCACTATTGGTAAATTGATACGTACGTTCGTACTTCAGTAACTGTGGAGGTTGTTTCACGTCCATCGCAATAAAAGTTTTTTTCGTTTAATGATTTATATCTATTATATCTATCTATCTTATAAATAATGGATTAATAGCGGATAATGACGAGCACACAATAACCAAGCCAGACAGCGACTTCCACAATTCTCTTCACGTTTATCTTGTTCCGCGTCGTAGTCCGGCGCTTCTTTCAATTTCATATTCGGTAAAAAGGTCTTACTCTTTCTACCGAACGAATCGTAGAAATAGCCGTGATGTACAGCCAACCAATGCTCTCCTGGACCCGATTTCTTATCCGTGTTCACAATATAAGATCCGTTCGAAGGCAACGTATCGTCGGAAGCGAAGACCCCTCGCCAATCCGCGCCGAACATATGTTTCCCTAAACGATCCAAGTCGCTGGAATAGGTAGTTCCCGTTCCCATCACCTCTTCAATCGCGTCTAAAAATTCTTGATAAATTTTTAAAATCGTACCTTGAGCCATAGACTATCAATTTTTTTTTCAGTTTGTGATCGTTCGACCTTTTCTCCGTTAACAGCGCCGGGGTTAACGACAGCGGAGAAAACGGCGTACGCCACTCCAGATCACAAACCCAAAAAAACACAAAAAGAAAACCAAACATGGCCAAATCGGTGGAACGCAATCATCCTGACTTTGACATCAAGCAAGACGACTTACTGAATCTTCAACCGGTGGAATCGTTAGGCGATCTGAAGAAAGGATCCTTCCTCGTGTACTATCGTATGACGATGTTCGATGCCAACGGTGTCCGTGGAGAAGTGGTTCATCAAAAACGTGTTTGTGGCGTCGTGAGCGAAGTCCAGTTGGAAAACGGAAACTACAAACTCATTCTCCACCGCTACAAAGACCCGACTACTGCTTGGACTCTCCGTGTGACCGATGACAGTCAATTCAAATTCCTCACCTCCAAGTCTCGAAAAGTGCACTTAGGCAAAATCGGCGAACCTGGGAGAAATCACAAATCGAAGCCTGCAGATCCGGTCAATTTTCCTGAATTGCCGAAACTATATAATCTAGCAGAACTGGAGGAACAACAACAACGTTCTACAAGTCTTCCTTATTCGGACTATTCGCCTCCTACTACTCCTCCTTCGAAGCTGGTGTTTCCAGGATCTTTGATAGATGCGCCTGTAAAACTTCAGAGAACAAAGTCTACGTTTCGTCCTTAGAGGAAGTTTAAAGAGAGAGAGACAGCTTTTCTTTATTATTGAATGTTACATGAATAAAAAAATTGTTTACGCTTGTTATATCTGTCTAGTGATTCGCTTTTTTTTTTTAAATGTGTTAATAACGGTAATGCACTCTACCGCCGCTCATCGCTAAAGGACCGCCTGAAGTTTGTGGTCCGATAGGTGCAACCATAGAAGGAGTTACCATTCCAAAAATATTTTGGGTTTCCACTCCCACCACGCGACCGTTGGAAAGAGAGATCAGATGCGCGGTGTTGGATTTCGAGAATAGTAAGATGTTTAAAACCTCGTCTTTGTTTTCGAGAGTGTAATTAAAAGACACACGCGTGGAAATATCCGTAGGCGGTTTAGGCCAGTTGAAATAATAATACGGTCCCAAAGAAAGCCAATTTTGCATCGATTCCACACCGCCAGGATTGTACATCGCGTTCGTATTGATGAGTGTTTCATACCATCTCTGGGTGAACCAGTTTTTGTCGTCTTTGGCATCAGTGGCAATCACAAGCGTCGAATCAGAATCTGGAGTAGGCCGTTGTTGACCTGCATACTGAACAAAGAACCGTCTCAGCTTTAGGTCATTTCGAGAGACACGGTCTCCGATCAAACGAGAAACCGGGTTTTTAGTACTGTTTGAAGTCGAGGTACTCTGTATCGCAAACGCGAGTTGGGTAGTTGACGCATGCACGTCATATGTTGCGAGACGAAGAGAAACGTCTTGCGTCGCCGGCGCTTGTTGGGCATTACAAACCCAGTCACTCACATTTAACACGTACTGACCTTTCCCGTCCGACGTACCGGCGAGAGGTCCGTCGACCACTGAAATAAACAACTTCATTTCCGTAATTTTAGGGTCGTACTTTGTAGTTGACGGAACCTCTTGCGTAGTTTCCACACAATTTTTCTGCCATTCTTGACTAGGAGTCAGACGTAATTCATGGATGGAAGCGGGAATACCGTGTGGGATGTCTTGCCACATACTTAAAGGCGGACTCCACAGAAATTCCACCTCCGTAGCGGGAACACTGTCGTACTTTTCATGTGCATGTTCGATTTCAAAATTGAAATCTTGAGTTGCGGTGGTAAGTGTAGGGAGATTAGGCCAGACCACCATTATTTTGTCTTCGTTGGCAAAACCTACAATTTTCACTCGAGACCTTGTAGAGTTTTGAGCTACCGACAGTGTGTTCCCCGGTAATATGGTAATACGATCTGCCACGACATTTCCCACAGTGCCAATACCAGCAGGGTTATATTCATGAACGACCAGACGACGTTCTGCGTTCTGTATATCTTGTTTATAATAAACGTTGATGTAATCTCCAATGTCCACTCTATCCCGGTAACCCTTCCAAGTATACTCGGGTTGGCTACCACCAGTGGTATGCTTAGAAACCGTGATAAGGCTCACAGCTGTACCTTCCTGTATACCTGCGGCGACATTGAAGGGGCTTGAGGTGTCAACAAGCAGTTTATCGTTCGCTGTCCACGAGTAATTAGGGGTATCTGTCACCGTAAATTTCGCTTCAGTTGCAGTCCAATTACTAGACAGGTTGCCGTTGTCTGCTGCGTTCCGCATCGTAGCTGTCCCCGGAGTTTGAATGAAGGATGCTTTAGAATAGCGTATAACTTTCGCGTCTTCTTCATTGATCGTTCTTCTGAGAATCAGATTCTGTCGGGTCACGAAATCGCTGTAAGCGTTGGTCAAAGGTCCCATCGTTTTACGCCAAGCGTCGCTTTTTCCGGTACGATATCTCAGCGCGTCGATCTGAGGCACATATGAAGTAATGGAAGATACGGTAGACCCGCTCATGTCATGTTGAAGGGATTGAAAAAGAGTACTACAAAACCCGTAAGCAGGCGCGACACCGTCTCCTCGACCGATCGGTGTTTCTACATCGCTCACTTTTTTCTTGAACTGGGCGCGGATTCGAATATAACTGCGTTGAGGAATCCAGTAAGTGTTTCCATCCACTGTAAATCGGAACGTGTGCGTGTTTTGGGTAAAATTCTCTGGATTCAAGCCGGTGGATAAATCGATCATACGGTAACCGACTATCCCCGTATCCGCAATCGGAATAGGGGATTGAGGCAAATTAAACATGGACATGATTCTAGAGAGAGAAAAAAAATTTTTTTTCTGTGTTTATGATTTTAATGAATCGAGACAAGTTCGGGAGAAAAAATAGAGAGAGAGGGTGAGACGGAGGAGGAGGAGGAGGAGGAGGGAGGGAAGATCTAGAGCAGACCGCGTTGTACGATCGCTCCGATTTTACTATCTAAAGCTTGCAATTTGTCGGTCGCTTGGGACGACGCGGAATTGATTTGTTGCTGCGCTAAATCTCCTAAAGACGAACTGGTATCCATCGCGATCTGAGCAGCCGATTTTTTTGCGTCCGTAGCTAAACGTGAAGCAGAGGTTTTAGCTTGACGGAGAGCTTTTTTTCCAATACTTTTCAACTGCGATTTCAACCCTTTTCCTGATGCGCCTTCCTCTACCGCCGCCTGATTGGTGATTTCTTGAATGGCGGCTGCGTCCGGTAAAGGCGCATGAGGTAAACCGAAATGATCGTGGAGTTTTTGTGCGATTTTTTTAACCGCTGTTCCTACTTTAGAAAGCGCGGTAGGGAATTCCGTATCCACCACAGTTTCGATATGAGTCTCGTCACTTGGGGTTAATTGCGGACGGTATTTACGAATATGATCCACAAACAAACGATGTAATTTTCGTCCTTTCTTTAAAAAAGGGATAATTCCTCTACCGCCTTGACCCGCCAGTTTCAGTCCTCCTCCCGCTGGGTCCAGTCCTTTACCTTTGATACGAGTCCCTATCTTTTCTTTCAATTTCCGGATGACCGCCGCGCCTGAACTTCCCGGTTCGCCTTCTGTGACGATAGAACGCGCCAGACGAATGGAAGGCGAGATTTCAGAATCCTTTTTTCCTTCCCCTTTTTGAACCAGATCGGCCAACACGCCTTGCATCAATTGACGATCCGCGTTGGTATACCCATCCGCTACATTCTGTGTCAACACAGCTTCCTGAGTTTTTGTGATTTTACGATCTTCCGCCGCCATCTTCGCTTCAAAGGCCTTTTTTACGATTTCATATTCCACCGGATGTAAGTTATTTTTTTCTTTTTCAATTCTCGCCATAAAAATCTGGTCCGCTTTTCGCACGTCTTCCACAGTAGTAGCCAGAGAATACCGAGCGTCATGCGCTTGTGAAATTCGATCCAGTAAAGAAACCGGTTTGTTCCCCAATTTGATTCGTTTCAAAAAATGAGTTCCCGGTCCAGCGTAATTCGCTAACATACGTTTACCCGTATGCGGCGCTGGAGCATAGTCACCTTTCATAGGCATTCTTACTTCTCCGGGATAAGTAGGGGTACTCAAAGGATTGTCATGGTTTTGAAACAAATTCGTAACTGACGCGACTCCTTGTTTTATCAGAGGTACGGCTACATCCGTGGCCGCGCCTTTAAAGTCTCCGGTCACCAGTTTTTTACCCACATTGAGTACATCTCCGAACTTTATTTTTCCACCACGCATATCCCGTGTCAAAAATTCATGCCCTTTGACGAAAGAATCATGGGGAGAAAAATTGTACGGGTGATACACAGAATAGTCGATGTCTCCGAATAAGGAAGCCATAAAAAAAAAGTTTGTTTTAATAATAAAAAAAAGAAAATTTGAACAAATGATGAAAAAAAAAAGAACCCTCCTGTCAATATTTATAGACTAATGCGTTTTGGTCCGTTTGGTGGTTTGGTTTTTTACGAGATTGTCCGGAACACCCATCCGTGCTCGTTTCTTCATCCATTGTTCGCGAGCTTCGGGTTGTGCTGCTATTCTCTTGGGACGAGTTTTTTTCATGGTCTGACGTTCCTGAAGGACTACCTGTTTCAAAGTCTCGATTCTTTCGTTTGACGAGTCGTTTATGGACGCGACCTCCGATTTTGATGGGACGGCCGGTACCTCGATTAATTTCCCATCGGTCTTCTGAGTCATGGAAGGTGGTGGAGTCGACTTGTTCTCGACCGGAGTCGACTGAACCTCGGTACGAGTCGACAGGACCAGTGGGGCGGTAGTTTTCGACAGAACAGACTTGTCGCTCACGGTCAGCAACGGTGTTGGTCGGGTAAACAAGCCGGTTCTCGAAAGGGTCGTAGATGGGAGGGTTAAAGCCGTTTTGGCCAGTCGCAGCATAGTATGGGCTATACCCACGGAAGGTTTGGAGTGTATATTGGTCGGGCGCTGGAGCATTGAAGAAAAAGGATTGTGAGGACGAACTCGGAAAGGATTCGTGGCGATAAAACATTAATTTTGATTTTTTTTTTGTCTGTTTGTTCCTATGAGTCGTGTCGACCGAACCTCACGTCCCGATCGAAGAAAAAAAAGATCCGAACGAAGACCCGTCTACGAAACGTTCGACTATACCTCTACCGAACGAAAATAAATTGTTTCGTATTCCGAATCGAGACAAGTTGTTTCATGAAACCTGGCACCCTGGACGAAATCTCTTAAACATTCCACATCCGTTTCGGGCCATTCTGGCCGGACCGCCGAATCGTGGAAAGTCTACCATCTGTAAAAATCTATTACTACGTGCGGACCCGCCTTTTGAACAAGTTATCGTGGTACATTATGACATGGAAACAAAAGAATACGACGATCTGAAAGGAGACCATTTTTTTCTCTTGAATGACATCCCGAACGTGTCTGAATTCAGCGGAAAGAAAAAAACATTTATTATACTTGACGATTTACCGATCAAACAACTCCGAAAGGCTCAACAAATTTTACTGAATCGACTCTACGGTTATATGAGTACCCATAAAAACATAAGTATATGCTTATGCTCGCAAGACGCGTACGAGATTCCGGTTCTCGTCCGAAGATCCTCGAATCTCTGGGTTCTTTGGAAAGGAGTGGATCTTACCAGTTTAAAACAGTTAGCTAAAAAAAGCGGGTGTGAGAATTTAATGGAATTGATGCAAGAACATTTACATATTTCGTATGATAGTCTTTGGATCGACACGTCACCCAATAGTCCAGCACCCATCCGGGTCAACGGATTTAAAGTTCTCACTACTTGCCAGCAATCGGAAGAAGGACAGATGGAGGAGGAGAAAGAGGAAAACCAGGAATAAAAAAATGATATAAATAATAAAGAGATAAAAAAACAAACAACGCATTAAAAAAAAAATTTGACAAAAAAAAACATGACAAGTACTAGATTTGGGTATGTGGATGATACGCCTGTCACGGTATACGAAATGGAGAGTTATGTCAACGCCGCCGTGGCAAACGTGAGTCAATCGGATCCAAACGCGGTGACTCTTTCCCAAATGCAAACCTATGTAGACTCAGCAGTAGCAAACATAGATTCAACCGATCCGAACGCGGTGACTCTCTCCCAAATGGAGTCCTACGTAGATTCAGCTATAGCTAGTGTGAATACTGACCCCGTTGTTCCTGACTCTGACGCGTTAACCTATAAGGATGGGAACCCAACCTCAGGTCAATTTCCAGTATTTACAGGTGTAGGAAACCAGGTGACCAAATCTTCTGTTCTGACGACTCTGTCCAATGGAGACTTACAGATTTCAGGCGATGTGACGTTTCAAGTTACCGGTCGAACGATAGGCGATGCTCTTACCCCTGTGGCTATTATTTATACAAAGCGTATAACCGCCCCCGACCAGTTGAAAATTGACGCCAAGACGATTACGTTGGCGGAGGATTGTGAACTCGTCAATTTTAAGCCGTTTCAATATTATCCTTCCAATATACCTTATGTGTTTGAACGTATTATTTTTACCCTGAATGGTTCTTTCAAATTGTTCACTCCTAACACCTCCACCAACTACCTTACCGATTTTCCTACAAACAACTTATACTACGGCAGTCTCACCCTTCCCGCCTTACCTCTCGACGTCCAGACCACGTTACGTTTTCGAGTTCAAGGCGCTGTTTATTCACAGACTACAACGAATCATAAGATCAATTTGGTGGCGGCAGCTGCGCAAGACCCTAACGCAGAAGACTCTGGCGGTCGTTTCATGTCTCTCTTAGGACAAGGTATAAACCCAGATGTTTCACCGGTCACCGACGGAGGAGTGGAACGAGCCTTTGAATGGAACACGATCATGAGGTTTCCGTTCAACGCGGATAAGAAAAGAGTCGGATTGTTCGCGCATAGTATGATGACCGTTACGAATAACTCTACAGGTTCGATGATTCAAGATTGGACCGCTGGCGGCGGCGCAGACGGACAGAGAATGAACACGGCTTATCCTTTCCGTGTGAATCTCGGTCTGGCGTGGGATCAGGCCCATTCAAACAAATATATCACCATTCATCAATGTACTGTAACGATGAGTCCGTTCTAGACAAAGAAAAACAATTAATGTATTTTCTCATTAAAACAAAAAAAAACAAATCGGTTTCATGTATTTTCAAAACGAACAAAATACACTTTCCGTGTCTTATCCACGTTACGAGGACAACGAATTGTTTTTGTTTCAGAAACCTAAACCTACCCATTATAGTCGTCCTGCAGCAATTCGTGGCTCGTTGGTCAGAAAGGAAGAGTATCAGCGCGTTCCGTTTCAGGTGGCTGAATTTAATTTCGAAACCGGCATACCTCGTCCTCTCGGACTTCCATCAGATCGTTTGGCGCAGTTACTGGACACCCGTAAAAAAACACCGGCTGAAGTTCGCGAGTTGGTGAAAGGGATCGTCGATGGACCAGCTCCGGACATACAGAACCGTTTTCAGCGGTTTGTCTACGATCTCTACACCAAAATGACGAGCGGAGAGTATGGATATTCAAAGGAACATGCTTTGAAGCTTATACAAGATTTAGTGTCGAAACAACCTGAACTTATGGACGCGAATCCGTCGTCGAAACAGATCCAGAAGCGACAGGCTTATATTGACACGATACTTCCTTATATATCCGACGATACGGCCTCGAACAGGGTCGAGGTATTACCTACTCTTGACGATACTGGCGCTACTGAGGCTGAATTGAAAGAGGCTATCAGCAAAAAGTTTCATCCGACCGAATTAACCGCTGCCGGATCTAACGTCGCTACTTTTGATCGAAATGGCGGAATTCCGCCGTCTTATATGTTTTTACTCGATAAACAAGCGCTCTCTGAGTCCTTTTTATGTTTGGTCGACTTCGATTATCTTGAGAAACTGCGGTCTATGATCTCTACAAACATAATCACGCCTAAGGAGATCTACGACCACCTGACAACCAGTGTGTATTCCGTTTTCTATAACAACAAAAGTGCGGGGTCGGAGTCGGGTGAGGTGAGTAACCTACGCCTTAGCAAGGATGGAGCAACGCACATTTTTTATTTAGATCCTGCCAGAAGTCGCGAAGAGCGACAAGAAATGTGTAAAACGTTACTGATCACAGCAATGACGTACCACATCGAACAATCGAGTCACAGCGATCGGATTTCGTCCTATCGTCGGATGTTGAGTTGGTTCAACAGCATTGACTTCTCGTCAGAGGGCATTAAGACAATCTGCGACGAATATATTCATTTGCTTGTGGAGGTCGTCATCCCTGAGCAGACCGTCATCCCTCGTGAGACCTCGGCGGAACCGCCGAAAGAGGAGAAGAAGAAACCAGCGCTCGCTCGAAGATCATCCACTGGATCACTGGAACACGTTCCAAAAACGGAAAACGTTTCAACAGACGTCGTTACAACGGAATTAGTCCCCGTTCCTCAGACGGTTTACGTATCGCGCAAACCCGAGGAAAAACACTCCCGTGAACTCGTCGGTCACGCTCGACACGACTTTGGTCTCCCCGACCGTTATATGCTATCTCCGCCAAAAACATGGAATGAATTGACATTCGAAGAACAACAAGCACAACTAGCGATTGATTTTGACGATCCTAATAACGAGGATATAAAGCGGCTGGCATACCATCGACAGGGGACTCCTTACCCTAATAAGAGCACGCTCCCCGCTTTGGAATGGGTTACTACCCCTGCTAAAACTGGTAAGCCTAACCTCTTTACTCCGGCGAAAACCGTAGAAATACGAAAAAAAACCCTTCCACCGCCAAAAGACGCGGACATAGTACCGGAAAGTGAAAGTGCATACTTGGAATTTTATAAGTTGTTTGACGAGGCCGCGAACATGAGTATAACAAGACCTGACCTACCGGTTGATGTGAAGAAACGTATGGATCTGTTTGACATTCCGCAACTAGTGGATATTATAAGTGGTACGCTTAGGGCTGCACATGAGTCGAAGGCTGTGAATCAAATTACTGAGGGCGTGTACAATAGAAGGATAGACGCCAGAAGCAATGGACAAACTTGGTTTCTGTTCTTAGCCGACCTAAAGGATCCTGGGGCACACATTCTGCGACCTAAGATGGAATTTTACCTGAAACGGGTGACTCTCAACGATTGGTTGACACACAAAAAACTTCCAACCCATCTAAAGGCACCGCGAACACAATATAAGCACATCCACAAAAACGATCAACGAGCCGGAGGTATCGCGTCCAAATCTTTAGGACACATTCTACATAAATTTGCGGCTCCTGGCGAGGACTATCCGATTTCCAGATCGTTAGGAAGTGTTTTAGCGAAAGCGCGACAACCGCCGTCGGTCATTCAGTCCCTGGCCAAAAAACCAAAACTCTAAAAAGAATCTATCCCCTCTCGAAAATGGAACAGAAACTGGAAACTAGTCCAACCCCGTCTACTACTACGCTGGCTGACGACACTGAAAGGAATCAAAAAGATGAACAGTGGACTTTATGCTGTTCTAAAAGCTCCAAGAATTTTGTGTTGTTCATGACCCAAACTGCGGTCCTGTTGAGTGTTTTATTCTTTTCCATCGCTATGCTGGCTACCGTCGAAAACGGTGTGAATCGAGACTTGTATGTCTCTCTACTCTCTAGCGTGGTGGGTATCTATTTACCTGCTCCTCAAATTCATGATGTTAAACCGTAATTAAAAAAAAATTATCGTCCATTCATTTTAATCATAATAAGGTAATAACCCTAATAAGGTGAATAAGGTGTTAAGGTTTCCTCCGTTGTAAAAGCTTCGTCCGTTTTTTTGTGGATGTAAAATTTCAACTTCGGGTTTAGGAAGTTCAGTTTGTAGCGAGTGCCCACGAGAGGCAATTCGACGACAAATTGGTTTGTGTCCCAGAGTACTTCACGTAGATACACCCGAACCGCTTGCACCGAACCCATTCGAGCGTAATTTCCATGACAGTACAGATAAGTAAATTGGACGACGGGGTTGACTTCGCGGTAGACACCGAGATCGAACGGATTGATTTCTCGCAAGTGTCTAAAACGACGGAACGCGTAGAGATGAATCAACGTGGTTTGCTGGTCCGGAGTTAACGTAGAAACGGCGTTTTCAGAAGGGTCTTCCACCACTTCTTCCGTATCCTCGGACGAGGAGTCCGCCGTCTCGAAAGGGTATTCCTCAGGCAAAGGCGGAGGAGGAGAAGAAGGAGAAGGAGAAGGACCCATTTTGGGTGCCGGTGGCGGCGGAGACACTTCCGAGAGTTTCACAGGTCCGTCAAAGATTGCTTCAGCAACTGCCCGAGCGACTTTTTCACCGTAAGCCGCAGAACGAAGACGACGACGACAAGGAAAACAGATAGTGGTCTCTCTCAAATGAATTTCGCCGCAACAAGGACAACGTTTGCGGTCCGTCACCTGGAGAGACATGATCGAACGTTTCCGGGAAGAAATTGAATCCACACTGATCTTAAGTTCGTTGGCTAACTCCGCCAGTGTTTCAAGAGACATGTCCTTTTTGGTTTTTTTTTTTTTTTTTTTTGGTTTTGTGATAGAATGCGCTTGCGTGCGCCCGGCGTCGTTAATTTCGCGGTCGTTAAAAAAGTCGGGGTCGGGACGAAAAATCCCCAACCCGTCCCCCCCGACCCCCGACTCGTCACAATGATCAATGTACTCACCCCGTGTGTGTTGTTGCTCTCATTGTCCTGCAGATTTGTTACCTTTTTGCTGCAGTTTTTTTTTGATTATTGAGAATTTATGTATGTGTATGTGTGTTTTTGTCTGTTTGTCTGTCTCTGTCTGTGTGTGCGTGTGTCTGTCTGTGTGCGTGTGTGTGCGCGTGTGTGTCTGTGCCTGTTTTAGATGAATTTCGAAAGTCGCGCTGTACAAGAATGCCTTGTTCGACAAGTCGCTGAGAGCTTGCTGCCGGTTATCAACCTATTTGCGAGAGTCGTAAACGAAGAATTGCCGGAAGAGTCCGAGGAAGCCAAGGCTGTAGCCATGGGGACGTCGAGATTTATGCTAACTGAGGTTTTACGCCTCAGGAAGGTGGCGCCCGTTCCGGTCGCTGAGGAGGTTTTCGACGAACCTCTTCAGCGAGCGGAAAAGGCACCAATGTCGGTACGTGCTCCTTTGTTATTGGAGTATGTTCCGGCGCCAGCTTCTCCGCTTTACTGTCCGGGAGATTACCCGGAGGTGGATTACGATTTCTCCGGCGTTCCCTTGGAACGCCCTATACCCGAACCTCAGATCGAGGGCGGGTACCGCTACCTGAGATACCCTGGTCGGTATTTTGCACATCGTGTCGGACATGACCTGGCGCTCATTTGTTTCGATTACTACAACGGTCCAGGCAACTGGAAAAGCAAGACATATTTCGATGCGTACGAAGCCGAAGAAAAGAAACTTGAGCAAGCGATTAACGGGTTTGTCGCAATCATGCAGGACCGCAAGCGTAAACGTAAACGAAACGCAGAAGCTGCCCGTAACGACCGCCTGAAGAAGCCAAAAGAGTCGAAGCCAGTAATCATCGACCTGACCGAAGATTGATGCCCTCTCGGTCAGGTTAATTAATGTTTAACCCTTAATTAAAAATTCTCTTATTCAAAAAAAAATTACTATAAACAAAAGTTTTTTTAATGTACGACACAAACAAATTTTTTTTTAGGTTTCATTGAGGGGCTACAGCTGTCTTATATTTTTGCTTTTCTTCGGCGCTGAGAGCTCTCCAGCGTTCTCCAAGGATTTTACCGCCTTCCGCGATACCTTTTTCTTTCAGCACCTCTTTATGTTCCTTCACGAAACAACAAAAGCTGTTCACAGGTCGAGTAGGACCGCTTCCTCGTTGCGCGCGACGTTGTTTCTTGTATCGTTTCAGCAATAATTTTTCCGACGTGCCGAGTCCTTTCTTTTTCAACTGGTACGCTTCTTTGTTTGCGTTATAAAGTTCCTTGAGTCGAATCATTTCCGGACTGTCTGCTTTCAATTCTTTATAGAGCGCTCGGAGACGACTGCTCTCGGTCGCCAAAGGAACACCGGAGCCTCGATGAGACGATAAGTAAAGGGTCCAGAGATTGGCCGGACGTTTTAAGATATTTTTACGTGCGGAATGAGATATGAGAGCTACTCCGTTGCGCGTTCTAGGTTTTTGAACTTTAAGTTCGCTCGTCATGTCAAAAAGGTGGTGGTTCAAATTTATGACAAATTCGGACGAAAGGTTGAGGAGAAGGGGGTTTTTAATCAGGGTACATAGACTAAAATACATCGAAAATTCATTTTCTCCCTAATTTATTCATTGGTCTATTTCTCCGTCCGTACCTTCATCCTCCGTTTCCGGCGCTTCCACCAATCTCACTCGCTTAGGTACGGTTTCCGATCGACCTTGTTCGAGATGGCGGCGTCGCCGGAGGTCCGCGTGCATTTCCCGAACCGCTGTTTTGGTACCGATGCATTTGTAAAAAGGTTTGCTGCTTGTCTGGATGGCTACGCTACCTTTGCTGTAGAGAAACAGGTCTTGTTTTTCTCCCGGCGGGTTTTGTAGCGCTCGCAAGGCTTTGCCGTTGATCAACTGTTGAAACGCCAGTTCTAGTCCGCGTATATAACTATACTCGGAACCGAGGTAAGTCCTGGTACTGTTGAATTGACTGGCCAGGTGTTGAAGAGACGCTTGCGTAACACCTTTGAATGACATTTTGTACCATTCCAGTATCTTGTTTTTGCTGTCAGTCGCTTGCAGAATGTGTAGGTACATCTTCTTGCCGATAAAGTACCCACGCTTGGAAAAGATATCGCTGGATTGACAGCCCTTGACCGAAAAGTCAGAATGAAATTGACAAAGACCTTCACCGGTCAAAGGCGGTAAGTAAGGGTAACGTTCATTGTACAGCGCTTCCAGACTGGGAATGATCGCGTCTTCAATGCACATAGAGTCCGTGTCGGTGTAATAAATTGGACTACTCAGGTCCGATAAGCAGTTCATCACTCGGTTCATGATTCTCTTGGACATGCTCAAGACCAGCGATCCGGCGTGCGGCATGGTAAAGCCGTGGTCGGTCTCTTCCATCGTAAACTCTACCGATTCTTGCCCAACGTCTTTGAATTCCTTGATGGTCACAAAGTTGTTGGACAGAAAAGTTTCGGCGGCGTCGTTGCGGTCTTTGTATACGTTTCGTTCATCCACGGACCGTAGGATGGTTCGACCGTATGCAGAATTCATGCCCAGTTTCAGGAGAGTATCCATACCCTTGTTACCACTCTGTTTGTACCTTAAGCGTAAATTGAACCACTCTTGAATCACGTTTCCCCATTTGCGATTAGGTTCGTCGGACCAATAGACGCCTTGAAGGATGGTGTATTCAATCCGATGAAATTCAATGTAGTCTTCCAACGTGATGCGGTCGAGCACGCAAACGATAGGTTCATCGCCAAGCAGGATATCAAATTCACCCACGTATTGTAAACCTTCCACTTCTTGCTCTTCTTCTTCTGCTTTGACTTCGTCGTTCTCCTCGTCTCTGTCCGAGGTTTTGGTAGGACGCTTGCATAAGAACTGGATGCCGCTGGCTTGAGACTTGCGCGCGGCAGTAATTCGAACTTGAACTGTAAAGTGAGGATATTTCCACGGATCTTCACCGGGTTCTAACAGTTGTGCTTTTCCGGTCGGGAGTCCAATGGATTTGGAAAGTTCGACCATGGCGGAAGGATATAAACTCACTCCATCCAGGTACTGTAACGTTCCGTCGACTCGTCGCAATTCGTAATCCGGATGGACGCACACTCTGCCGCCGTACACCGATTGCTGTAGAAACTTGCGTAAGATACAACTCACCGGTAGGACGTTGTCAAAACAACCGTTCTGTTTACAAACTTTAGAAATCAAAGACGAGACGGATAGAGATTGAAGAGGATCGATACCGTCCGTGAGAGACCGAAAGTCGCGTTGATACACACATAAACTTGCTGCCAAAACCACCACATCGTATTTCAAGTAGTATTCGTAATACTGCCACGGGTTAAACCGAAGCGGTTCGTATTCGTCGTCTTCCTGCATCGACACGTCCACCTCTAAACATGTCTTCAGGTTTTCCAAGACTCTATCTTCGAAGGCGGTCCGGTCGGCTTCGGAAACGAACGATTTACTTTCGCTGTACTCACGAACGGTGACCAGTCGGTTTCTCGGTCCTCGTTCGTAATACTTGTAATTGATGGCTTCTTTTTTCACTAGGCTATCCGGCAATTGAAACTTGGCGGGACATTGAGCGAGGGCGCCTGGACCAAACAGTTTGGCCGAGTCTCTGAATTCGATGTAACCACGTAAACCGCCGTTCTGGAAAATTTGCATGCTGTAGAACGTTCCACCTCGCCGAACAATGTTCTTCACTCGGTAACCGCAGTCCGATAAATAGACTGTCACGTCATAGCGCAGATTGTGAAAAAAACAAACCGGTAGCACCGTCTGCTTACCTGTCCTTTGTGAAAAACAGATTTTCGAACAGAGATAATCGGTGAGTTCGCTCACGATGATCGCGGATTGCGCGTGTCCTACTTCTTCTTCTTCGTTCCTGGGCTTGAACAACCGATACCGGGTAAACAACTCTCCGAAATCTTCTGCGGTCACTTTCCGATAATCTTGAGGTTCGCAGGAGGCAAGTTCGTCGAGCGCGACCAGTTCGGTAACGCCTGCCAAACATGCGCGATGCTTGTGTTCGTTCACAAACGATTCGAAATCTGCCGCGAAATAAATTTCTTTCAGACCGGAACGTGCGCCGCCTCGACTCTTCCCATGGTCTTCTTCTTCCGCTTCTTCTTCTTCCGCTTCTTCCGCTTCTTCTTCTTTATTCTCTGTCTTGCGACCTTTCTTTTTTGCGTCTTTTTTAAGATAGGACATGTCGATCAAATCTTGAGTGAGCTGAACTGTCTTAATGTCCACTTTGGTCACCACCGGACACATATCAACATGCTGCGTGTCAATGCAACCGTATAACATGAGTTGTGAGACCAGACGAAAGAGTGTCATGTCGGAATCTCGGTGGTCGCAGGATATTACCTCGTTCCTGTCCGCGTAATGTTTCAGAAGTTTCGGATGAGACAGACCTTTTTCCGCAATAATGTCTTCACGATCCTCCATGTAATTCGGATGAAGGTTTGGTAGCTTCTCGTTAAACATGAGATGTTTGTCTAGGAGCGCCAGTTCGATCGTTGGTACATTTGGGCGGTGACCAATCCTCCTTCTTCGACATTTGAGTTGATTCTTTGACTTTTCCGCCACGCATAACACAATGTTGACGTTCAGTAACGCTTCGATTTTCTCCAGTTGAGGAGCGGTGGTCTTCACGTAACTTCTAGTACCTCGAATAAATTCTTTGCAAGATGTGAGTTTCTCTTCACTTATACCTGCGTTTCGTAAAGACTGTATGAGACAGTGTTCTTCCTTCTCCGGTCGTTTCTCTTCCGTATGAAAAATCTGATGCTTTGCAAGAATAGGAATAAGTTCACTGCAGGTATGTCGGTGAGCGTAAAATGCTGCGCTGTTGTTCGGACGATTGATAGATGGCACGTAATGGATGAATTCAATGGCATCGATACCACCGTCGTATGCATTCTCGAGGTTGTCATACCAGGGACCGGAGAATTTAATCACGTCCGGTAATTCATTGCGGGTGAATCCGTCCCCCCAATCTCGTCCAAAAAAACTTTTGAGTTGCTTTTTTGCAAGAGAATTATAATAGATAGGTAATTTTTTCTCGTCGCCATTCAGATAGTAGATCCTTAAAATCCAATGCGCTCGTTCTTTTAAACACAAAACGTCCATGAGTTTATCAATAGTATGGCCATCCACCCTTTGTGTGAGATCGTCAGGGAAAATAAACCGCCTAGTTGAATAATAATTGGCGGCTGCGCTAATTTTTTCGCTTACAGTCCAGCTAGGGTCAGGATCGGTGGGTGGTAACAACCCCAGTCCATTATTGCGGATGTTTGGGCCACGGTTGTCGTCGTCGTTGCCCGGGCTGACCGGTCCATCATCGTTGTCTTTGTTGTCCGGATTGTAGTCAGGCGGCGGCAGTACAGGTCCATATGGTCTGTCGTCGTAGTCGTCTGCCAAATCTTCGTTGTCCGGATCGTAGTTCGGATCGTAGTTAGGCGGCAGTACAGGTCCATAATATGGTCTGTCTTTTACTTCATCTCGACGCTGTCTTCTAAGTGTTCGCGCATCAGGTAATTTCGCTTCTTTACGCTTGGACGATCGACGCTTGGACGATCGCTTACGACTTTGAGCGGTCTTAGGTCTTGTAAAAAGCTGTTTTATCGAAACTTTGGCTTTACTTTTGGCTTGTCTGGACGGTCGTTTGGACTGAGATCTTGTCTTTGGAGGCATTATCAATTACTCCCTAATCGAAAAAAAAATGAATCGTCAACACGGGAATGATAAACATGAACGGGAAACAAAAAAAACCCTACAGCAGAGAGCACAAAAAGCTTTTGAAATTGTGAAAGTGCGCAGAATGACGTGGCACCCTG
>Ga0209770_10000569_pt1 | contig 20028 bp, 18 predicted proteins | sample LauGreSu1BDMLBDD_2_FD_187572 | JGI IMG/M metagenome (GOLD analysis project Ga0209770, IMG submission 187572) | Freshwater lake microbial communities from Lake Michigan, USA - Su13.BD.MLB.DD (SPAdes) (version 2) | ecosystem: Environmental > Aquatic > Freshwater > Lake | place: Lake Michigan, USA...
AGCATAAGATATTATATCTTATGCTTCACTAATACTTTTATGCCCCACATTTATGCCCCTAGCGATAGTTCCATTATTATGCCCCCATATTTATGCCCCATCTAATACTCCACTATTATGCCCCACCCCTCTACATTTATGCCCCACCCCCCTTCCCCCCAAATATTCCAAATGATGACGAATGATGATTTTTTCCCTTATTTCATACTTTTATATATAATTTTTTTTTTTTTTTATAAAAACTTTAGATTTAAGGGATTTTATCATCATTCGTCATCATTTGACGCAAACTTATTTCTTGCAACTGCTACAACCTTTAAAAAAAAAAAAAAAAAAAAAAATATTGTTATTCTGGGGGGCGCGGGGGGGCGCGTCTAGTCACTATCGGTTTCACAATAATCTTCATTAGCGTATTTAATATTTCCTCTACATATAGGGCATTTAGGCTTTTTGTGTTCTTTTTCTGCTATTCCATTTATATTAGACCAACAAATTAAACATAGTCTATGACCACAAATAGTCTCAGTAGATGTACCTTCTTTACAAACACAGCAATTCAAATCTTGTTCCATATTCCATAATTTATTTAAAATAACATCTCTATTATATTTGTTTCGTTTATTAACTGAATTTTTAAAAACAAATTCACCACTAACTTTACAAAATTGCAAATTTCTTAAAAGTTTAACTGCATCAACTATTGCTTTTTTATAATCAATACATAGTTTAAATGTAAATAAATTTATAGTATCGCCACAAGCTTTAGTATTTATAATAGTATTAGATGATATATGTAATACATATCCATCACCACTATAAGTACTTCTAATACATTTAGTTATACCAGAATAGAAATAGGGACTTTCCACAAATGATCCTAAAGGTTTAATTAAACTATAATCCTGTGGATTTTCAAGATAATATTTTACTAATTCATCTACAACATCTGGAGTAGTTGTAGTAGTAGTTGTTGTTTCACTAGTCATTATATAATATTTTACTTCATTCTTTATCATAAAAAAATGCAATCAAATTTTTTCGCGTATTAATCACTATCTATCTTGTTCTTTTCATAGAAGTCTGCATCTAATTCTATACCAATATAGTTTCTATTTAATTCTTTACAAGCCCGTCCACTATTAAAACTTCCAGCGGTAGGGTCTACAACATAGTCGCCTTCATTACTATATCGCTCTATTAGCCATTTATAAAGGTCTACTGACTTACAGGTAGGATGTAGTTTAGATGTTGTTCTTGGAAAATTAATAACACTAAGCGGACATCTAGTATTATCTATAATATCTCCATCAACTTCTATACAACCAGGGTTATAACAACAATTACTTTTTCTAACATAACCACCATTTCTTTTATAACCTTTTTTTCCTTCTACCTTAATATTAATTCTATTATAAAATGCCGCCTTTTTACTAAATACATAAATCATCTCGTGGCTTTTCATAGGTTGTTTATTAGCAAGTAGAAAATTAGTGCCACAATTCTTATTCCAAACTAAATCATATCTAAACCAATCTCTATTTGAATTAATCAAATCAATTCCAAATAAAGTATTACAAAACATTAATACTGGAGTATTATCATTTTTACATAGACGCTTAACTTCTATCCAAAATTTATTGAGGTCTATCTTAACATCCCATGGACAACCTCCACTAACTACAATTCCATTTCCACCTTTTTCAGCCCTTTTTTTCTTTTCTTTTCCACCGCCTCCATCAAGACATCCGTAGGGTAAATCACATATAAATAAATCCACCGACTTATCGGGTAGAATTGCAAGCCACTCTAAACAACATCCGTTAATGCACTGGATGGAGGTCATTCTATATTAATACTTTAGATATTTATTTACATAAAACAACATAAAAAAATGCAATCAAATTTTTTGCAAATTACTTGTATTTATCTCCATACAAAATGATTTTTTCCTTTAACAAAATTTTCTAAATTTTCTAACCTCTCCACTAGTGCATCTATTTCTTTACATAGTCCATTATGATTATCAACTAAAGTCGCCCATTCGCTCCAAGTTATTTCGTGGAAAGTCTTTTTTTTAATATCTTCAATATTAACATAGTTTCTACTAATATCCTCAATAGGCATTATAATCTATACTCTACTATACATTATAATAAATATTTTTTGTAATCAAATTTTTTTGCATATTAATCAAACTTTTGCATAGTGTCCGTAAGCCATAGATTGACTATGTCCCATTACTCTTGCTAACTCTTTTTTTTCATCTTCTTGTTGTTTATCTAGTTTATATACATCGCTAACTATAATGTGTCTAATCATAGTGCTTGCTATCTTTTTTTCATAGGGTGCGAATATAGTCTTCATAAACTTAGTATAGCTATTTCTATTCATTTTATCCCTTTCATTGTTAACTAAGAATAGATTATTAGTTGTCTCAACGCCTTTAGGGTCAATTACTGCTACAGATGTATATTCTATAATCTCTTTAGCATAATGGAATAGGTCAAATGCTAGTCTTGGACTAAAGTCAATGTTAATTTGTTTATATTTTTTCTTAGTCTTGTATTGGTTATTAATATATTTAGCAGATCCAGGCGATATAGCTAGAATATAGTTATAGTCATCATTAGTAGCTATTTCTTGTAAGTCTTCATTGGATGGATCAAGATATATTTTAGCATCAGCAAGGTCATTTCTAAGTGGTGTCTCAATATGGATTTTTAATACTAAATATTTCATAACATTTCTATATTGCTCCATATTGTTAATCTTAAGTGGTAGATTTTTCTTAAGGTCTTCTAATATTATTTCTAAATCCGCCTTTTCCATCCAGTTAGCCTCCTCTCTATCAGTCTTAGTCTTTTCAGCTTTAGATTTTGCTAAGATATCTTTAACAACTCCTATATATTCAGTATATGGTTTATGTATTTCGCTAGGTGCATCAGCTAGATTTAAAGCGTATTTAATTGCAAATAGTTTATTATTCTGTGTAGTAGGCAACATAGTCTTTAAAACATTAATAACCTGCTCGCTGTTTGCAAGCCAGTGATATCCATCTGGATATAATAATTGCACCTCATATCCTAAATCTCTCGCAAGTGCATTAAGGGCTGCATTGTAAGTCGCAATAGTGGCGTCGCTAATCATTGGTTGTTATAGTTTATATTATATGTTAAGATTATTTTATGCAATCAATTTTTTTTATGCCTAAAGAAAATTAAAAAAAATATATATCATAATCAGCCATATGTTATTTTTCGCATTATATATGGCGCATTATCATCCATACAAAATGTAATCAATTTTTTTTCATCATATATGGAAGCTACTATGATGCAAAAAAATTTGAAGCGTATTTTCTTGGAGGGAGTATATACATTAATCAATTCTTCCATACAAATCTTCCATACGAAAATGTCTACCATTGATATGATGACGACCTTTACAAAAATTTATGATAAAAAAATCTGGGGCAATGGAAGCGGTGCAGGCTCATCGCCCGCTTATAATGTCCGCTATATGGATATCCTACAAAATCATATGCGCAAAAATGATGTAAAAACGGTTATGGATATCGGCTGTGGCGACTGGCAACATTCGCAATTTGTTGATTGGTCCGGTATAGAATATGTCGGTCTTGATGTTGTTAAGTCAGTTGTTGAAAAAAATCAAGATTTATATGGTAAAGAAAACATTAAATTTTTCCATATGGACGCCACTAAGATTAGTATTCCATTTAAATTTGACCTTGTTATTATTAAAGATGTCTTGCAACACTGGGACGACGAAACAATTACAATCTTTATGGATAAATTATTAAGTGCAGGTCATAAACAAATTATGATTATTAATACTGCATTTTCAAATTTTAAGAAAGATATGGACGAACCCCGATCCATTAAAAACCGTTATCATTATTGCAAGCTTGATGCAACTAAAGCTCCATTAAACAAATACAATCCTCAGATAATCGGCACTTATAAATTTAAACAAATTTCACTCATTATTCGGTAGGTTTGCATTCGCATTCTTCTACTATTTTTTTATTATCATCTTTAACATCAAATGTTAATTCATCATTAAAACCAAGTCTTACATATTGAATTTTATCATAATAAATACTACAGAAGCTATGGTCATTTTTTATTCTTATATTTTCCATTAAGTTTAAAAAATTATCAAGATTGTTGTTAAACAAAATACTATATTCATCAAAAACAGTCTTAAGAACATTAAAGTCCCTAAATGGAAATAGAACTGTCCAGTTACAATTTGTCCTAAAATACTTAGCAACCGCCTTAATGTGTTGTGTGCATATTAATACATTACAATAATATGGAAAATGACGGTGCTTTAATACAAACCGTTGAAACCATTTACCATCAACACTTCTACCCTCGCAAATCATTGGACTACCAATACTATCATCAATTATTAATGTAGACAAGGGTGGATGCATATAGTTAAAATCTTCTAATTCCTCATCATCTTGCATATAATTCATTTCTTCCAATAATTCTAATTCTTCTATTGTTAATTTTTTAGGTCTTAGTAAGAATTGCTTTAGAAGCTTTAACATATCATATTTTTCCTTCCATTCTTCTACTCTATTCTTTATTTTATCTAACACCTCCTGCATATGCTCCCTATCTAAAATATCTACATATTCAAAATTATCTTTATACTTATCTATAAAGTATTCTACCTTAGCGTCCTTAGTAGGACTAATAAAATAAACTTTACTATTCCCTTCTAATAGATGCTTTTTTTCTAATTCAATAATATTTAATGCTAAGGTACTTTTTCCTGCATTTCTTATACCAGCTATTAGTGCTAATATCATAGAATTGTCTTGGGTGGTGTTACTATATGTTGGGAATGTATATGGATTTGCAAAATTTAAGTCTTTTACTTTTACATTATTAACTTTATTAATTTTCATTACTATTATATATCTTATATATATAAAAAAAATGACTTGTAGAGATTTAGGACAATTTTCTATTCCATACAACACCAAAGATATTCTTAATTCATATTCATCTGCTCAGAAGGCAGCTAGGCGTAGAGATATAGCATTAGCTATGGCGGCAAGAGATATTGATAGAGCTGGTAATAATCAACTTAATAGACTTTTAGCATATAGGAAAGAACGGTCTATTGCACCTGAATTCCAAGAAGCTCAAATAGAAAGATTAGCTGGAGATAATTATAGGGAGAAAGAATTCCAAAGAAAACAAGAAGAAGCTATGGACTGGCAAAATAATTTTCTATATAATACTGCATTATTTTCTCAGGGAATGTTAGATAGACCTAGTAGATGGCAACAAGAAGATGTTGGTGAACTACAACAAAGAGTTGGTGGTGAATATTTACTTGGAGAAAGTTTTTTTAAACCTGGATCTGAGGCAGGAACTAGAGAAAGTAGTAGACCACCTGGTAGTAGAGGTCAAAGTGCAGGACCTGCCGATAGACCTGATTTTGGTGGTGCATCAGCTCCATCATTACAAAGCCAAGTTAGTCAGGCTTTTGGATCTACTAATCCGAATGTGTCCGCCACATATACATCTTTACAAAATCCATCATTAAGTCAAGCTGGAGTAAGTGTAGGTGCAATTAATCAGATGGTGTTTAATTTTCTTCCACCGCAACAAACTGAAGCTGTTAGGGTTAAACCTGCTAAAGGTGGAAAGGCTAGGGGTGGATCATTAAATACTTTAAGTGCAGAAGGGAGTGAAGCCGTTGCTGTTGTAGAAGAACCAAGTGTAAAAATTCCTATTGCTAGAATAACAGAACTACAGGGATTGTTAGAAACTGGTAAAATCAGTGCCGACCAGATGCAATTTTTATTAGAAGAAGAGATAAAATATAGTCTAACTAGAACAAAAACTAAAGGTGGTAAAGCTAGACCGGTTGCAGCTAGTCAAGCTGCTGTATTTTCAGGTGATATAGATATTGGAGCTGGTGCACTAGGTGGTATGGATGAAGCCGCTATAGAAACTATATTAAGAAGTGGTGGCGGATCTGCTATATCAGCTGCTGGTGAAGCTGCAGGAGGTGACCCTACATCATCTATAGACCCTTTAGTAGTTGCTAGTGCTCCAGAAAGCGTTATGTCTTTTGATGATAAAGTGCAAAGAATGTTAGAATTATTTGATTATCCAAATGAAATACAAGGTCAATACGGTCCTGAATTAATACCAGATGATTTAAGGCTAGATTTTGGTGCTTGGTTAGTTAGAAACCCTAGAAATCCTAGAAGGGGAGATACGGCTTGGAAGAAATTTTTAAAGGATACACGAGGTCAAACAGGCGTGTCCGCAAGTGATGTTAGTGGTGGAGGTGTTGGTGTAGGAATGGGTGGATTAAAATTAAATTAAATATTGCAAAGCTACCTTTGGAAAAAAATATCTAAGTATATATATATCATTATAGATGGACGAAGAAGAGATTAAGAAGATTAAGAAAAATAAATGGCTCAAAACACTTAGGGAAGAAAATCCAGATACTCCTGAATACTTTTTAGAATTAATGATAGATTGTTATTTATCAGATCCGGTTGAAACAGAAAAAACAATTAAAAAACATATGGAAGAAGAACAAAATAAAAAAAATATTATGGTATAATATAAAATGAAAATAGGACAACGCAATAATTCAATAGCCGATATGACTACAAGAATAGGTCAACGAAACAAAGGCATAAAAATGGGTGCAAGATATAGGAATATTAGAAACACTAGGAGAGGGTATATGATGGGGCAAAGTCAAAATAGTTAATATTAATTAAATCTATTTTATTATTATTTCTATTAAATAATAAAATATATTATGTAATATATAAAAACAAAATGTCCATAGAAGATGCTCAAATGATGGCTCAAATAGAAAACTTACCAAATTCTTTAAGATATGGTGCAAGGCAATTGCAAGTTAGGGTAGCAAGAACTACAAATTTACTACCTATTAATAATACCACTGTTAACGGCGATGGTAGTGGAACTACGCGCTTTAGATTTCCAAGTGCATCTATTATTAATTTATCAAGTGCTACTGTGTCTTTTCAATCTACGCTTAGTAATTTAGTAACTGGATCTACAAATTTTATTAATGCACTTTTTCCAGCTAGTTATAAATATGTTAGGCGTGTGCAATTTTACTTAGGGGGCATTAGTGTCGCTGGAAGTTTGTGCAATCAGTACAATCAAGTTTACCACGCTATGGTAAGAGCCGTTGGTAATACAGAATTCGGTCATACTAAGGTATTAGAAGGCTTCCAAGAATTGGTTAGTGGTAATGATGCATCAGGTCTTGACCTCAATCAGCCACCTGCTGCCTCAACTAAAACTAGTTATCAACAAATAGATGATTTTCTTTTATTGGCTAAAGGTAATGGTGGAACTAACGAGATGATGATAGATACATCTATTTGGAACGACTTGGAATTGCAAATCGATTTCGATGATAATAAAATTCTAAGTGTTTATCGCGATGGAACTGCTACGGCAGAGAACGCAGCGCTAGTTGCTTGGAAACTAGAAAATCTTAGATTAAATGTAGATGTTATTAGCTCAATCCCACCAATTTATGCAAGCTTTTTATCCATTAGGTCACAAAGACCCGAGCCAATTAGATTGGTATTTCAAAATCTTGTTAGTCAAGTGCAACAAGTTAATGGGTCTAATAGATTGCAAGTGTCCTCAATGTGCATAGATGGTCTTATGGTCTGTCCTTTATCATCCACTTATAATACATTTGCTGCTTTTGCTGGTAATGTGTCTACTACTAACAGTTTTGATGTTACTAATCCACCCTATTTTAATTTTAATAGTGGGCTTACCGATACTACTGCATCGCAATTTACTGGTGTTATTCAAGTTGGTAGTACTCAATATCCTACAACCGCCTATAATAATGCTTATTTACTAGCTGATAGTACATTAAATCATTATTGGAGTAATTCTATGTCTGCTACATCTTTACTATTTTTGAATAATCAAGCGGTTAGTAATGGTACTCCAGGTGCTGCAAATGTTGCCCAAGCGGCTTATAAACCCTTATACTTTTTGTCTAACAACTGTGTATGGGTGCAATCATTTAGTTTAGAAGATGGCTGGTCAAGCCCTCAGAAAGTCCTTAGTGGTATAGATACATCTAGTCAAAATTGTGAAATTATAGTTATTCAAACCGGTATTGCAAGTAGTTTAAATTTTCTACTTGTTGGTTTATTGTCTAGTGTATTAGAATTCGATACTGTCGCAAAACGCATTAGAGTTATTCAGTAAAATATTAGTACATTTTATTCCAATTAAAATATTTATCCATAGTATAAAAAAAACTATGGTTAAAAATTTAGAAAAACAAAAAAACGCTTTATCCAATGTAAAGAGTTATAATCAAAAACCCGTAGACCCTGCAAAACAATATCAAAATCAAGGTTATATTATGGAAGAACAAGATGCTAAAAATTGGAATAAAAACAGACTGAAACGATTAGAAAGTGCTACAACATATACTATGGATAGCTTAACAGATGTCTACATTCCACCTAATCCATATGTGCTTAATCAAAAATTAGTCCAAGATAATTTCCTACAACAAACTATTAAAAATAGTCAAATTGTAAATGATTATGTTATTAGAAATACTTATTATAATCCTAATTTACTAAATCCACCTGTTAGGGATAATCTTTACTCAGGGAATAGATTTTCATTAAAATTAATGTAATCCCAGTTTAAGATCCTCAACAACTTGCTCTATATCATCTTTTAGAATTCTTGCAATGTTATTAGCAGTCTTTAGTTTAACTAATTCATTTCCTTTAGAAACAATTTCTTTTTCCTCATCGGTGTATTGCAAAGATGAATTAAATTCCTCTATGCAAACCTCCTTATCAATGGATTTTATAACTTTATCTAAGCTATCTACAATTACTACATTTAATTTATAATGTGTGTTATTATGATTTGCAATGTTATATGCTATCCTGAAAGTATCAGCCATTTAAATTTGTATATATAATGCACTTAGAAAAAAAATATGGGATTTTTTCATAATAATTTAGCTGGATAATTTATTAAACAATAAACCTTTTATATCGCCACGACAATTCATTAATTCTTGACCACTTATATCAATTTGTCTTGGTGCTATAGCCTTTATAGGATTATCTATTCTATATTGTAGCTCAAGTCCATTATAATCTATTTCTTCAATAGTCTTTAGTAAATCAGTATACATTTTAGTAATTATAGAATAATATTTTAGTAATTTTAATTCATTTTTTTGCTGATGGGCTTCATAAATTTTATGTTGGAAAGTCTTGGGAAACTCCCTTAGATTAATTAATGAATGTAATAGTATTTCTTGTTCTGGACTTAAATATTTTACATATTTTGTAAGCCTCATAATGTTATTATGGCTTGTATTAAATATGGATTGTAATGATCCTACTGCACCATTTCTTGTATTAGCTAAATCTTTACTATGTTTAATATCTTCAATAGCTTCTATATTCCAAGGCAATTTAATGTGGGCAAACTTAGCCTTTAAAATTGGAATAATATTATCTACTGTTAGCTTTCTAGCAATTCCTTTTATTCCAGCGTTATTTACAATAGTCCTCCACTTAGGTTGGGCTCTAAGCCATTCATATTGGTCAGCGTAAGTAGTCATTTTCCGAAGGTAGCTGTGCTTGTAGTTTAGAAACTTGATTTCATTCTTTATCATCAAAAAAATGTAATCAAATTTTTTTGCGTCATAATGGATTTTCCTAAGGGGGTGGGTCATTAATGGAAGCTCTATATGCCTCAATAGTAGCCTGTGATGCTATATGTGTCCAGTAAATACTACTATTAACTTCAATCGGATAGAAGCCGTAGAATAACATTTCTTGTACCTTCGGTATATATTAATCAAAAATCATTCTTGATAATTGTGATATTTTATTATATTGTAATTGTCTACTATTAAATTCTAATTGTTCGCTTGTTGTCTCCTTGACCGGTGCTTGTTTATAATGAAAATCTTTATCTTCGCTATCGCTACTATTATCCATTAATTTTGTTAATTTTTTCATCTTTTTACTAGTAGGTTCTTGATAGAAAACAAGTTTAGCATATTTATTTTTAGCTTTTTTTGGACTATTTTCTTTACTGGACTTAGCTTTACTAGCCTTTGGTAGAATTGCAACGCTGTCTGTCGGTTGGTTTATTGCTACCGAGGGCTTAGTCTGTTCAACAACTGGAGTTAGTGGAGCTACCTGTGGTTCGTTCTCAGCCGATGGAGGTTTAGCTGCAACTATAGCTGGAGTTGGGGGCGCTACTGGTTTATTTAGAGCTTCTGCTACCTTATTCTTTTTATCTAATTTAGCTTGTCTTGCTAGCTTTAATCGCTCCCTTAATAAATCTTTTGCGTCTTCGGTAATAGGCATTATAATTAATATGGATATTTTTTTTTCTTGTGAATTATTAATACAATTTTAATTTAAAACTGTGGGGAAAAACATCGATAAAAAACCCCAATATTTATTTATTTTTCCCCCCTATTTATAAAATGTCGGAGCGGTATATGGGCTTTGGTCTTTAACCCTTCCAAGATTAATAGGCTCATTATATTGTTCTCGCTCTATTGTAATGCTAAAATCTACCTCGCCAAAGAATGGAATTAATCTACCATTCTTATCACATACTTGGATTTGTATACTATCATAGTTACTTGTATTCATCTCCTGTCTATATAAAAATGGATTATTATTTGTAAATAAAATGGTATCATTAACTGTATAGTTAGCTGTTGGAAATGCTACCATAATTAAACTAGTAGATAATTGTTGTTGGCTTGACGAGCCACTTACATATTCTAATTCATATGTTGATTTACAAAGATTACATTTTACTTGTATAATATCATATATTTGTAAATTAGGTAGATATGGAAGCGTGTGAGATGGACTAGCTGATGTTAATTCAAATACATTTTCATTAGTTCCAACAACAGATCCAAAATTTAGTGGATTTAGTGCAACAAAATTATTAGGTGTTCCCCTACTAAGATAAATAGATAATGTTTCTCCTGATCCTGGATTTTGGAATGTAAAATTAATTTTATTAAAATCTAGTGATGTATTAACTGCATTTTGACTAACAATAACATTACCAGTATAGGCACTAGGCATTACTCCAGGCGCGGGAGTGTGGATATATCCATTAATAACTGTCTGTAGTCCTGTAGTTAATTGACTAACATTCTGATAAATTCCTTGTGGTAAAGTTAATTGCGCAGATGTATTAACATTACCAGTATTACCTGCAACTACAAAATTACTACCTGCAATAAAAAATACATTATTAAATTGTTCTTGTATGTTAGGTGCATTATTTGGGAAACTAAACCATATAGGATTAATATATGATTTAGAGCCATAAAAACCGCCACTATCATTAGTTAATCCACCATTATTAAATTGTATGCTAAAATTATTACTAGTACCACTTGTTCTATCGGCACTGGAAAGATTAATCCAATTTTTTGAATTTGAAATAGGAGTAGCCATTTATTTTATATATAAACCTTATATTTTAAATTATTTATTATATAATATAAATGTCTCAATATAATTTAAGATTTGTTCCAACGCTATCTTGTAATCAGTTTCTTCTAAATGGTCAACAATTTAGCACTCAAGCTGCACTAATAGGAAATGTTAATACATCAGCCCTAACTACGGAGGTGATTATTAATGATGATACAAAAAATCAGGTATTATTCCAAGAAATTAATGGAAATATTCACGGTAATTTATTTCCGCAAATACAAGCTGAAATTGACGCCTTAGAAGCTAATGTGTCTATCCTACAAGGTAATGTAGTAACTTTACAAAATGAAATAAATGCAGTAGAGGGAAATGTAACTATATTGCAAGGCAATGTTGTTAGTCTACAGGGTCAAATTAATGTTCTTACTGGTAATGTGATAATAGATGAAGCCGCGATAGCAGAATTAATTAGGGATACTCAGTTCTTAGAAGCTCCACACCCTGGCTTAGCAGGTAATACATCTTTATTTTGGCGTGGTCTCCAAGTGTATAATACTCCAACAGATGTTGTAAATGAAAATACGGGCACTGGTATTTTTAGTTATTTAGATGGGAATACATCTACACCAAGTCAGATACAATTAAGGGTAGAAGATAGTAGAAATGTATTTGTAAAGGGTTCTACAACTATTAACACCCCTGCAAATGGTCTTGTGTCTATAGGTGGAAGTGGAAATGTTGCAATGACTTTTAATGTTGGAAATTCTACAAATAATGCAGAAATTGCTATGAATGGTAATATTAATCTTAAAGGTGATAGCACTAGTAGAGTTAGTGTTTATACTAAATCGCAATTATTACCAATTCCATCAACTACTAAGACCGCAGAAATAGTTGGAGCGGATGAGGCTAATGTATTAGGTAAGAAGGTATCCGCTATTAGTGATGATGGTGGTACATTAGTTTTAACTGGTGGAGCTACTATGTCGGGTAGTTCAGTAAATATAACATCATCAGGTCAAGCACAAATATATGGTGGTGGTGGTGCAGGTCGCTTCTACGGTGATACTGGTGGAGCTAATATGTATGCATCTAATGGTAAAGGCATTGATATACAATGCACATCAGGTAATTCAAATAGCACTATAAATATAGGCACACAACAAGGGACTACGGATACAGGTTATACTACCATTAATATAGGTAATGCATCTTCTGCTACTCTACGCACTAGTTCTACATTTTTAGATGGTGATACTTATCTACCTAAAGTTCCAGTAAATCCAGCTGGTTATGATAATTTAGCTTACATAGGACTTCCAACACCTTTTAGTGGTCCTTTGCATGGACCTATTAAATCTACATTTAACCCTTATATTAGGTCTATATCTACCTTTTGTCCAGAGGCAACCGTTAATAGTTTTGTCCAAGCTAGTGGTGCATTTACAGTTAATGTAGGGCTTGGAGGTATATCCCTAATGACTGGTACTGGTGGAATGGCTATAACTTGTGCAGCTGGTTTAATGGCTATTCAAGCTCTAATTGGAGGCGTTGGAATAACAACGGCTGGTGGAGCCATAGCACTAACATCGGGGGCGGGTATTATACAAATGACTACTGGCGCTGCCCCTATTGCGATGGAAACAAATATTGGTGATATTTTACTTAAGGCTGGTTATAGTAATCAATCTACTCCAGAATTATCATTGGGGTCAGTTTATATTCAGGCAAGGGATTTTAGTTATATTACTCCAGATAAAGGTGTTATTGTAGGTGAAGGTATAGTTACTCCATTTAATGAAAATTTATTAAACACCATGGGCTATCCATTTACTGGTAATCTTTTTGCAAATACATTAGTGGGAAATCTAACAGGGGTCTTTTCAAATACATTCCAAACCCCTAATTCTACTACAACCCTTGTAAATCCAGTGAATAGTAATCTTATTTATTCTAATCTATTCTTAGAAACGGGCACAGCTTTTGCACTTCTAAGAAATATGGACATTAACGGCACAATAGCTACATCATCGGCTGCTACGGTTCCATCAGGTAATTTAGGTGCAAATGTTGCAATTACAAATACTACAACTAATTTTTATTTTCCAGATAATACAATTCTTCCATTAAATGCTAATGTTAAACTATTTGTCTATGTTAATGATACTCCTAATATTGCTAACTATAAATATTCTACTTGGCAGGCGAATGCACAAATACAGTCTAATATATCAGGCTTAATAAACGCCTATGTAGAGCCATTACCTCCATCATATGAAAATTATATGACCGTGTTGGGTAATGTTGGTATTTTATCAGATCTAGATGTAGGCGCTAATATAACGGTGGCATCATCTAGTTTTCCAGCTCAGCAAACCTTAATAACCCGTAATAGTGTGACTACTACTGGAAATGTGACTTGCAATACATTAAACTATACAACCCTTAATCCACCAATTGTTCTTCCAAACATTGCACCTGGTGTTGATAGCATAATTGCAGGCACTAATGTATCTATTTCTCCACTTAATGGTATAGGTAATGTAGTTATTAATTGCACTCTACCAAATATAGCGGGCGTAAATTCCATCATAGCGGGTAATGGAATAGAAATTAGTCCCGTTGGCGGCCAAGGTAATGTGACGGTCAGTTTAGCGGGTAGCGTAATTCCACCTGGTGGCTATCTACCTATATCGGGTGGTATAATGACTGGTGAAATACACCAATTCCCATCAACTGGAAATACACAAGATAATACAGTTAAATTATATAGACCTCAAACTAGTTATCAGCCACCTTATCCAAGTATAGGTCCACCTACATTTACAGGCGAGCTTTTAACATTTTTCAATGGTGATAATAGTCCAGTTAATACTAATTTTACAGGTTGGTTCCCGGAAAATACTTTTCAATATCAGCCAGATGTGATTACAGATACTATTAATGTTGGTGGTGCTACAATTTATCAATCTACCGGTGGTTCATTATCTGGTTTATTAGGTGAAATGTATACAGCGCTTCCACAATTTAAAGTTGGTGACCATATAACAAGTGCTCAAATTTATGTAAATACATTTATTACTATACAGGGTCAACAACTATCTATTTTAACAAGTGATGATCCAAATGGTCCATGGGATGTTCTATATAAAATGGATCCCGGCTACCCACCTGGTCCATATCCAAATCCAAATTGGACAATTCCTTTAGATTTTATATATACAGGTGGTCAGAAAGCCTATAATGCTTTTGCTATATATGTTTATCCAGGATATGAAACCCCTGGATATATACAAACGATAGGTTTTACAAGTGGTGGATTTATTAATTTTCAAGGTCAGATAAATATAGATGGTAATGCTACTCCAGCTCATTTTATAGGTGTTCAAGGTGATCCTACAACAAGCGCATTATATGAATATTTTCCTAATACTGGTTTAGTTAGTAAATTACTAGCTGTAACTAAAGGCAATTTCTTAGCTAAAATACATGGTATATACGCTGAAGATGCAAATACAAGTAGACAGATAATTGTTTATGGTGATTTCTATAATGTTGTACAAGGTAATAATACAATAGTTGTTAATAATATTTTCCAATATAACATAGATACAAATACTGTTGTTCAATTAACTACTCAAACAGCCGACCCTGCATATTCAGGTAATCTACCTAAAGGTGTAAATAATGTAGTTTATGGTGTAGAGAAACAAGTTAGTAATACAGCTAGTAGGCGGGTGTGGATATGGGGTGATTTTAATGGTGTAGCTACTATGGGTAATCCAAGTCAGCCTAATGATTGCACATTAACAGGTGGACTTAACGCGACTACAAGTGATAATTGGGCAGTAGCAATAGAATGGGATTTTGGCTATGCCGCTGGTCAAGGTCCATTTAATTGTAGAGGTGGAAAAATAATTAATAATGTAGCCCCTACAACACCAGCTACTGATGGATTTTTACTATTAGTATATGCAGGTGGTAGATTTACTAATAACAATTATAATTCGCTTTCGATGATATATTACAATACAACTATAGCACCTGGCTTTTTAACAAGTCCATTTCCATTTCCAAATGGAAGTATTACAAGTAATCAAGTAGAATATATTACAATTATTAATAGTCAAATTATAATGACTGGAGAATACACTGGTACAGCTCAGGGTCCATCTACAACAGATATTCCAATTTATTCTATTATGAGAGCTCCATTAGGCACTTTTAATAACCCTAGTGGTCAATATTCTACTAATCTTTTTGAAATGGCAAATAGTGGAAATGCAAGCTTTTGGGTAGAAGGCACAAATCAAATAGGTATTTCTAGAATAAAGAATTTATCAGATGATACTATGGTATTGGGCACTTATGGATATGGTACAACTACTTTAGGTGGTGGTGTATTAACTTTTCCAACAAATGATATTACAAATCTAACAGAGCCTGCTATTAAATATACTATATCCAAAGTTCCTCCATATTCAGTTCTAAATATAGTTGATAATGTTCCTACCGATGTAAAATTAAGTTGTAGTTTAGATGAAGACAATTTTTGGTTTAGTCAAACATTTAATTCTACAATAATTCCAGACCCTACTAATCAGCCTGTAGTTAACGCTATCAATGGGGCTAAATTCTTAGTAGACAATCAAGAAATGACCAAGATAGTTTTTAGCTCTAATATACAACAAAATTATGCAAGTGTTAGTTTTATAGCTGGTAATGCAGATAATGATCCATTTTGGTATTGGTATTCACAAGTAGGAGCTATAGATTATTATGCAGATAATGTATTCTATCCTAATGTTACTTCATCACCAGGTGTTATACCTACATCAAGTACTTTAGGACAAGTTATGATTAACGGTAGCATAGCTTCTACAACCCTAGATATGAATAATTTCGATATTATAAATGCTAATACAATCTATTCAGCTAATATTCTAACATTAAATCCATTTAATGGTGTGGAAGTTGGTGTTGGTGGGCGACGGGAAGAGTTAGTAACCATAGAGGTTTTTAATAATGGAGCATTAACAGGGCAAAATAATTTTGATAGCGTTACTGGAATTATTCAAGGTGGTGGTTTTTCAAATCCAACAAACAATATTTATGTGACTACAATAAATGCGACAAGTGGATATGATGATGGAAGTAATGGAAATAGTAGTATAACGATATCTCTAATAGAAGACGATAGCGGGACAGAAACTGTTTTAGGTAGTCAAAATATTTCTACAGGTAGTGGTTTATCTACATATACAGTTACATTTAGTCCAGCCATAACTATTAATCCATCAGCTACTAAGACTTATTTTGTTAGAATGAGCGTCCCGCCACAAAGCCCAATGTATAGTTATTATGGAACGATTAGTGATGGTCTAACTCCAGCTATAATAGTGACTGCTCAGACATTACAACAAGTAAGTGACCCCATAGAATATTTTAATGTTTATGGTAATAGTTTTTTTCAAGATAATATGTTAGTCCATGCTAATGTAGTAGTTGCAGACCCTACAAATACATTTTTCTATACGCAAATAGAACATAACTACATTCAACTACAAGGTGAAACATTCAATACTCAACTTGGTCCAGGTCAAACATTTATAAATAATGGTGTTAATCAAACAAGACAAGAAGCGACATATTTACAAATAAAGAGGACAGATATAACTAGACAAGCAACTTTAAATAACGGAAGTTTAGCATTTCTAGAGGGAGTAAATAGAACAGCGACATATAGCCCATTTACTTGTGATATAAATAGCACAAGTGGTCCAATAGCAAGAGCGACTATGCAGGTAGGCACATTAGACCTAAATCATAATGATAATGGTGCTATTATCAACCTTAAACGGGATACTAATGTAGCATTAGGCTCTACTATTTCTATCATATCTAGTTATGCGAAAGACAGTACTAGTACAAATAGGGAATTTACTAGAATAACATCAATAGCTCAAAATGTTGGTGTAGGCAATCAAGATGGAACACTGCAGTTTCAATCATTAGTAAATGGAACATTAAATACATTTATGACCTATAACGGTAGTAGTCAAGAATGTGAAGTAGGTAAGAACATAGATTTAAATGCAAATGAATTAAGAACATCCATGGGTAATCTAATTATAAATTCAGTACCATCAACAGGTCTAGGACAAGTCCAAATACAAACAAAAGGTGGCACAGTAGGAAGTGGTGTTGGTTTAGCAATGACTGGAAATACATTAACCTCTGCATCAGCTGGTGGAAGTAGTGGACATCATTTATGTTTAACATTACCAGATCCAACTACGGGATTACCAAGAGTTTATAAGATAGCATTATTAAATCCCTAAAATATTTATTAATAACGAAAAAAAATTGATTGCATATTTTTACATAAAAAAATAACATTACATCATAATATAAGAGCAAATGGATCAAGATAAGCGTGAAAAAGCTAGGTTAGCCTCCCAAGCGTATAGAGATAGAGAAGGTGGAATTCCATACAAAGAAACAAATAGATTAAGATATTGGAAGGATAAAGAAAAAAAAGAACAACAAATGAAAAATGTTTATGATTTATCTAATTATCCAGAAGAAGATAGGAAAAAAATAGTTAAGTATATTAAACATTTGGAGATTATAAAAAAATCATATCCTGAATTGTTAAATAAATAGGTTTCTTAATTGCAAAAAAAATTTGATACATTTTTTTTGTTTAAAGATAAAATACTCATATTATAATATACATTATTACAATATGATTAATGAAACAGTTGATTTTGTAAATATTAACACTGGAACCTATGGGCACGCTAAGGGAAATCCGTTTATTACTACTTCTACTACTATTGATGACCTAGTTAGACTAATTGAAAACTCCAAGACTATTAGTGATAGGAACTCTAATAAGCAAAGCCTACATAATATTATAGATAAGAATAAGGAATACCACTTCTATATTGATTTAGACAAAAAGACTAGTCTAGGGTTTAATGATATATGTAGTCAAATCTTTAAATATTTTCATAATATTAATAGTAACTTAGCCATAGAAGATTTAAAATATACCAAGAATAAATCAGAAGAATTTAGCTATCACATAGAAATTCCTAAAATATTTGCAACTCCGCCTGTAATGAAATGCCATATTGAAGAAATGGAAACAATCTATAATTGGGAAAATAATACTTGGGATAAATCTGTTTATGGAGGTAAAGATAAATATAGGCTTCCATATCAGCCTAAGCCGAAAACGCCTAATACAAATGAAGGCGATAAGGGATTTAAATATAATCCAAATTCTATCCACGAAATAGTGCACGGTGAACCTATTGATTTTATATTAGCATATATTCCAGATGACGCTATAAGGTTAGCAGGACCTCAAAAATGTAAAGAACCGGAAGCTACCCCTGTTGGAAAGAAACTTTATGGTAAAGAAGATACAGTTAAAAATCTACTGGATTGTTTAAGCCCTAATAGATGTAGCAATTGGGCAGATTGGATTAAAATTATGTTTATTGTTATTAATGAATTAGGTAGTAGTGGTGAAAATATATTTATAGATTTTTGCAACAAAATAGAAGGCTATAAACAAAAGGAAAGTGAAAATAGATATAGATACCAGAATGAATGTAGTAAATCTTTATCTAAAGACGATAAAAAAACAGCTACTATAGGAAGTTTAATATTTATGGCTAAAGAGGACAATTTAGAATTGTATAATAAACTAACTCAGAAAACTATCTTTATGAAAACTCATAAAGAAGGAGCTGAATTATTTATAAAAGCTACCAAAGATGATTTTGTTTGTGGTGGAACCTATGGCGTATTTTGTAAATTAGATAATCTATGGATTAGAATATTTAAAAATAGTGATGATCTTAAAAATTTTGTTTGTACATATAAATTTATTAAGGTGAATGAAGAAGGTAAATCTATGGAAGACCTTACAGACTATGATAAAATAACTAAATTTACTAATATGGTTTATCTAAAAATACAGGAAAATCCAGATGATACATTTTATGATAAACTACATAAATCTATGATTGGTAAAGTAGCATTTAGGGACGGAATTTATGATGTAGAAGATAAACAATTTTATAAATATGGAGATAAAAAATTAGAGGGTGTTTATCCATTTAAGCGAGTAGGATATTGCTATAATAGCTATACGCCATCAGACGCTAAGATATTAGAAGTAGAAAATGGAATTTTTAAAGCTATATTTGGAGAAGATTATAGAAAAGCAATTAATTTTATAGGTAGAGCAACATTTGGATACTACAAAGATAAGGATTGGGGAAGATTTATGGGTAATAGAAATTGTGGTAAAGGTGTGTTGTGCCAATATTTAGTCCACGCTTTGCAATCCTATGTAGGAACTATTAGTGGTGATAAACTATTATATGAAAGAACTACTACTAGTCAGAAAGATACAAAAGAAAATGCTTGGTTAATAGATTTTGAATTTAAGCGGTTTATGTTGATTAATG
>Ga0209770_10000573_pt1 | contig 19854 bp, 20 predicted proteins | sample LauGreSu1BDMLBDD_2_FD_187572 | JGI IMG/M metagenome (GOLD analysis project Ga0209770, IMG submission 187572) | Freshwater lake microbial communities from Lake Michigan, USA - Su13.BD.MLB.DD (SPAdes) (version 2) | ecosystem: Environmental > Aquatic > Freshwater > Lake | place: Lake Michigan, USA...
GGTGACCATGGCGTCGAATTACTCACCACAGTCACCAAGCACGAATGAAATCACTACTTAATTGTAACGATTATGGCTTCAGTACTGGTGAACCAGTATTGGTTGCAAGCCATGTATCTGTGATGCTGCCAAGAGTTCCATCTGCTGTGATGGCATCTACGGCACCTGATACGCATGATGTCAAAGCGCTTCCCTTTGTAAGGAGAAGTCCGAATTGATCACCTGAACCAGTTGATGGAAGTTGTCCAACAATGATTCCGTTCTCAACTTCTACACCTGAAAGGTAGAAGGCCGTTGGAAGATCTACAACGAGACCATCAATCTGCTTGTTCTTGAGTGCAGATACACCAGCAGCATTGTCATTAAAGACGCTCGCCTTGAGGCCGAGTTGAGTCTCGATTGCATCAAGTGATGTTGTTCCTACTGCTGCGCCAAGCTTTGCACCCTTGAGCTCTGCAATCGATGTCTTTCCATCGATCTTGCTTCCCTTGAATGAGACGATTGCTTGAGGAGCTGTGTAATAGGGTGATGAGAAATCAACTGCAGCCTTGCGCTCTTCTGTAATTGAGAATTGCTGCAAGTTAAAGTCAAAGTTCTTCTCACCCGGAGTTACAGCGCCATCGAAAGTTGTGCGAACCCACTTGACCTCATCCTTTGAGAATCCAAGTTGTGTTGCAACAGCGTATGCAACAGCTGCTTCAAATCCTTCTCCGGACTCTGGAGCATCATCGATCACCCATGGGTAGTAGGCAGGTTCTCCAGTTGCGATGGTAAGCACACCATTTTCAATGGTTGCAAGATCTGCTTTTTCACATGAAGCTGATGCGCTCTCCGTTGAGTCGCTACTTGAACACGCTGAAATTCCGAATGCAAGAGCAACGGTCAACGCGATTACTAATCCTTTACGGTTTTTCATGAATTGCCTTTCATAGTGGTTCGGTACTCGGCAAAGGCTAATAACGAGGCTGAGTCCTGTCTACTTGCAAGGCTCTTGCAATCAATTCACCGCGCTTACTCTGATCTCACGCGTATAATCATCCCTCTCACACAATTTCGAGACTAGCGGCGAGGAATTTAGCTACTTGTAATGGCAATCAAAACGCACCAACAGATCGCTAACCCAACTCTCCCAGCCCTAGTCCTGGTCCACGGCTTGGGCTCGGCTGGCACAATTTGGAAAAGTTTGATCCCACAACTGAGCGAACACTTCACTGTCTATCCGATTGATCTCCCAGGGCATGGTGTTGCGCCTCTTGATGAAGGCGAGGAATACGATCCACGTTCGTTAGCGCGTGCCATTATTGAAGAGATGAATGCGACCCACGGTGTAACAGAGATGCACGTAGCAGGAAATTCACTTGGCGGATGGATTGCACTTGAGATGGGATCAGTCGCACCAGATCAGATAAAAAGTATTACGGCACTTGCACCTGCTGGGTTATGGCACGAGGCACCAAAGCAAAGTTACCCACCGAGTATTGATGCTCGCATACTTGCCAAAATCTCGCGCCACTTTATGCGATTGGCCTATCGGTTACCACCACTGAAAGCACTCGGCTACAAAAAGATCACACATTTATGGCGCGAACTTAGTTTCGAGTCATGTCGCGACTCTGTACTAGCGATGGCACATTCTAAGGGATATATGCCGTTATGGCATGGAGCGCGCGGAAGAAAATTTGATTCGCACATTCCTGATCACGTTAAAACATCCATAATTTTTGGAGATTACGATCTCATGTTGCCTGAAGAAGTCGCACAAGAAAAAAGCGTGGCACCCGCGCACTCCAAATGGGTCTACGTAGAAAACTGCGCACATGTAATCATGTGGAACTACCCAGATCTCACAGTCGATTTCATCAGACGCACTGCAGCAGCCAGTTAGTCCCGAAAAAGTACTCCTATCTATTGCCTCCTCGCGAACTTGAACTTACCCTTAGTTATTGCGAAAAAGGGAGACGGCATGAAGTACAAATCAGTTAAGGGCTTGCTTACAGGAGATGAGTCACTCATCCCGACTACCTTTATCGATAAGCTCGAAGATATTTTGCACGGCTTCTTAGGCATAGTCTTATTTGTAATTTCAATCCTGGCCGCTGGTTATACCTTGCAACGCCTTATCGAAACTCGACCATTCTTTCCAGCAGGAATGATCCAAGGAATTAACGACATCCTCTTTGTTGTAATCATCCTAGAAATTATGCGCACGGTAATTGTTCGATTTACAGATGGAATTTTCCAGCTCGATAGCTTCTTGATTATTGGAGTGATCGCGGCAGTTCGACACATTCTTACCGTTGGTGCTTCACTTACGATGGAGAAAGAGAAAACAACAGAGTATTTCAATCGTGCTCTCACAGAAATGGGCGTTAATACTGGAATCGTCTTGGCCCTAGTCTTCGCGCTGTTTTTATCTCGCGCAGCGCGCAAAAAAAACCCTCGAACTAGTTCCTAAGTCGGCCTCCTTTAATGAAGCGTATGACTTTTGGCATATTTGATCTTAGCGCTGGAAAAATTCTCGAGATCTCACCGGTTGATAACAATCGTGTGAATAAGAGAATGGTCGGCGGAGATGGCAACTTAAGCGGTACGCAGGTTAAAAAGCATGAAGTTATCGCTACGGGATCAAATTGGAAATTTCTCTCAGATGGCTTCGGGGTTGGCTACCTACTCATCTACACCGACTCAATTCCAGGCGATTCAAACGTTGAGCTTCTTACAAAATCAATAGTCTTTGATGATCTAGCAGATCAAGAATTATTAGAAATCCGAGCAGAGTTACAATCAATTATCGGCGATCGAATACCTGGTTGGTGGCATCACGTAGTAGATGAAAGCGTTCCCCTGTCAGATGCATTTTTTGTTGGAAGTAAACCTATTCAATTTGATGGGTCGCAACTTAAGCATGGATACGGATTCTCTAAAGTCTCGAAATTTAGGGTTGATGATGAGCGAATCTTAAATGCTCTTATCTGCGCCCATCGTGAGTGGTTCTTCATAGATAGAGATAACCGAGCACTCACCTCAATTCTTCTCGCAGGTGCTCATGCCGAGAACCAGCAGAAAAATACCTTGGACTACATGCGAGCTCAGATGGTGCGCAATATCCTCCTTAACGAGCAAGTTCTCTTCCTTTCGGGACTTGAAATTCAAATTTACGACGAACTACGTGAGGCGTGGTCAATCCCCGATCTAGTTCTAAAATTGGAAAGTCGTATCCGTGAAATCTATGAAATAGTCCGAATTGAGATATCTGAGGTAGAAGCAAAGAAGAACGAGCGGCGCAATCTTTGGCTGACGATGATTACGGTCCTCACTGGTTTCCAAATGATCTGGAGCCTTTGGGACTTCATATTCGAGCCAACTAATTTGTTAACCATAAGTAACTATTGGCGGTTAGGAATGGCAGCAGTGACCATCATTGCAATTGTGACGATTCTGCTGCGCTTCCTATTACCACTGCGAAGAAAGAGCACGGGGAAATCTAAGCAGTGAAATTTTCGTGAGAAGCGTGGTGGCGGGTGAAGGATTTGAACCTTCGAAGGCAGAGCCGGGGGATTTACAGTCCCCTCCCATTGGCCGCTCGGGCAACCCGCCATGTGTAATACATGAGGAAAATTACTTTTCCTAGCCGTGTAGTGCTGGCGTATCGTAACAAAGAGGCGCGGTTCAGACCAATTCCCAATCAGGGCCATCGGCCGTAGAATCACGTAATGAGCGCAAACATCGACTGGGATTCAATCCATAACCTTGCTAAAGATGCGATGAAAAAAGCATATGCCCCTTATTCCAATTTTCCTGTGGGTGTTGCAGCCCTCGTAGATGATGGTCGTCTTATCAGCGGTGCAAATGTTGAAAATGCCAGCTACGGAATTGGTCTCTGCGCAGAATGTTCACTCGTCAGTGCGCTGACAATGTCAGGCGGTGGGCGTCTTGTAGCAATCGTATGTGTCGATGCTGATGGAAATTTCTTAGCTCCCTGTGGTCGTTGTCGCCAGTTAATCTTTGAGCACGGCGGAAATGAAGCGCTACTGATGACGCCAGATGGCCCACAGAAGATGAGTGCGATGTTGCCTTGGGCATTTGGGCCAGAAGATCTCAAGTAAATGACTCTCTTGTTAAGTTCTGAGGTCATTGCTCGCGCTCCAAAAGTGTTGCTCCATGATCATCTAGATGGTGGATTACGCCCGCAGACAATGATTGATCATGCGCTGGCCAGTGGTTACACAAAATTACCTAGCTATAACCCAGAAGAACTCGCAACCTGGTTTGTCAACGCATGTAGTTCAGGAACACTTGAGCTCTACCTGGAAACTTTTGAACACACGATCTCTGTGATGCAGACGAAAGAAGAGATTGAAAGAGTTGCTCGTGAGTGCGTACTAGATCTTGCTGCAGATGGTGTGGTCTACGCCGAAGTTCGCGGAGCGCCAGAGCTCTTTACCCGCAAAGGTTTAACTCTTGACCAGGTCATCGAAGCAACTGTGGAAGGCCACAAGCAGGGAATGGCTGAAGCCAAGGCGGCTGGACGAGAGATTCGCGTTGAAGTTCTACTCTGCGCACTTCGCCAAAATAACTTGAGCGATGAAGTTGCGACCAAAGTTGTTAAGTACAAAGGTCGCGGAGTTGTTGGCTTTGATATCGCAGGGCCTGAGGCAGGCTTCCCGCCTACTGATCACATCAAGGCTTTTGATTACTTACGCAGCAATGGCGCTCACTTTACGATCCACGCCGGTGAAGCCTTTGGTGTGGAATCTATCGCTTTAGCTGTGCGTGATTGCCACGCAGAACGCATCGGCCACGGCATCCGCTTAATCGATGACATTGATTTCTCTTCTGGCACTCCGGTAATGGGCTCATTGGCGCAGGAGATCCTTGATCGCCAGATCTGCCTAGAGATGGCTCCAACATCTAATTTGCAGACAGGTGGCGCTGCATCCTATGAAACACATCAAATTGGTGTGATGAAGAAGCTTGGCTTTAACGTAACAATCAATACAGATAACCGCTTGATGAGCGCTACTTCAATGATTCGCGAAGTGACAGAGATTTCGCGCGGATATAGCTGGACCATCGATGACCTTCATGATGTCGCTCGAAACGGAATTATGAGTGCCTTTATCTCAGAGGATGAAAAGCAAGATATCTACAAGAGTCAGATCAAGGCACCATTTGCTGACCTGGGTGCCAAGTGATCGATTTTAAAGATTTAGCGTTTATCGAAAATCCTTACCCTGCGCTAAAGGAGCTACGATCTTTTGGTAAGCCGATCTGGCATGAAGATCTACAGATGTTCTTGGCAGCAAAACATAGTGATGCCAATGATGTGCTTCGCAATAAGTCTCTTGGACGCATCTTTGTACCAAAGACGCCTGAGACAGAGTGGTTTGAATTCAACTATCTTCATGCGGATTCGATTTTAGATAGCGAGCCACCAAAGCACACACGTCTACGTTCGTTAGTAGCTAAGGCATTCAACCGCCATCGCATTGAGGCGCTCCGTCCAGATATCCAACGCTTAACCAATCAACTTCTCGATTCAATTGAAGAAAAGGGTGGCGAGTTCGACATCATCGCCGATTACGCAGAGCCTCTGCCGGTTAAAGTAATTGCAGCGCTACTGGGCTTTCCCGATAGTGATGAGCACTTACTTCGCCCATGGTCACAGTCAATCGTAAAAATGTATGAAGTGAACCCATCACAAGCACATAAAGATGAGGCGAAGAAGGCTGCCAAAGAGTTCGCTGATTATGTACATGGGCTGATGCTGGAACGGTTAAAGAATCCGACCTCTGATCTCATCTCAGAACTTGCCCAGGTAAGTGAATCTGGAGAGAAGCTTTCGACACAAGAACTTATTGCGACCTGCATCCTCTTACTAAATGCTGGTCATGAAGCAAGTGTTAATGGTTTTGGCAATGGAATAGTTGCAGCCTTTAACCATCCTGATCAGTGGAAATTGCTTCAATATCAGCCTGAAGCAGTCGCTGATACTGCCGTTGAAGAGTTCTTGCGCTTTGACGCTCCCCTGCACTTCTTTGATCGAACAGCCACATCAGATACCGAAATCGGTGGCGTTGCTATCAAACAGGGTCAGAAGATTGTCTCGCTCTTAGGTTCTGCCAATCGAGATGAAGATGTATTTGTAGATAGCGATCGCATGGATCTGACGCGTGACCCAAATCCACATATTGGCTTCGGTGCGGGAATTCATTTCTGTCTCGGTGCACCACTTGCGCGCCTTGAGATGTCGATCTCACTTCCAGAACTCTTTAAGCGTTTCCCAACTCTTGAATTAACAACAACTCCAGTTCGTCGTCCGACGTTCTCTCTACGAGGCTATGAATCAGTCATGGCGAAGGCGAAGTGAAAACCATGAAGAAGAATCTCATCCTCGATGTTGATACCGGAATTGATGATGCATTCGCGTTGTTATTTGCAGCCCGCCACCCTGAGATCAATCTCTTAGGCGTTACCTGCGTTGATGGAAATACCAACCTCAAGCAGGTTGTCATCAATACCCTCAAGGTTCTAGACGCTGCAGGTGCTGGAAATATCCCTGTTTCAAGTGGTGCAACGCGTCCACTTATCGATGAGCCTCGCTATGCCGAATACATCCATGGCAGCGATGGACTTGGAGATTTAGGTACGCCTCTATCCACTCGCGCACTTGATCCACGCCCAGCTGTTGAGCTACTGCGCGATCTCGTCGAAGGTGCAGATGGTCCCGTCACTCTTGTTCCACTAGCTCCGCTTACAAATATCGCACTTTTCTTACGCTCATACCCAGAGACTGCTGCAAAGCTTGAGCGAATTGTCTTGATGGGTGGATCTGCCTCCTCTGGCAATGCAACACCGGCTGCAGAATTTAACGTCTGGCATGATCCAGAAGCTGCCGCAATTGTCTTTAGTAGCGGTGTTCCAATCACAATGTATGGACTTGATGTCTTTATGGAACCTCGCGTAAGCGCGGCACAAGCTGCTGCACTGATTGCAGAAGGTGTCGATTGCACAACTTTTGCTGGACGTTTGATTGAGCACTTCATCAAGCAGGTTGGACATGATGTAACACTCGGTGATTACGGCGCAGTTGCCGCAGCAATTCGCCCAGAACTAGCTACATATGAAACATTTAAGATTGTTGTTGATACAACATTTGGACCAAGTCGCGGACAGACTCTCTGTGATCGCCGCGAATGGAAAGATGAAGAGCCTGAATCTACGCACGCTAAAGCACCTAACGTGCAGGTAGCGATGAAGGTAGATGTCCCAGCAATGATCTCGCTATGGCTGGAAACTATTTCATCTAAGTAGTCTAAGAACTAAACCCCGATTGGGTGCCAGACAGTTTTATTCTCCATAAATGCGAGAACGCGCTGTGGGCTGGCACCATCTTTAAAGGTTGAAATTCGCTTGAGGTTATCTGCTCCTGCAATGCGAACTTCTTTCTCTTGCGCAGCGCTTAGACCAGTGGCATCAATGCCATCAATATCCATATGAGAAGCTGCCCATGGAGCAAGTTCAGCTGCTGATCCAGTGAGAATGTTGACTACTCCCCCAGGTACATCACTTGTTCCGATCGCTTCACTTAGCGTGATCGCACTCAGTGGGTACTTTTCGCTTGCAATAACGATTGCTGTATTTCCTCCGGCAAGTACTGGTGCAAGTGAATGTACGAGTCCAAGAAGTGAAGGCTTTGCTGGTGCAAAGACTGCTACTACGCCGAGTGAATCAGGAATTGTGAAGTTATAGAAAGAGCCCGAAACAGCATTTGTTGAGCCGTAAATTGAACCGATCTTGTCGCACCATCCGGAATACCAAACCCAGAGATCGATCGCTTCTTCAACCTGCTTCTTTGCAGCAGATGGTGTTAGGCCTTCAAGTGCAACAATCTCGTCAATAAATTGTGCGCTACGTCCTTCCATCATCTCTGCGATGCGATAAAGAATCTGCCCGCGATTAAATGCTGTCGCTCCTGCCCAGCCACCGTGTGCGCTACGTGCTGCAACAACGGCATCACGAAGATCTTTACGGGAAGCAAGAGATGGATTTGCTACGAACTCACCTTTGGAATCTTTAACTTCATAGGTGCGACCGGATTCGCTACGTGGGAATGCTCCAGCGATAAAGAGTTTGTAGGTCTTCTTCACATCAAGACGTGACTTTGAGTTAGACATTACTTTGCTCCCTTCAAGTAAGCAGCAAGTCCATGGCGTCCGCCTTCACGACCCCAACCAGATTCTTTATAGCCACCAAATGGGCTGGCAGGATCAAACTTATTAAATGTATTTGCCCAGATAACTCCTGCACGAAGATGCTTTGCAGTCCAGAGGATTCGTGATCCCTTATCTGTCCACACACCGGCTGATAATCCAAATGGTGTGTTGTTAGCTTTTTCGATCGCCTCTTGTGGAGTTCTAAAGGAGATAACAGAGAGAACCGGTCCGAAGATTTCTTCACGCGCAATGCGGTGAGCTTGAGTAACACCAGTAAAGAAGGTTGGTGGATACCAGAATCCCTTAGCAGGAATTGTGCAGGCAGCTGAGAATCGCTCTGCACCTTCTGCGTCCCCTGAGAGTGCAAGCTCTGTGATCTTCTCTAACTGTTCGCGAGAGTTAATGGCACCAATATCGGTGTTCTTATCTAGCGGATCACCGAGGCGAATCTGAGACATGCGGCTCTTAAGTTTTTCAAGGAGTTCATCTTGAATGTTTTCTTGTATGAGGAGGCGTGATCCGGCACAACAGACATGTCCTTGGTTAAAGAAGATGCCGTTGATAATTCCTTCGACAGTCTCATCAAGAGGTGCATCTTCAAAGACGATATTTGCGCCTTTGCCGCCGAGCTCAAGGGTTAAACCCTTACCTGTGCCAGCAACTGAGCGTGCAATCAATTTTCCGACATCGGTAGATCCGGTAAATGCGATCTTGCTAATTCCTGGATGGTTAACGATCGCCGCACCTGTTGCACCGTCACCGGTAACAATATTTACAACTCCTGCTGGAAGTTCTGCTTGTTGGCAGACTTGAGCAAATAGAAGTGCGGTAAGTGGAGTTGTCTCTGCTGGCTTTAGGACAACAGTGTTTCCAGTTGCAAGTGCTGGGGCAATCTTCCATGCCAACATTAAGAGTGGGAAATTCCACGGAATGATTTGGCCAACGACACCGTAAGGCTTTGGATTGTTGCCAACACCTGCGTGCTCTAACTTATCTGCCCAACCTGCGTGATAGAAAAAGTGTGCCGCAGCTAAAGGAATATCTACATCGCGTGTTTCGCGGATCGGCTTTCCGTTATCCATTGTTTCAAGAACTGCAAACTCTCGTGCGCGTTCTTGCATGATGCGAGCAATGCGGTACAGGTACTTACCGCGCTCTGATGGAGCCATCTTCGACCAGACCTTAAGACCTTCTTGTGCCGCCTTAACTGCCTTATCAACATCTGATTTTTCTGCGTAGGCAATCTTTGCCAATACTTCTTCAGTGGCAGGATTAATAGTTGTAAAAGTCTTGCCAGCCTTTGGCGCTACGAACTTGCCGCCGATAAAGAGTTTGTAGACAGGATCAATCGTGACGATCGCCCTTGATTCAGGTGCACTGGAGTACTCAAATGTCATTGTGGTTTCCTTAATCCAACGTCACGTAATTTGCTCCGCCATAGTGGCCAGAGGTGAGTTTTTGTCTCTGCATCAGGAGATCATTAAGCAGAGCACTTGCTCCGATTCGGAATAACCCTGGGTTGAGCCATTCATCTCCTGCTGTCTCTTTAACGAGTACAAGTTGTTTGATTGCATCCTTGGTTGTTCGGATTCCACCTGCTGGTTTTACGCCAATGCGCACACCCGTCATCTGATAGAAATCTCGGACCGCTTCAAGCATGACGAGCACAACAGGAGCTGTTGCCGCTGGTGCGACTTTGCCAGTACTTGTCTTGATGAAGTCAGCACCCGCGGCCATTGCCAGAAAGCTTGCCTTGCGAACATTGTCATAGGTAACGAGCTCGCCTGTCTCAAGAATGACCTTGAGATGGGCTTTATCTGCGCATAGGGATTTAATGTAAACGATTTCACTAAAGACCTTTTCAAGATCGCCGGAAAGGAATGCGCCGCGATCGATCACCATATCGATCTCTGTTGCACCGTTTGCGATCGCATCTTTTGTATCGCGCTCTTTCACTTCCAATGAAGCGCGTCCTGACGGGAATGCTGTTGAGACTGCAGCGACGGGAATATCCTGGCCGCCACTTTCGTCTAAATGTTTACGAGCAACAGTCACCATGTCGTTATAAACACAGATCGCACCAACATGAGGAACTGTTGGATCGGTTGGATCTGGACGAATAGCTTTATTGCAAATCGCTTTTACTTTTCCGTCAGTATCTGCACCTTCAAGAGTTGTTAAATCGATCATGCTAATTGCCATATCGATCGCCCACTTTTTACTTGCAGTCTTTATGCTTCGAGTTGCCAGCATCGCTGCGCGCGCATCAGCACCTACTTGATCAACGGGAGAAAGTGTTTTCAAAAAACCCTTGATCGAAGAGAGCGAGCCATCGGTGAGAGCTCCGGCGGTTGTGACCATCTCCATATCTTAACCGCGCAGCCTCTTACTGAGAAGTCCCTTTTTCGTTAAACTCGACGCTATGAAGCCAACTCCGATAGTTCTCGACTGCGATCCAGGTCACGATGATGCACTTGCCATGATTTTAGCTGCCTACAACCCTGCAATTAATCTCTTAGCAATCACTACGGTTTCGGGAAATGGAATTATTGCAAAAGTTACCGCCAATGCACTCTCTATCTGTGCGCTAGCAAAGATCAGCGTTCCAGTTGCTGAAGGTGCCGGTAATGCAATCCTTGGATATATCGAAGCAGCAACAGATATTCATGGCGAGACCGCACTCGATGGTGCCCCACTTCCTCCACCTGCATTCGAGCTAGAGAAGATGTCAGGTGTGGATCTCATTGCAAAGGTTGTTCGCGAGCACCCTGAGAAAGTCACACTTGTTGCAACTGGCCCTCTTACAAATATTGCGCTCTTTCTTAAGCTCTATCCAAACCTTCGCAGCAATGTTGCAGAGATTGTCTTTATGGGTGGAAGCGCATCACGTGGAAACCGCACTCCATATGCAGAATTCAATATCTGGATGGATCCAGAGGCAGCTGATGTCGTCATGAAATCAGGAATTCCGTTGACTATGTGTGGCCTTGATGTCACACACCAAGCGTTAGTTACTAAGCCAATCTTCGCCAAGTTAGAGGCCATGGGGACCGAACTCTCCAAGACTGTGATCGGATTGCTTAAGTTCTTCGCCTCGACCTATAACGATGTCTTTGAAATGCCAGATCCACCTCTTCATGATCCAGTAGCTGTTGCGCTCTTGATCGACCGTACCGTTGTAAAGACTCGTAGATCTAATGTGGAAATCGAACTCAACGGAAAATTTACGCGTGGCGCAACCGTTGTCGATATCTACAATCGCAGTGGATCAACAGCAAATGTTGATGTCGCTCTCGAACTTGATTTCGATAAGTTCTGGTCGATGATGCTTGATGCCGTAGAGAAAGCCGGCAAGGCTTAATTCACTTAATTTACTGCCCGACCATTTGCCTTATCGAAGGCAATGATTTCGCGTAACGCATCGATAGATGTGTTGAGCAAGATATCTAGCGGTGGCATTGGCTCTTTTGCGTGAACCATCATGACTCCACCTGCACGAACTCTAAGCATTGAGGCAATCACAAAGAGTGCTGATGCCTCCATCTCAGAACAGATTGCCCCGCCAATCTCCCACGCTTTCCAACGGTTGAGAAGATCTGCTGCAACGCCCATACGCTCAGGCTCATGTTGGCCGTAGAAAGAATCCTTCGACTGGGTAATTCCAATTCGGTAACGGGCCTTGTTCTTCTCGGCTGCGCGCTTAATTGCCATAACTAAATCGATATCGGCAATTGCTGGAAATTCAATAGGCATGTAATGCTTAGACGTTCCTTCATCGCGAATTGCTGCAGAGATGATTGCGAGTTCGCCGGAGACGCTATCTGGCTGAATGTGCCCTGAAGTGCCAACGCGAATAAATGTATCTGCACCAACGCGAACGAGTTCTTCCAGCGCAATTGCAGCAGAGGGACAGCCGATTCCGGTCGATGTGACAGAGACCTTAACGCCATCAAGAGTTCCGGTGTAGGTGGTGTATTCACGGTTACTTGCTACATGTACTGGGTTATCAAAGAGTGCGGCAATTGGCTCACAGCGCCCTGGATCTCCAGGCAAGAGAACATACTTTCCGACATCACCCTTTTTTAATTGGATGTGATATTGCTTCTCATCGTTAAGCATTCTGATCTCCCTTAATTAGTTCACGTACGGCTAGTACTGCAGTTTCAATCAGTGGCTCAAGTGAACCTAGTTCGCCTTCACCATGCATCACCATAATCCCACCAGCGCGCACTCGAAGCATAGAAGCAACGACAAATAGTGTTGAGGCTTCCATCTCAGAACAGATAGCCCCGCCTATCTCCCACGCCTTCCATCGATCAAGCAGACGTTGCGTCACGCCAGAGTGCTCTGGTTCGACTTCGCCATAGAAAGAATCCTTAGATTGTGAAATACCCACGCGATGTGCCAGCCCTTTTGCGGTTGCCGCCTTTCGCAGCGCTTGGACAACCTCGTAGTGTGCAACTGCTGGAAAATCCGCCGGCATGTAATGAAGAGATGTTCCTTCATCACGAATTGCACCAGTAACGATCGCTAGCTCGCCAGATTGAGTTCCGGGTTGAATGGAACCTGATGTCCCCACACGGATGAAAGTCTTTGCACCAACGCGTACAAGTTCTTCCATGGCAATTGCAGATGAAGGGCAGCCGATACCGGTTGAGGTCACTGAGACCTTTACGCCATCAAGAAATCCTGTGTAGGTGACATATTCACGATTAGTTGCAACATGTACTGCGTTATCAAAATGACGCGCAATCACTTCGGCACGTCCTGGATCTCCCGGCATCAAAACATACTCACCTACATCGCCTTCTTTGAGATGTAAGTGGTGCTGTAGTTCGCTCATAACGTCTTGACCCTATCGATAAAGAAGTCCATAAATGCACTCACATCAACTTCCATGGCCACCTTTGCATTGGCTGGTTTACCTGAGGCGCTGAAGTGATCTGCCGAAATCTTTGCAGTGGTGAACTCACCATGTAGCTCAATATCGACGTAATAGTCACGCATCTTTACTAGATCCGGCTTTACTAAAATCGCTGCAGCTAAAGGATCATTAATCGCGCAACCTTCAATACCTTGATACTCGGCGTGAAACTCCATGTAGAAGGCGGTTGATCGCTCAATAAAGTTACGAACATCCTCCCGCGCCCCTGCTAATCGCTCAATGTGCGACTTAGTAAAGAGGCATTGATAAGTGACATCGAGCGGAACAATCGTCAGATCAATCCCTGAACGCAGGAGGATATCGAAGCTCTCTGGATCACAGAAGACGTTGTACTCGGATGATGGAGTGGCATTACCTGGATAGTGAATTGTTCCCGCCATTGACACTACGTTCTTAATCTTCTTACGCAGTGACGGATCTTTAAGAATAGCTAACGCGAGATTCGTCACCGGTCCTATACACAAGATGGTGATTTCGCCTGGGTTGGCGTTAACTATATCGATGATGAGATTTGCTGCGTTGCTCTCAGAAATTTTAGTTGTTGGATTTGGTAGGACGGCATGACCTAAACCTGTATCTCCATGTGTCTCTTCAGCGACTGAAAGTGTCTTTACCAATGGCTCTGTTGCACCCATCGCGATAGGCACATCTCTCATTCCTAGAAGCTCGACGAGCTTGAGCGCATTGGTCGTACATTTCTCAACGGTGGTATTGCCATGTGTCACCGTGATTGCCTGCAAAGAAATCTCGGGCATAGCTTTAAGCAGAATAAATGCGAGTGCATCATCAATCCCTGGATCGGTATCAAGAATTACTTTCATGCTTGCTCCTCGACGACTTCACTTTTGTGGAATCCCCACCCAAAGCACGAGATAAGTGTGGCAAGAGCGGTCGCTGCTGTCATGAAATAAAAGCCGGTCCACCCATCAAACTTTTCGACAATCAAGCCGGCTGATGTGCTTCCGATCGTAATTCCGATAGACAGTGCGGCACTGACGAAGGCAAAGGCTTCATTGAGACGACTCAGTGGTACCAGCTCCTTCATGTAAGCGTTGGCAGAGATCAGCGCTGGACCAATTGCAACACCCGAGATGATGATCCAGAAAACGATCGTATCTAGATCCTGAAAGAAGAGAATACCTGATGTACATACGGTCATCACAGCTAACGAGACTGTGTATCTGATGGAACTAGAGATTTTCCAATGAATAAATCCATATATAAGTCCCGAGATCGTGCTTCCGATTGGATACAAACCAACCCAAAGCCCACCTTCACTTACTCGTCCAGCTTCTTTTGCAACGGCAATGATGACAACAAAATTTGATCCAAAGAGAAGCCCGAGGGCGATAAGTGAGAGCAGCAGTGACTTCACATATGGAATCGCCAATATTCCGCGAGTGTGATCGTCGTGTACTCGCTCAAAGCCACCGTGATCTGTACTTGTAAGTGCCAGACCGACTCCTCCGATTACGAGGAAAACGATTCCTGCAAATAGCGGGGAGTGCGATCCATACAGTGAGAGTAAAAATCCAGCAAAGGCAGGTCCTACAACAAACGCGGTTTCATCAAAGACTGATTCGAGAGAGAGCGCCGAACCAAGTTCTTTCTCATCATCAATTGATCTACTCCAGCGGGTACGTGTGTAACTACCGATGTTTGGAAAAGTTCCACCACAGACCGCAGCAATCAATAAAAGTCCCACTGTCGAGTGATTTATGAAATAGAGAAGACCTAAAGTGGCAACTGCGTTGATGGCAGTAACTGGAAGCAAGACAGAACGGGTGCCATATTGATCGGCTAGTTTTCCAATGCGCGGACTGAAAATTGCTCCAGAAAGAGTGTAGAAAGCTGAGGTAAGGCCAGCCAAGGCAAAAGAATCTCGGACATCTGAGACTAGAAATACGATCGCCACAGTATTCATCGCCATCGGAATTCGGCCAATTGCACCAAATCCAACTGTCGATAAAGCATGGGGCTTGCGCATTATTGACGCGTAAGAACCAGCCAAATTAGGAGTCTATTTCTTTCTGCCACTTGAGCAGAATCTCAAACGCTTTATCAAAACTATCAACTACATGACCAACATCCTCCACGCATCCACGAACGAAAAGATTGATGCCCTTTCCATCAATCATATTTCGATCACGGATTACTCGAGTATCTGTAACCAAACCAATCATTCCTTTTTTACTCTTATCGTGGCGCATCTCTGCCCAAAAAATACCGATTTCATTAGCGGTTCCATCATCGACCATAGGTCCATCAAGGAGGGCCAAAACTACGTTGGCACCGAGCACCTCGCGCGCATCGGTATCGAAGATGAACTTAGGGGTTACTGGATCGGGCAGCGCAATCTCATGAGGCACAAAAACTTCCATACCTGCATCACGCATGCGCTTTGCACATTGATCAATGTAAGTGCGCTCATACGGTGTGAAGAGCGGGCCTGCAAAGTAGATTTTCATTTTTAATACATCACAGTCTTCGTTAGATGGTGGGGCCAATGGGTGGCGTGATATGTCTTCCAGAAACGGAAATCAACCTGAGGTTGCAATAGCGGATCCATTCCAGGGCGACGTTTGTTGATCTCTTCAGTGAGTTTGGCGATGACGTAGATAGAGCTAGCGCGAAGTTCAATCTCAGCTTCACTATCTCGCTTTACCTCAACCAGGCTATTAATCTGCTTTTCAAGTTCAGGTGCATATTCAAATATGTTCATCACGCGCAGACCAACTGGAACAATGTAATCAGCAAACGCGGTGAGGTTATCTGCATCCTCTAACTTCCAAGCTCCTCGTGGTGAGAGTGCAAGATGCATACCCCAAATACCAAGCTGGGCTAATTTAAAAATATGAACTTCTGAGCCGTGATACATGCTGACATCACGGAAACGAGGAAACTCTGTAGTTAAACGTTCAAGAAGGCCATCGCCATTGGCATAGAGACGAGGTACGCAGGAGCGCACGAAGTTGGAGTAACGACCCTGATACTTCTCGACCAAGACGCGACCTACCTCATTAAAGAGCACCACACGCTCATCGAGCATCGGCATCTCGATCGTTCCTGCAAATACTGATTCCAGATCTTTTCGTGTGACCTTCGCGAGATACTCACCGCTAAAGAATGGGATTCCCACGTTAATGGCGCGATGTAGACAAGCCAGCATCGCTTCAGAATCACACCAGCGCTTACCCATGTAATCTGTTTCAAATTTCACACCGGTAGAAAAATCTGTGAAGGCAAAGTTCATCGTGTTTACAACCAAGGTGAAATCCATCAAAACATCAGGATCGTTACCAAAGTCAAAGAGCATCGACCCATCTGGCTTGGCAAACTCTTCGTAGGCCATCCAATTCGCTACTTCTGTAATCTTCTCGTGATTGATATGCACGAGCTTCGCACCGTCTATGACCGGTTGCAGGCTCGCCAAGACAGGAGAATTCCAATTAATTGTCATTGTTGTGTCGTCACATCTTCGCTATTCGGAGCCGCGACGATAAGGCATGCCTGCCATGGCAGGCGGTGTTAATCGCTGCGCTAAAAAGGTAAGAACTATCAGCGTTGCAAAGTTAGGGAAGACAGTGACAAACTCTTGTGGAATTACATCTACACGCTGATGAATCCACCAAGCTACAAGTGCGAGTGATCCTGAGATAAGTCCTGGCTTCCAACGACGATTAATCGAGTAGAAGATTGATAGGACTAGCGCCACGATTCCTGCAACCATAATTAGTGACATCACTGATTCACTCTGGCGCACGCGAAGTGCATCTGTAAATCCAAAGAGAATTGAGCCGGCAAAAACTCCGCCCGGTCTCCAGTTACCAAAGATGACGGTTGCTAACCCGATGAAGCCTCGGCCTGCAGTCTGTCCTTCGCGGTACACAGATGAAGCAACGAGTGCCAAATATGCGCCACCAAGGGATGCAAGCATTCCAGAGACCGAGATTGCGATATATCGAATGCGATACACGTTGATACCAAGTGATTCTGCCGCCATTGGATTTTCACCAGAGAAGCGCATGCGTAGACCAAACTTGGAACGCCAAAGAATCCATGAGGTCAATGGAACCAATAACAGTAGCGCAATGGTAACCAGCGATACATCTTTAGTTAATCCGTGGAGAATTCCAGCAAGATTTGAGATGAAGAAAATGTTCTGCGAATCGATTTTTTCAAGAATTGGTGCAATGACCGGAATGGTGAAGGTAGGAAAAGAGTCAACTGGAGGTGAAACTGTTCTGTCGCCGCCTACTGGTGGGAAGAAGACACCAGAAAGATATCTAGCACCACCAGCTGCAATCAGGTTAATTGCAAGTCCAGATACTGCCTGATCAATACCAATCTTGACAGTTAGGATTGCGTGAAAGAATCCAGATGCTAAACCAAAGATTGCAGCTGCAACAAAGCCCATCAGTGGACCGTGAAGATAGCCAAACCAAGCGGCTGTCCAGGTTCCAACAATCATCATTCCTTCAAGACCGATGTTGATGACACCAGCGCGTTCTGCCCAAAGCCCACCAAGGCCAGCCATAAGAAGTGGAATCGCAAAGCGAAGAGTTGCACCAGATGTGCCAGGTGAAGAGATATCTGTCGCGCCAGTCAAACTTTCGACAAGTGCCAAGATAAAGAAGAGTCCGGCAATCATTAGCGTAATTCGCGCTGGCGATTTGAAAAGTGATTTCACCTTACTTGGTGCCTTAACTTCTTTCTTAGTATCGGTAGCCATTACTTGGACTCCTTTACAAGTTCAACGTTTGCCTTGCCGACAGCTCGTTGCTGTTGGCGAAGATTGATACGAGCGACAACTTCATAGGCCACGACAATTGAGAGAACGATTGTTCCTTGCATAACAATTACGATTTCTGGCGGCACTCCTTCGTACTCCAGCACTGGTGCTGCGCGTTCCAAGAAAGACCAGAGGAATGCTGCAAAGAAGATTCCGACCGGATGATTTCTTCCCAGTAGCGCTAGTGATAGCCCAGTGAAGGCAAATCCCGAAGGAAATGCCATGCTGTATGAGTGAGTATCCGAGAGCAGAGTTCCGAGTCCAACCAAACCTGCGATTGCACCAGAGAGCACTGTTGTAATAAAGATCATTCCTGGTGCATTTACTCCACTTGATCGCGCGGCGCGGAAAGATAAGCCAGTCGCTCTTAAGTTAAAGCCAAAGACAGTCTTGTTAAGCATGATCCAATAGGCAATACCAACAAATATCGCGACAAAGATAAATGAATAAATCTCGCCATCAAAGAGTTTAAAGGTTGGCATCTGACCGCTTAATGGGATTGGCCTAGTCTGTACGTTCTGAGATCCTTCAGGAAGAATTCCGAGCAAATCTTCGCCCAATAAAAAGGCAATAATCGCTGCTGCAATAAAGTTGAGCATGATATTGCTGATAACTTCTGAGACGCCACGACGAACTTTGAGATATCCAGCAATCGCTGCCCACAAACCGCCCGCAAGCATCGCAGTGATAACAATGAGCAGAACGTGCAGAACTGGCGGAAGACTTACGGCAGCGCCAACTACTGCGCCAAAAAATGCACCCATCCGGTACTGGCCATCGATACCAATGTTAAAGAGGAGCATCTTAAATCCGATGGCCGCTGCAACTCCTGCAAGATAGTAGGAAACTGTCTGATTAAGTTCTGAGACTAAGTTGCGAGGTTCAAAGCCGTAAGAAATCATTACTTGGAAAATGGTGATTGGGTTAGCACCGCGCAGAATCAGGATTGCTGAAACCAAAAACAGCGAACTCACTAAAGCAGCAAGCGGAGCGACTGTCCCCCAAAAAATACGATCTTTCTTCATGCGCTCTTTGCTCCAGTCATTGCTAGACCGAGATCTTCCGGCGTGGTTTTAAGTGGATTGAGAATTGAAACGATGGTTCCACTGTAAATAACTGCGATTCTATCTGAGAGAGAGAAGAGCTCTTCAAGATCTGCAGAGATGAGAAGAACTCCGGCACCAGCTGAACGCGCCTTCATCAAGTGATCCCAGATAATTGCCTGTGCACCCACATCAACGCCTCTTGTTGGCTGGGCTGCGACAATCAATTTAGGATCTCCGCTTAACTCGCGACCGACAATAAATTTTTGTTGGTTTCCACCCGAAAGCGCACTTGCCAAGACATTCACACCAGGTGTGCGCACATCAAATTCTTCAACTACGCGCTTGGAATCTTCGGCGGCGGCTGTTTTATTGACCCACATGCCATTAGCCATCGGCGTTGCGAATTGATGACCAAGAATTCTGTTCTCCCACAGTGGAGCTGACATGAGCAATCCATCACGTTGACGATCTTGTGGAATATAGGCAACGCCGGCATTGCGAATCTCTTTTGTATGAGTAGTTGATGCATTAAGTCCGAGGACTTCAACGCTTCCAGATGTCGCCGGAAGCAGACCCATAATCAACTCAATGAGTTCGCTCTGTCCATTGCCTTCAACTCCGGCTAGACCAAGAATTTCTCCACCATGAAGATCAAGGTTGAGATGATGGAGTATTTCTCGCCCATCGTGGCGAGAATAAGAAGCATCTTTGATGGAGAGAATGCTCTTCGCGCTGATGTTTTGAACTCCAGCAATTGGCTTTGGAAGTTCGCCGCCGACCATGAGCTCCGCAAGTTCTTTCTTATTGGTATCTGCCGGCTTCTTGGTTGCAACTGTTGTGCCTTGGCGCATGATC
>Ga0209770_10000576_pt1 | contig 19793 bp, 19 predicted proteins | sample LauGreSu1BDMLBDD_2_FD_187572 | JGI IMG/M metagenome (GOLD analysis project Ga0209770, IMG submission 187572) | Freshwater lake microbial communities from Lake Michigan, USA - Su13.BD.MLB.DD (SPAdes) (version 2) | ecosystem: Environmental > Aquatic > Freshwater > Lake | place: Lake Michigan, USA...
CAATTTCAAGCTTTGACATGCGTGGAAAAACTGTCGTAATAACTGGGCCAACATCTGGACTAGGCGAACAAGTTGTTCGCCAGCTTGCACCTACTGGCGCCAACTTGTTGTTGGTAGCACGTAACGAAGAAAAGTGTGCACGTGTCATTGACGAAATTGCGCCATTGTGCACGGGAAACAAACCAGTTTTTGTGCGCGCAGAGATGGGGGACTTGGAGTCGGTTCGCAGTGCTTGTGCAACGATTCGACAACAGTTCACTCACATAGATGTATTGATTCATAATGCGGGTGCATTGTTGAATACTCGTCAATTGTCTCCGCAGGGGATTGAGCAAACAGTTGCGTCTCACGTAGTTGGTCCATTCCTGATGACTACCTTGCTGCTTCCGCTGCTGAATGGTGGTCGAGTGGTAACGGTGTCGTCGGGTGGCATGTACACCAGCGCACTGCCTGCATTTGATAAGGGCGAAACGTTAGAGATGCCTGCCAATAAATATGGCGGATCAAAACAGTACGCAATTGCTAAACGAGCACAAGTAACACTGACTGAAATGTGGGCAGCGCGCGAACCCCAAACAGAGTTCGTATCAATGCACCCGGGATGGGCCGATACACCTGGAGTACAAGAAAGTATTCCTGGGTTTCGACGGGTTACTGCTCCAATCTTGCGAACAGCAAGTGAAGGTGCCGACACGATTGCGTGGCTTGCAGTGGTGAATCGATTGCCTAAAGCAAGTGGAACATTTTGGTCAGATCGTGAAGTTCGACCAACGCATAAATCTCCTCAGTCAAAAAAATTGGATACTGAGTCAAATCGTCTAGCACTCTGGCAATACGTAGGAAATCTGAGTAAGTAATTTCGCCTACGCTAAACACGTGGCTTCTGCATACGAACAAGCACTCACAAAGGTTGCAGGTGGAACACCTCCTGAAGTAGCTGCTCTAGACCTTGTTGCTCAAATGACGCTGGAAGAAAAGATGCATTGCCTCGATGGCGGCGTTCCGTTTTGGATTGGCGTAGGGGACATCACAACTGGCGGATATCACAGTCGTCCGTTTAGAGGTGCTCGAGTTGAACGACTGGGAATTCCAGGATTTCATTTCTCCGATGGACCGCGCGGAGTAGTTGTTGGCGAAGCAACCGCGTTTCCTGTTTCCATGGCGCGGGGAGCAACCTTTGATCCAGATTTAGAAACACGTGTTGGCGATGCCATCGGCAAAGAACTTCGCGCAGTTGGCGCAGACTTGTATGGCGGAATTTGTGTCAACTTGTTGCGCCATCCAGCGTGGGGGCGTGCTCAGGAAACATACGGCGAAGACCCACACCATGTTGGCGAAATGGGTGCGAGCCTCACAAGTGGAGCGCAACGTCACGTCATGGCAACGCTCAAGCACTTTGCACTGAACTCAATGGAGAACGCCAGGTTCGGTGTTGACGTGAGTATTGATGAACGAGCATTGCATGAGGTGTATCTCCCTCATTTCAAACGGATTATCGATGAAGGCGTTGCCTGTGTAATGACTGCATACAACTCGGTGAATGGTGAGTGGTGTGGCGAGAACACCACGTTAATTTCCGACATCTTGCGTGACGAATGGGGTTTCGCCGGCTTTGTTATATCGGACTGGATTTTTGGCTTACGTGATGGAGTGAAGAGTTTGCAGGCTGGGCTCGACGTTGAAATGCCATATCGCATGATTCGCAATGCACCAATTACGTCTGCTCTTGCTGAAGGGTTAATCACAGAAGAACTTGTTGGAAGTGCTGTTACTCGCACGCTCACCACCATGCTGAGGTTCAACGTTGGAAGATTGCCAGTGAGTGATCGATCGGTGGTGTTGTGCGATGAGCATCTTGCACTGAGTCAAGAAGTTGCAGAGAAGTCTATGGTGCTGTTGAAAAATGAAATAGTGAATGGTGCTGCGCTACTTCCATTGAACTTTGTTGCTGGTTCCACTATTGGTGTATTTGGTCGACTTGCCGGAGTTCGCAACATTGGCGATGGTGGAAGCAGTGACGTCATGGCGCCAAATGTTGTTACTCCACTACAGGGGATTGCTGATCACTTTGCCGATTGCAACGTGGTGCACAATTCGCAGGAGACGCTCGCCGCTCAAATTGCTCAAGCGAAGCAATCCGATGTGGCCATCATCGTCGTTGGCTACACGAAGGAAGAAGAAGGCGAATTCATTGGTGATTCGGAAGATACTGCTCCGATGATTTCACTGATTCCGCGCCAGGATAACCCGGATTTAGCGCGTGAATACGAAAAGTACATGCACGAAAATCATCATTACGCACCAGACGAGCTGCGAATTAAGTCGCGTAATGGCACGTTCTCCATTGGCGGCGACCGCGAGTCCCTTCGACTAATGGATGCCGATGTTCAATTGATTCATTCCATTGCGCAGGTGCAACCACGAACCATCGTGGTCATCGTTGCCGGTAGCGCGGTCGTGATGTCGGAATGGATTAACGAAGTGCCTGCCGTACTGTTGGGTTGGTACAGCGGTAGCAACGGGGGTCGAGCGCTTGCCAATGTTTTGTCTGGAACAGTGAATCCATCTGGACGCATTCCGTTCGTTATTCCGCACGACGAATCACATCTTCCATTTTTTGACCGTAATGCCAAGGCAATCACGTACGACTATTGGCACGGTCAATGGAAACTCGACCGCGATGGAAACAAGGCGATGTTTCCATTTGGATTCGGTTGCAGCTACACCACGTTTTTGTATTCAGACGTAAATGTTGAAATTGAAGAAGTAGTGAAAGTCCGTTGTGTGGTGCGTAATACAGGCGCGCAAAATGGCGCCACCGTGGTTCAGGTGTACGTAGGTCGTAACGATTCGACAACTGAGCGACCTCTGCGCAGGCTCATTGCGTTCAAGCGAGTGGACGTTGCTGCAGGTGAAACCGTGCAAGTCGATTGCGAAGTTCCATTTCAGCGCTTCGCAACACGCGATGTGCTCAGTCACAGCTGGTTTGTTGAAAGTGGAACATGGAATTGTGAAGTTGGACAATTTTCAGGAGATCCTCAGTCTTTGTCTGCTTCGTTTCATGTTCCTGAAAGAATCGAGTTGTGACTCAACCCAACATCGTGTTCATTAATTGTGACGATCTCGGGTACGGCGACCTCGGTTGCTATGGATCACCACTCAATAAGACACCAGCGCTTGATCAGTTGGCAAACGAAGGCATTCGCTTTACCTCGTTGTATATGGGCTCGCCTGTGTGTTCTCCTTCGCGTGCAGCGCTGCTCACTGGTTGTTACCCGCCACGCATCAGCTTTGGTGAATTCGATGGTTGGCATGTGTTGTTCCCAGGGCAAGGGTTAGGACTACCACCATCTGAAATCAGTATTGCCAAGGTGTTGTCCGAAGCCGGATATCGAACGCAAATGATTGGCAAATGGCATTGTGGCGATCAACCAGAGTTTCTGCCAACGAATCATGGCTTCGATAAATACTTTGGATTGCCCTATAGCAACGACATGGGTCGCCAGGCCAATACCCCTGACTGGGCCGTGTATCCACCTTTGCCGTTATTAAAAGATGGGGAAGTAATTGAACAGCAGCCAGATCAGTCATTACTGACAGAGCGCTATGTACAAGAGGCGATTGATTTCATTCGCACCGATTCACCGAAGCCTTTCTTTCTCTATCTCGCTCATATGTATGTGCATTTGCCGATTTATGTAAAGCAGGAATTCCTGGATAAATCTGAAAATGGTTCGTATGGCGCAGCAGTGGAGTCCATCGATTGGGCAACGTCGGTCATTATGAATGAACTGCAGGCAGTTGGCCTTGATGAAAATACCATCGTGATCTTTACCAGTGACAACGGATCGCTCGGAAATATTCTTCCGCCGTTTGGCGGACGTCAGGAATTGATTGGCGGAAGCAATTTGCCATTACGTGGAGCAAAAGGAACGACGTGGGAAGGTGGACAACGCGTACCAGCCATTGTGCGTTGGAAAGGAAAAGTTGAAGCTGGCAGAGTATGCGATGAGCTACTGACGGCCATGGACTTTTATCCAACGTTGGCAAATATCTGTGGTGCGCAAGTTCCTCAAGACCGCATTATTGATGGCAAGGATGCTCGTGCAGTGTGGTTTGACGCGCAAGCAAAATCAGAGCACGAACACTTTGTGTATTACCGAGCAAACGGGTTGGAAGCGATTCGCAATCGCCAACACAAATTGCATTTTGGCAGAGGTAAAGAAAATGTGAATGAGTTGTACGACCTTGTTGACGATGTTTCCGAAACGAAAAATGTGTATGACCAATTCCCAGAAGTAGTTGCATCACTTACCGAGGTGGCGAACCACTATCGCCACACACTCGGTGACGACCGAACCGGGTCTACGGGCACGCAAGTTCGTCCGATCGGTCGGGTAGAGAATCCTCAACCGCTTACGCGCTTTGACCCAAGCCATCCATACGTCATTGCGGAATACGATCTGCCCGATCGGGGCTAGTTCGCAGTTGATCTAACCTTGGCGGTCATGGCAGCTGACGATCGCTCTGAAATTCACATTCGCTCCCGCTGGGGAGAAATTGATTCAAACGGGCACATGCGCAATGTTGCATACCTCGATATTTCGGCGAACTCACGGATGGAGTTTTTCAACGCCAATGGCTACACGCTCACTGAGTTCTTTGGTGCCGGCCTTGGACCAGTTGTGCTGAAAGACGAAATTGAATACAAACGTGAGGTTCGTTTAGCCGAGGATCTCACCGTGACGAACGAACTTGCAGGCATGAGTGAGGACAACACGCGATTTATCTTTCGGAATCAATTTATTAAGGCAAACGGAAAACTTGCTTGCAGGATCTCTAGTTTGGTTGCATTCTTCGATCTAACAACACGCAAGATGATTGCCCCGCCCGAAAATTTGATGAAGGCAATACTGTCTTTGCCTCGTTCGGAAGACTTCGGCACGATCACGCAATAGCCAAAGGGTTACTGTGGAGTGTGACCACATTGCCCCCATGCCCACAGTGCTCGTGCGAATACACCTATGAATTAGGGGAAATGTTGGCGTGCCCCGAATGTGCGCACGAATGGTCGGCAACTGTTGCCACCGAAGAAACAGTGAATGACGGTCTTTCTGAAATCAGAGATACCGCTGGAAATGTGTTGCAAGACGGTGACTCTGTGCAAGTGGTGAAAGACCTGAAGGTGAAGGGCAGACCAACGTCCATCAAGGTTGGAACGAAAGTGCGCAACATTCGCCTGGTGCGCGACAACGGGGATCACGATATTGATTGCAAGATTGATGGATTTGGTGCGATGTATCTAAAGTCGAGTGTTGTTCGGAAGGTGATGTAGTCATGGCAAAAATGTCTCGTGCATACCGAGTATTGAGTTTGACTGCGATTGCCACGTTCCTTGTCTCGCTCGACTTGAGCATTGTGGTTGTTGCGCGCGGAAAGATTGAAGAAACGTTTGGTCATGATCAAGCGAACGTGTTGGCGTGGGTGTTCTCGGCGTACTCCATTGCATATGCAGCAGGTTTGTTAACAGCCGGTCGCTTTGCCGACGTGTTCGGACGTAAGCGCGCCTTTTTGCGCGGTCTCACCATTTTTAGTATCGGATCTGTGCTGTGTGGTTTTGCCCCAACAGCATGGATGTTGGTTCTTGCACGAGTTATTCAAGCAATAGGTGGAGCGCAACTTACGCCAGCGTCGATTGCATTAGTTCTGCCAGAGTTTCCTGTAGAAAAGCGAACCCAAGCAATTGCAATTTGGGGATCTGTTGGTGGACTTGCGGCAGCCATTGGGCCATCTGCTGGTGGTGTGTTGGTGGACTGGTGGGGTTGGCGTTCATTGTTTTTCATTAACGTGCCATTCTGCATTTTCACGGTGCTGATGGGCAGGAGAGTATTGCGTGAAAGCAAAGATGAAAATGCTCAACGCAAAGTTGATTACCCAAGTGTGCTGTTTGGTTTCTCGGGAGTAGCCCTTGTCGTTCTGGCAATCTCGCAAAGTGAAGAGTGGGGCTTTGTTGACATTCGTTCGGGCATAGCTTTCATAGTTGGCGTAATGCTTATTGGTGGATTCGTTCGGCGTTGTCAGGTTGTTGAGAACCCACTGTTAGATCTTTCGCTGTTCAAACTTCCATTCGTCGTTGCTTCAAACTTGTCCGGAGTGCTATTCAGCGTTGGTTTCATTGGTATGTGGCTGTTGAACACCACGTGGTTGCAACAAGTGTGGAATTACAGCGTGGTGCGCTCTGGTCTTGCAACATTTCCAGGGCCAGCAATGGCGGCACTTGTTGCCCCGTTTGCAGGCAAATATGCAACAAAACTTGGCCATGCGCGTGTGTTGTTCGTTGGCGCCTTAATGCTGAGTTTTGGCACGTTTATGTTGGCCAATTTCATGACGACAGACCCTGAATATGTTGCTCATTACCTGCCATGGATGTTGGTGACAGGAATTGGCGTGGGCCTGTCGATCTCCACGCTGTCTAGTTCGGCAACTGCATTTTTGCCGCCGTCTGAATTTGCCATGGGCTCTGCGCTTAACACCACGACACGACAAATTGGTACAGCGCTTGGTTCAGCAATTGCTCTGACCGTTGCAGCTCCTGCGTTTAAACAGATCTACGAACTGGGTTTGCGAGCAAAAGATGCTGTAGCAACTGGATCACCGTTGGTGTGGACAGATGAGACCGCCAAACTCGACTTGTCTGCGTATCACACTGCATGGATTATTAATGGAGTTGTTTACTTGGCTGCAGGAATTTTGATGATTCTGATTTATCGCAAACCAACGAACGCACAAATGATTTCTGCCGGTTCAAAAGTTACTTTTGAAGATTAAATTCGGCAATTTCGACTACTCGTTGTTCATCGATCGCACGGTGTGCTGCAACTCCAAGCACAACTGACCACAAGCCGTCGTTCACTGTTACATCGGCTTTGCCATTGACATTGACTGCATTCACAAACTTGTCTACTTCGACATAGCTTGCGCCAAAATGTGCACCTGCATATACAACTTCGCTGCTCATCGTTGCATCAATATTTCGAATGTCTCGGCTTGACCTATTGCCAACATATATATGACCAGGGCCAGGAATATGCGCTTCGGCTTTACCGAGGCTGCCAACAACGGCAATCTCTTGCTCGTTCCTTCCAACTTCAGCAAACATGCTGAGGTCAAGCATCGCGCGCATGGAGTTTGCAAACTCCACAATCACGTAGGCATTATCTAAAATGTCTGAGCGCTCCCCATCGTAAAACTCATCTAGGTGGTTCACATCTTGTGCGCCACTTGCCATCACGCGCACGGGAGGGGATTGTGCGATCAAGTTCATCAGGTCAAAAAAGTGACAACACTTCTCCACAAGTGTTCCGCCCGTATTCCGCGAAAAACGATTCCAGTTGTTCACTTTCTTTAGGAATGGAAAGCGGTGTTCACGAATACTCAGCATTTTCACATCACCGAGTTCTCCCGAATTCACTACGTCAAGCAGTCGGGCTATCGGCGTCATATAGCGATATTCAAGCCCTACCCATGTGAGCGCGCTTCGTTGCTGGGCAAGAACAACCACTTCTTGACAATGTTCGATAGTGGTGCACATTGGTTTTTCAACCAATACAGGAATGTCGGTATTTAAAACGTCAAGCAGTAACGCGTGATGTGTGAAATTGGGGGAGGCAACAACGACCGCATCAACTTCGCCGGACTTCAGCAAATCTCGATGATCACGAAATTCAGCAACCGAATTATCAGCGCCAAGTGCCTGCCGAGCCCATTCGAGTGGTTCCTCGTGTGGGTCTGAGATAGCAGTGATCACCGCATTCGAATTGGCGTTTACATTGCGAATATGTTCGCACCCCATCATTCCAGTGCCAATTACACCGATGCGCGTCACCATGTCGCCACTTTAGAGCGCCGCGGCTCGTAGCCTTGCGCTGTGACTAAGCCGATACAAATGGAGTTCGTTCTTTCGGCAACGAACGTTGATCAGTTGCCAGAATCCAAAGCTGAGATTGCCTTGGTGGGCAGGTCGAACGTGGGGAAGTCCGCACTCTTAAATGCAGTGTGTAATCGCAAGAGCTTGGCTCGCGTGTCGAATACCCCCGGTCGCACACAACTCATCAACCTGTTTCAAACTGCAACTGGTGGAACCGTCGTCGACCTCCCTGGTTACGGGTATGCAGCTGTTTCGGGAAAGCTAAAGCGCGGTTGGGAAAAAATGATTGTTGGTTACCTAAACGAGCGAGAAGAACTCGACCTCATCTTGGTGCTTGTTGACGGAGTGATTGGACCAACCGATTTAGACCTGATGATGCTGGAGCAACTGCGGGCGAGTGAAGTGAATTTCCAGATCATTGCAACGAAGCAGGACAAAGTGAAGCCCTCGCAACGCGAAACACGTAAGCGCGACCTGGCAAAAAACTGTGAGGTTGACCCAAGCGAAGTGGTGTGGACGAGCACGAGTACCAATGAAGGAATTGAAAAAGTTCGCTCAATTGTTAATCGCGTCCTGAAGTAGGCCGCATTTATTCCGTAGGCTGTGGCCATGGAAGTTGAAATGATCGTTGAGATCCCACAGGGGTCCCGCAATAAGTACGAAATGAATCACGACACAGGCGAGATTTGGCTTGATCGCACGCTCTTTACTGCAACGCAGTACCCGCTCGATTACGGGTTTTTTCCAAACACACTTGGCGAAGACGGCGACCCGCTTGACGCATTGGTGTGGCTGAGCCAACCAACTTTTTCTGGCTGTCACGTGATGGTGCGACCTGTTGCGGTGTTCTGGATGTCGGATGAAAAAGGCCCAGATGCCAAGGTGTTCTGCGTAGCTTCACACGACCCGCGTTACGCGGCTTACCAAGACATTGAAGACTTGCCGGAGCATTTGCTTGACGAAGTTGGAAACTTTTTTGAGGTCTACAAGTTGCTTGAACCAAACAAAGACACCACGGTGAAGGGCTGGGAAGGCCGCGACGCTGCAACTAAAGAAATTCAAGACGCGCTAGCGCGTTACAAGCACTAACTGCGAGTTATCGCGCGTATGTCACTCCGCCATCAACGATGACGGTTGAACCAACGACATAATCACCAGCGCGTGATGCAAGGTAAATAGCAGCACCGGCCATATCTTCTGGAGTGCCTATGCGTCCAGCTGGAATTGCCGCAGAAATGGCGTCGCCATGGTCGCGCGCCACTTTGTTCATTTCTGAAGCGAATGCACCTGGCGCAATTGCGGTTACGCCAATGTTGTCCTTAATGAGACGAAGCGCCATGCGCTTGGTCATGTGAATGAGCCCAGCCTTGCTTGCGGCGTACGGATAGGTCTCCATTGCGTTAACAGAGACACCGTCAATGGATGCGATGTTGATGACTTTGGCCAAGCGATCTTTTGACGATGCTGCGCGAAGCAGCGGTGCAAGCGCTTGTGTGAGGAAGAACGGAGTTTTCATGTTGAGGTCTACCGTTTTGTCCCAACCGCTTTCAGGGAATTCGTCAAATTCGGCACCCCATGCAGCACCTGCGTTATTCACCAAGATGTCGAGTTTTGACTCGCGTTTTGTTATTTCGGCAACGAGTGCAGCAATTCCTTCCTGGGTTGACACATCACCTGGAATAGAGATGCACTCGCCGTACATAGACAATTCTTTTGCTGCTGCATCACATTGCGCAGCCTTGCGTGCAGTGATGTACACACGCGAGCAACCATGTTCAAGAAAACCTTGCACGATCATCGCTCCAATTCCACGTGATCCGCCTGTAACGAGTGCAACCTTGCCATTCAGAGAGAAGATGTCTTTCATGCGATTAAGACTACGATCTTTGAATGCGCAAGAACCCAATGTTGGCAATATTCACCACGGTCTTTATTGACCTCCTTGGATTCGGAATTTTGATTCCCGTTTTCCCATTGCTCATTACCGATGGGCCATTCCGAGTGACTCCAGATAGTTGGTCGTTTTCACAAGGCATGATCATGCTTGGGTGGTTGCAGGCCATTTACCCGTTCTGCATGTTTATTGCCGCACCGATTTTGGGACAGTTATCTGATCGTCACGGACGCCGGCCAGTTCTTGCGCTCTCTATTTTCGGTACTTCTATTGGATATGTGTTGTTCGCCATTGGCATTAGCACCGGAAACCTTCCATTGCTGTTCGCAGCGCGTGCGCTCGATGGTCTTACTGGTGGCAACCTGGCTGTTGCACAAGCTGCAATTGGCGACATCAGCACACACGAAAACCGAGCGAAGAACTTTGGCTATATGGGAGCCGCCTTCGGCATGGGTTTCATCATCGGGCCATATTTGGGAGGAAAGCTCAGTTCGCCGAGCGTGAGTTTCTATGGTCTGTTTGACACACCTCATTGGTTCGGTGCGACCACACCGTTTTGGTTTGCCGCAATTCTGGCTTTGCTGAACTGCACTGCCGTTCTCACCACATTCCCAGAAACGATTAAAGAAAAGTTTCATGGCGGCAAGATCAAAGTTGGTCAATCATTAAGCAATGTGGTCAATGGATTCGCTTCAGACCGCTTGCGTGTCATTCTGATCTCAAGTTTCCTGTTTAGTGCAGGATTTACATTCTTCACCACGTTCTTCGGCGTGTACCTGCGCAACAAGTTCAGCTTTAGTTCGTCGAAGATTGGTGACTATTTCGCAATCGTTGGACTATGTATTGCACTTTCGCAAGGACTTGTGGTTGGTCGAGTGGCAAAGAAACTTGTGGACTTCAAAGTGTTGAAGTTCTCCATGTTTGGAACTGGCGCAATGATGCTGATCTATTTCTTCACTCCAACGACTAGTTCGATGTACTTGTATATGGTCATTCCATTTTTCGCCATCTTTAACGGACTCTGCATGGCGAACACGTCAAGCCTCATTAGTCGTTCTGCGGAAATGGGCAAACAGGGTGAAGCCATGGGGATCTATTCCAGCGTGTCCAGTCTTTCCCAAGTGCCTGCAGCAGTATTAGTTGGTTACATCACTACGTCAATCACATCGAGCCAACCGCTGATAGTCGCTTCTTTGTGCATTGGACTTGCAGGACTTTCATTTGTGTTGCTCTTCAAACCGAAGTATGTGTCGGGTGTTGTAGGCGCCGCTGACGGAATGCCGGTGCACTAATGCCAAGTAACTTCGCACTCAAGTCCATGAACGGAATTCACCGATTGATCCTTGGTGTTACACGCGGCAAAGCGGGTTGGACTGCAGGCAATATGCCCGTGCTTGAATTGACCACAATTGGCCGAAAGAGCGGCAAACCTCGTAGTTGCATGTTGACTTCACCAATTCAAGAAGGCGAATCCATCGTGATCGTTGCTTCGCGCGGAGGAGACGACTTCCATCCTGCGTGGTATCTGAACTTGGTTGATACCCCACAGGTTCAGGTGCGATTCAAAGGTGGCCCTAACAAAATGATGACCGCTCGCACCGCATCTGCGGAAGAACGTGCGCGCATGTGGCCAATTGTTGAGAAGCAGTACAAAGGGTATGCGGGCTACCAGCAGCGCACCGACCGCGAAATTCCGCTCGTCATCCTCGACTAAGACCTCGTAATTACCGAGGGGTAGCGTGGGGGTATGCCAGCACCCGGAATGTATTCAGGAATTACCACTGACGATGCGATGAACTTGGCCATGTCGGCCAAAGCAGTTCCGTTGTATAACGCGGTGAAGGAATTTATTGCCAACGAAGTAGAGCCAGTGACGGAGAAGTATTTCGCGCTTGGTGAAGGTCGACCAGATCGCTGGCAATATGGCGAAGGCCAGCTTGAGTTGTTGGATGAATTGAAGCGCAAAGCGCGTGCGAAGGGTTTGTGGAACTTCTTCTTGCCAAACTCTGAAACTGGAGAAGGGCTTTCAAACCTGGACTACGCATATATTGCTGTGGAACTTGGCAAGAACCCAATAGCTTCCGAAGCAATGAACTGCAGTGCACCAGACACGGGCAACATGGAAGTGTTGGAGCGCGTTGGTACTCCAGAACAAAAAGAGAAGTGGTTGAAGCCTCTGCTTGCTGGTGAAATTCGTTCGGCATATGCAATGACCGAACCAGACGTGGCTTCATCGGATGCAAAGAATTTGGAATGTCGCGCAGAACTTGACGGCGACGAGTGGCTCATCAACGGCGAGAAGTACTACATCTCTGGTGCTGGCGACCCGCGTTGCAAGATCATGATTTGTATGTTGCTCACCAGCCCAGATGCGCCGCCGCACAAGCGCCATTCGCAAATTTTGGTACCAATGGATACACCTGGTGTGCAAATACTTGGCCCAATGGAAGTGTTCGGCGAGGACGATGCACCGCATGGTCACATGCACTTGCGTTTCACTGACGTTCGTGTGCCTGCATCAAACATGCTGTTAGGTGAAGGTCGTGGGTTCGAAATTTCACAAGTTCGTTTAGGACCAGGACGTATTCATCACTGCATGCGTTCAATTGGTGCAGGTGAACGAGCACTCGAACTGATGATTCGCCGTGGACTTTCACGCGAAGCGTTTGGCAAGCCAATTGCACGTTTGGGCAAGAACACCGAAACGATTGCCAAAGCCCGTATCGAAATTGAAGCGATGCGCCTCATGGTGCTTCGTGCAGCAAAGGCCATGGACACATTGGGTAACGCAGAAGCCCGTGTGTGGGTGAGTGCCGTAAAGGCAATGGTTCCCGAGCGCGTGTGCAAGATCATTGACGAAGCCATTCAGGTGTTTGGTGCCACGGGTATTTCGCAGTGGACTCCACTTGCCCGTTTGTATGCAGGTCAGCGCACATTGCGTTTGGCCGACGGACCAGACGAAGTGCACTGGCATGTAGTTGGTCGTGCAGAAATCAATCGTTATGAAGACGACAAGTCGCCGGTTACGACATATGAGCGAATGGGTGGGATGTTCTCAGGCCCAGCCTGATTAGGTCACTGCAAGTACAGGCTTACGCAGCCATTTCTTGCCAACCAGGAAGCAACCAAGCGAAACGAGTATTGCCATGGCCACGCCAGTTGCCGTGAACGCAAACTTTTGACCAAAGTGTTCGTACATGGTGCCTGCAGACATTGCTGCAACTCCACCCATCAGCGTTTGTAGCCCACCAAGGAGTCCAGACGCACCTGCTTGTCGTTCAGGTGGCGTTGCTTGTGCAACGGCCACACCAATGCCAGTAACAGTGAGCGAGTCGAGCATGGACTGGGTGAGTCCAACACCGAGCATGAGATACGGCATGGTCATAAACCCATACGAGGTCATGTACAAAGATCCAAGCGCTAGGCCGAATGCACTCACGCGAAGTGGGCCATGCTTTTGTGCGATCCTTCCGCCGAGTGCGCCGAAGAAAATCCACGGCAAACCAAACAAGGCAACACCAGCGTTGCCAACCCAATGCGGAGCTTTTAAGTCATCCATAATGATGACCCACAACGAGTCATACACACCGATCATCACGTACAACGCGACGCCAACAAGAATGGACCCGAGTACCGCACGATTCTTTAATAAGTCGATTGCAAATCGTTCTTCGGTGCGATCTTCGATTGCGGTTTCGGTGATATTCAGACGAGAGATGATGACACCAGCGATGGTAATGAGCACTGCAATGAGAATGAATGGTGCCGCAAGGTTGATGGAGTCAACGGTGAGTGCAGCGATGACAGGACCAATTGCAAAACCACCAACTTCAATGGAAACACCTCGCCCCAAGTTGCCACCCATGTTTTCTGGGTCGCTCACAATGACGATTCGCTTAATTGCAGGAATGGCGATTCCAGCGCCAACACCCATGACGAAGCGTCCAAGTAAAAACATCGGAAGCGAAGACCCAAAGGCCATGATCAATGCGCCAGCGGCATTGGCTGCCATACCGACTGTCATGAGCTTGCGGGCATGACCCCTGTCGGCATACGGGGCGATGGTGAGTTGAGCAATAAATGAAGTGAAAAAGCCAACTGCAATAATCATGCTGAGGCCGGTTTCTTGGATGCCGTATTCAGCACGCCAATCATCGAGCATGGTGAACATGACGCCGTACCCCGAGGCCAACACACCCATCGCAATTTGAAGCGTGAGGATAAGACGCTTCGTATGCACCGTGCCACATTACTGAATAGAGACACAGCATGAGTGGCGACTGGATCTGAACAGCCGTAGTGTGGAAGGCATGGACGTCGCAGTAGTCGACTACACATCGCCAGATGCTCCGAAGCAATTCACGAAATCGCTTCGTGAAACAGGCTTTGCTGTACTGATTAATCACCCCATTCCGTATGACATTGTTTTGCGTCTACAGAGTGAATGGCACGACTTTTTCCGTTCAGAGCGTAAATGGAATTTTTTGCCGAGTGAAACAGAACAAGATGGTTATCGACCGCTTGAAGAAGCAGAAACCGCTGTTGGCGCAGAGGTGAAAGATATTAAGGAGTATTACCACTGGTATCCGTGGGGTCGTCAACCAGAACACGAGTCGGCGAGTGCGGCAGCGGTGTACCAAGCAGGTTGGTCGCTTGCAGCAGAACTACTCACGTGGGTTGAGGCGAACACGCCAGAGGAAATCTCGAAGAACTTTTCCATGCCGCTTTCTCAAATGATTGAGGGCACACGTCGTACGTTGCTGCGAATTTTGCATTACCCACCACTACGCGGTGACGAGCCGGCAGATGCGGTGCGTGCTGCTGCTCACGAAGACATCAACATGATCACGGTGCTGCCGGCATCGAACGAACCGGGATTGCAAGTACGTGACTTACATGGGAAGTGGCACGACGTTCCATGTGACCCTGGCAGCGTGGCTATCAATGCTGGCGACATGTTGGACTATGTAACGAATGGCTATTACCCAAGCACAACCCACCGAGTAAATAACCCGGTTGGCGAAGCGGCCAAGCGTGCGCGAATTTCGACTCCGCTGTTTTTACACCCAGCCGATGACGTGCTGATTGCCGAAAACAAAACGGCGTTCGAGTTTTTACGTGACCGAATTAAGCAGATTTCGGGTGTTGAGTTAACGAAGTAACTGCACCAGCTTTTGCCACCTGCATGGCTACCCAAAGAAAGAGAAATTGGAACGGGAGTCGCACCCACGACACCACTTGTTCGGCAGCAGTGCGGTCGCGCCAGTCCCACACCATGTAGAGGTTTGCTGGGTATACGGCGACAAACAGAACAAACGCAGCCCACCCGCCGATGCGGCGATACTTCGGCATTAATACAGCAATACCAACTGCGATTTCGGCAAGTCCACTGATGTATGTCCAGAAGCGCTCGCTTGGTGGCAACCATGGTGGAACGATGTCGTCGAAGAAGACCGGGTTCGCAAAATGGGTGATTCCAGCCAGCAACATAAATACGCCGAGTGGAATCCAGAGCTTGCTTTGCAGTGCTGCACGTTTCATGGAGATACCTTCGCACATGAATTCACTGTGCGTGAGGTATTCCACGCTTATGCAGAAGTTTCTGTGACAATGGGTGAACGCATTGAGGAGGCGCTGTGACCGACAGTATTGATGTCAAAACCAATTGGCTTGACCCGCAAACTCTGAACGATGTACGTGGCCAAGTGCCCCTTGTGTACGTCGATGCCGTGCCTGTGCGGGTCAATGACATGGGTGAGGTCACCCATGTGGGCATGTTGTTGCGTCAAGCGCCAGACGGGTCAATCAGCCGCACCGTGGTTTCTGGGCGAGTGTTGTTGGGAGAGCGCATTCGCGAAGCGATTCTGCGTCACTTGGAAAAAGACTTAGGGCCGCTGGCATTGCCGCGAGTGCCGCTCGAGCCAGCGCCGTTCACCGTTGTTGAGTACTTTCCCGACCCAAGCATCAGTGGATTCCATGATCCACGTCATCACGCGGTGAGTTTGGCTTACGTTGTTCCAGTTTCTGGCGACTGTCAACCAACTCAACAAGCTTTAGACCTTGGATGGTTCACACCTACTCAGGCAACTTCAGAACAAATGGTGAAAGAAATGACAAGCGGACACGACCGCCTTGTGCGCTTGGCACTGGCTTCAGTCGGCCAGCTTCCGTAACTGTAAAACCCTTATATTTATTGGGTTTTACGGCGTTTCTTGACCACCCTCGAGCCGCCAATTCGCTTGCTTGGTGCGGGCGAATGCACGGTGATGTGCTCGTCTAATTCAATAGTGATGCCATCGTGATCGATATCAATTGGGTCACTTGATGCTTCAATAACAACCGCGGCCTCTTGCTTCGGTTTGCGTCCAAGTAATTTGTCGAACACCACCATTCCACCTGCCAACATCGCGCCAACAGTTCCATAACGTTGCGCTGCTCGTCGAACGAGTGGGTCTTGAGAGTCGTCTTGCTTGTCGTTCATGGGGTGATCCCTCAAACTACAGGGTGGGGTGAATAATCTTTCCTCATGCTTGAAGTGAACTCGGTTTACCGCACCGCAGTTGCTCTTCGCACCGCTCTCATTGGCAAACAAACATTGGCTTTTGATGCACTTGGTTGCGATGGAATTCGCCCCGTTCTTGGGCACACCATTGAAGAAGTTCGTACGTTTGGCAAGAACATAGAAATTGTGTGGGACGACGGCGTGGTCTTGCATTCAACATTTCGCATTTCGGGTTCTTGGCACTTGTATCGCCGTGGAGAACAGTGGTCGAAGCCACGCGAACGCGCGCAAGTAGTGATCGCAGTTTCGGATTGGATTGCTGTGTGTTTCGGAGCAGTCAGTTTGGAAACATTCCGTGACTTTGATCCGCGTCGACACCCAATTCTTGGCAAGCTTGGCCCCGACTTGTGTCATCACGATGTCGACATTGAAGAGTGCGTTGATCGCATGATGCAGTACGAAGATAAAGATGCAACTGTTTCTGAAGTGTTGCTCGATCAGCGTGTGGTGTCAGGAGTCGGCAACGTGTTTCGCTGCGAAATTATGTGGGCGTGCGAAGTGCACCCATGGGCACGCATTGGCGAAATGAAGCGGGCAGAGTGCCGCGAATTGTTGACACTTGCCCAAGAGTTACTGCTAGCTCACATGCATTACGAGGCAAAAAATGCTGTTTCACCCAATGAAATGGCCGTGTATGGCCGTCAAGGCAAATCGTGCCAGCGATGCAACGACTTCATTCGCGTTGCTCACCACGGTGAAGCCAACCGTGTGTTGTACTGGTGCCCTGGTTGCCAAACTGGTCATCAGCCATTGGTGAGCCCAAACTTCACGCCGCTCTCAATTGATCGCACACCGTCGTTTGGCGATAGCCATCCCGCTTCACAAATCTTGATGAACGAATTCGCCACCATGCGTGGTGACGGACAAGATTCGTTTAACTAACTACTCGTTAGTTGCAGTTACGCGACCCATAATGCGGTCGACTGAAATAATAATTGCCACGCGATTGTCGCGCTCTTTTGGTTGACGATAACGCTGCGCATAACGTGCACACGCTTCGTTTACTTCTGCATTGTCATTGTCACGCGTTGCGAGATACACCGTTCCTTCAAGTGTGAGCCAACGACCACCGTCAACTTGTGACACCACGGCCCGCCCGCCGCGCTCTGCATGTTTTGCTTTTTGTGATGGCGCAAACGTAATTACTCGCACAACGTTTTTTTCTTCGTCATAGGTAAACCCAACAGGCACTACGTGAGGCGAACCATCTGGCCGCAGGGTAGTGAGGGTAGCTAAATGTCGTTCCCGAAGGAACTCCAACATTTCTGGTGTCAGGTCTGCTGGGGTCATTATGCAGTGGTGATTGCCGCAAGCAAGTTCACACGGGTTGCTCGCCAGGCTGGATACACAGCAGCAAGAACGCCAATGACAAAGGCCATGATCAAAATGGACACGGTGGTTCCCACAGGTACGGAAAATGCTGAGAGACCTTGGTCGCGAAGTGCATACACAATGACCCAGCCCAAGCCGACACCCAGCACAATGCCGACCACAGCGCCAAGCAGGGAGGTAATCACGCTTTCCCAACGCACCGTGGTGCGCACCTGGCTCTTGGTCATACCAACAGCCCGCAACAAGCCAATTTCACGCTGACGCTCGAACACCGAGAGCAGCAACGTGATGATGATGCCAACCACCGCAATGATCACCGACAGGAAGAGCAGTCCGTAGATCAGGCCAAGAAGTTGGTTGATCTGGCCCGATTGCGAATCGATGTACTCACGTTTTGAAAGCAACGTACCTTGGCCATATTTGTCAACTGCAGCCTGCAGGGCAGTTCGTGCAGATTCTTGCGAAACACCGTCTTTGATTTTGATGTACACGCCAAGATCGAACGTGATCACGGTGGTGTCTTTAGTGAGATCACGGCTCACCGTGTACTTGCCTGCGAGTTCATCGAACTCATAAATTCCGGCGATAGAGAGTGATTTCACTTGCGCATCGGCAAGAGTGACCGCAATGGTGTCGCCAAGTTTTGCATCGTTGTTCTCTGCGTATTGCTGAGAAACAAAAATGGTTTCAGGAGTGAGATCGGCATACGTTCCTGAAGTAAGTCCAATGTCGAATACACCTTCAACTGTTGCTGGATTAATGGTGGTGAGGTATTGACCTTTGCCGTCAATCTTTACGGTGAGTAAGCCAATTCCTGTTGCGCGTTCAACTTCTGGAAGCGTGTTGATGTCATCGGCAAGCGATGGGCTGAGGCCACCGAAACCACGAGCATTGGTGTTGATCGCGTAGTCACCCTTGAATTGTTGAGTGAATACTCCGTCAATTTGCGAGCTAATGCTTGCAGCTAGGGCTGCAACTGCAGTTACGAGAGCAACTCCAATGAGCACTGGCGAAGCGGTACGTGACGTGCGCTTCGGGTTGCGTGCGCTGTTTTGACGAGCCATGGTTCCGGTTACTCCACGGAATTTTTCTGCCGGCTTGCCCAACAACAATGCAACTGGTCGAGCAATAACTGGTCCAAGTGTGATGGTGCCGGAAAAGACAAACAGAATTCCAAGACCAAGCCATGTGTTGCTTGCTCCATTGGTGACAGCAATGATTGACGCTGCACCTAGTGCGATGAGTGCGAGACCAAAAATCGTGCGACGGCGTGTAAGCGCGACAACTTCAATTGCGGTTTCACGCATTGCTGCCAAAGGCGGGACACGTCCGGCGCGGCGCGCAGGCAACCATGCCGATGCAACCGTGACGATGAGGCCAACAACAATGGTGTTGATAATTGCAGAACTTGGTACAACGAGATCGCCACTCGGTAGGTCGATGCTCGCCGCTTTCAGTAACGCACTCAGGGCCTTAGAAAGGCCAATACCTGCAAACAATCCAATAGTTGAACCAAACAGGCCGACAACGACTGACTCAATCATCAATGCACGTGTCACTTGTTTCTTTGACGCACCGATTGCTCGCAGAAGTGCATTTTCGCGCTGGCGCTGCGCCGCGCTAATGGAGAACACGTTGTAGATAACGAAGCTGCCAACGCCAAGGGCGATGTAGCTAAACGTGGACAGCAAAATGCTAAAGAAACTGAGTGCAGACCCAATTTGGTCTTGAGTTTCTTTCGTGATTTCTGCGCCCGTCAACGTTTCGGTCTTGTAAGAACTTGGGATGACCGCATTAATCGCCTTCGCCAATTCTTCGTCTGAAGCTGAGCCGTCGCCCGAGATCAAAATGGCGTCAACGAAACCAGGCTTGGCGAGAAACTCTTGCGCTGTTGCAAGGTCGAAGAGCGCAAACGTTGCTCCACCTGGTGAGCGCACATCGCCATAACCGGCAATACCAACAAGAGTGAATTCACGACTGCCGGCTTGTGCAACAACTTTAACTGTGTCGCCGACAACGTAATTACCAGCTTTTGCTGAGGCTTCGTCTAGCGCAACTTCAGTGGAATTTGATGGAAA
>Ga0209770_10000578_pt1 | contig 19773 bp, 11 predicted proteins | sample LauGreSu1BDMLBDD_2_FD_187572 | JGI IMG/M metagenome (GOLD analysis project Ga0209770, IMG submission 187572) | Freshwater lake microbial communities from Lake Michigan, USA - Su13.BD.MLB.DD (SPAdes) (version 2) | ecosystem: Environmental > Aquatic > Freshwater > Lake | place: Lake Michigan, USA...
TTAACTTAAACAAGTGAAACATATTTACACCAATGATGATTTTTTCTTTTTCACACTCGTATAACTCAAAATTTTCAGCAGGCAAATGCAAGTGCGCCAACATCGTATGCGACTTGTCCATATTGATGATGCGCATACCATCTTTCTTAAATGAAATATTTGTCTCAAGGAGAATATCCTTTAGTGCAGTCATGAGTGTTCTAAATGGAGCAATCTGCACAGTCTTAATTGTCAATACATTGTCAGGGTGGGTCAATCCTGAAGATGACGAAGATGAAGATGAAGATGAAACACTCATTTGAAATATAGTTGTATACCTTAATTTAACAAAAATCTTTAAATAGTTATGCGTATTAATAAAAATATGTATTCATTTTATATACTTTGTTATATTTTGTTATATATTTGTTATTTATTGAATTTAGCCTAAATATATTTAATATCATTATTATATAATAGTAGTATAGTAACCATATTATGGAAACATCACAAACACAACAACTACCACAAAACCCAACACCAGTCCTACCTAGAGCATATGCACTCTCACAAATACCACCAACTGCAATGCCAGAAAGAAGTAGCTCTGAAGAAGTAGTCAAAGTAGTCAAAGTAGCAAACGGATGGAAAACCGAAAAAGAAGGACTTATATATGTATCTGTAAAAGGAAATGCTACAGAACGAGGCCTCGCACATGGTGAGTTGCTTGCAGATAGAATTATAAAATTTATTCGAACCTATGCTTACTATATTTATGACAGCACGGGATATACTATTCATCTTTTTATTGAAATGATGGCAGATTTATTCATGTCAAAAAGCACACTGGATGATAAATATAAAGAAATAGTTGAAGAATTAAAAGGTATAGCTGCTGGTGTTGTAAAAGCAATTAATGATAAAGGTGATAAAATAACCGAAGATACACGTAAGAGTATTGACTCTTCAACCTCATCTCCACGTATACTATTAACATCTGATTCATTTTATTTTCCTGAAGGTTCAGATTCAACTCCTCCGCTTGATAAATCTTCCGTTGCAATTGATGCAAAAGCTATTTTCCTATTAAACGGAATCTTCTCTCTTTTTTACATTTTCCCACATTTAGAAAAATTATTAAATGAACCCGAGTATAGCGAAATTAAAAAAAAACCTATTTATGCTGAATTTTTATCAGACGCATCTTACAAGTTTGTTGCCGCTGCTGCTTCAAAAGATTCATCAATGCCTACACCTACAATTATATCTACACCACCATCAGCACCTAATTCGGGTCTAATAGCAGGGATTAGTAAATTTTTTGGAAGTGGCAGCGACAAATGTAGCGCATTCATGGCAGTTGGTCCATCCCATACTAAAGATGGTCAAATAGTATGCGCACACATCACTTTCGATGACTTTATATCAGGACAATTTAATAATGTTATTTTAAATTTGCAAACTTCCGACCCCGCCAATCCTTCAACCACATCCGCAGATATGCTTATGCAAACATTCCCTGGTGGTATTTTTAGTGGTCTTGATTTTTTTAATACTTCATTTGGTTTTATTGGAATGGAAACAACTATTGGTGGTTTTGACTCTTTTGAACTGAAAGCGCCAATTTGTTTCCGTGCAAGAAAAGCAATGCAGTACGGAAAAACTCTTGAAGACTATGTTGCCTATTTAAGCGAACATAATTCAGGCGATTATGCATGCACATGGTATATTGGAAAAGTCAAAAAAACAGAATCTGACCCCCTTGATAAAATTATGCGCATCGAATTAGGCAGAAGATTTGTAAATGTTAAGGAAACAGAAGACGGATACTTTATCGGGTTCAATGCAGCTTATGATCCGCGTATTCGAAATATTGAATGTCAGCATGATGGCTTCTACGACTCGCGTAGACACCAAGGTGCGCGACGTATACGTCTTGAAGAAATTATGCAGGAGTGTATAAAACGCGGAATAAAAATCGATGAAGATGTAGCCATAAAAATAATATCCGACCATAAAGATGTTTATTTAGATAAACCCAACAATCCCTGTTCACGCACTATATGCGCGCATTATGACGAAGATAAACGTGAATATATGTCAGACCCATCAAGACCCAAACCAGATCAACCTCGTGGTGCACTTGATGCAAAAGTAGGTTCATCAAAACTTTTTAAAAAAAATCGATTTTTGGCAATATGGGGGAGAGCATGTGGAGCACCCTTTAATGCTAAAGAATTTTGTGAGAAACATATTTTGTGGGCAAATCAGGAAAAATATTTAGAAAATCGACCCACGAGATCATGGGTCAATTGTAGTTGTATTTTGGCTGATAGGGATACTGAGGCAGCCAACGCATTGACAATATATAAGAAATCGGTCCATGAAACAGGAGATAGCGATATTTTTTCTTCAAATAGTGTCGCTGCATCAGCATTGTCGGTTTCTGTCGAATCATCAGTGCCATCATTAGCGCCAGCAGCAGCACTACCTACACCATCGCAACAGCAACAGCAACAGCAACAGCAACAGCAACAGCAACAGCAACAGCAACAGCAACAGCAACAGCAACAGCAACGGACTAACCTAAACCTATCCGATAGTTTTGATGACTTAGATGGCGGAAAATATACCAAAAAGGATATGAAGATCTTTATGAAGATGCTTAAAAGTAAAAACAAAAAAAGCACAAAGCAAGTCACCAAAAATAGAAATACAAAAAAGAATAGTCACTAATCGCACACTATACAAAGTCAATCAATACGTCGTCTGTATTTATAATAAACTGCAATAGTAAGCCTATTTCATCAAATAACATTATATTATTATCATTATATGTTGTTATTGGTTTCAAAATATTATTTCTCTCAAGCCCATTTATATATTTAAATGTTACACGCTCCAATGAGCTATTTTGTATATTGAAAAAATCATTTTCAACTATATATAAATGAAGCGAGTGTGTATTTCCTTGTTTGTTCAATATTTTTTTGAGAAAATTGACAAGCGTATATATGTTTCCGTTATTGCGATATGAAAATGAAAAATTAATTTCACTGAAGTTTTCGCTTTTTCGATTTCCATAAAACATAACTCTTTTTGTATTATTTTCGAATTTTTCAACATAAAAATAACACGTAAAATCGCAATTTATACTTGCGCTCGAATATTCGTGTATTGCAATAATATACCTGCTACTTTTGGTCATAGGTGTTAGCGTGGATGTATATACCGAATTTTCCGACATGGATGTTGTTCTTCACGTAGTGATTTATAAATAACGCAAAATAGTTTTAATAGATTTTTGGTATATATAATAATATAAATGATATAAATATAAAACTATATTATACATAACCACTACATACGCATTTTCATATAATGTCTGCTCCTACTCTTCCTCCACCACCGCCATCAACGCACGACAAATTCAAAGTATCTCCAAAAATTGGACCAAAAAAGGCTCCTACCTCTGCCTCTACCTCTACCACTACACCCTTAACAGAATGTGAATGTGACGAACTTCTCGAGATAATCCGCGGATTATACCAAAAATATGAAGATGACGAGTATCTGAAAACGAAACTGACTACGCATATAAAAACAACACTACCTACTCTATTACAGCAAAAATGCGACGAAAGAAATATGCGCGAAGAACGTCGCAAAACATTAGAAGAAACATCCGATGAATTTATACGAGAATTTATCGATAGTTCTGCGTATTATTATAACCCGAGCATCGACCTCTTTTTTGTTTATCAGCATAACACATACAAAATAATCAACGAGGATGAAATCGAACACGATATAAGAACCACGATTACGGACCAACAAAATTCCGAACTTTCAATTTGGAAATATAAAATTAAAAATAGTATTATCAAGAAAATAAAAGAACGCGACCTTCTTTCGTCTATTCCTGAATCGGAAACTATTCAAAGAGTTTTAAATGCGCTTACGCCGTTTATATTCAAAAACAAGGATAGTGCAAAATATTTTCTGACTATTATTGGCGACATCCTTCTTCGAAAAAATACTAATACCTATTTTATCCCGTCAAAAACGAAACATTTTATTAGCGACCTTAGCGAGGAAAGTTATGCACTTTTTGGAACACCTAATATGATGAATCATATCAAATTCAAATTTTACGAACACACCTATGAAGAGTGTCGTATTATCGACGTGGTTGAAAATATTATTTCGTTTCCTTTTTATACACACAATGAAGGTATTAAAATCGGTCTTTCGCATTCGATGTCGTCATCGTCCTCGCTTTCATCGCTTTCAAACATGGTGTCATCTAGTGGTGTTTCTACACCGAAAAGTCCGTCTACGCACGGGCATGGACACGGCGGCAGTTCAAATATCATCCAAAAACAAAGTATGCTTGACCTTTTTTGTGTTGCCGCACACTATTCGATGCGGTTTAATAGCGCTGATCTCTTTATTGAAAAACATTGCAAAGATCATGCAATTCGTCAACACGCTTTTTATTTGAAAAATATTACCGATGATGAAATAATGACAAAATTTATATCCACGACAATGGAACCATGTCAAAATGCCAGTGCGCGCATTACATGGAAAAATATGCTTTACCTATGGAAACTATTTGTAGAAGAAGAGAAAATACCGAACGTATTTTTTACAAACGTACTGAAGAAACATCTGATGAAACGTTTCGAGTGGATATGCGAACCATTGCAAACAAATGAACAAACGCTTACTGCACCCACCGACTCACAAGATACACAAGAAGTATTTTTAAATGTGACAAGTAAACATTTGCCACTTGTAGGCAAGTTCATGTCCTTCTGGAATGAAAATATTACATGCAATCATAGCGAAATTGAACTTGAGATCGATGAATTGTCGACACTATTTTTAAACTATGGAAATGTATACCACGGAAACCAGAAAAATGTTCAGACAATTACAGACCAAACTATTTTAGGATTTATTCGCCACTTTTTGCCGGATATTTGCATCGAAGAGGACAAATATTTGATGAATATTGGATGCAAACTATGGGACAAAAAACAAGAAATTTTAGCATGTATTGAAGAATTTAAAAAAATGCATATGGGGAACGGGAACGGGAACGGGAACGGGAATGAAAATTCCATCACAACTTTAAAAGGTAAACATAAGAATAAGGATGCATCTTCATCTTCATCCGCACAAACTACAAACACATCCATACCCATAAACACGACGCTACCTATTTCTTTCCCTGTTCATACGATATATGACTTTTATTGCAAATGGGGATATAAATGTAACAAAATGGTCGTAAGCAAACGATATTTTGAGAAATTCTTTATTGATAACTATAATGAATACTTAACAGAAAAAAATGGGACACTATGGTGGAATTATTTGTAGTGAATAGATACTTATAGGTATTTATAATATAATAATAGTATATATATTATTATATTATTGTTCTGTTATTATCATATTATAAATTAATTAAATGAGTCAAGGTAGTGAACCAGGTACACCATTATCACCGGGGGGACTGAGAGCGGCTACTGCTTTATTTTCAATCCAAACAACACCTGGACAATGGCCACAAGAAGTTGTAACAGCTGTAAGCTTACTTGACTTACGTGATATTCGTTCTGATTTACAACAAGATATAGATGATGCTAAGGCTGATGTTGAAACAAATATTGAAGAAAGAGACTTTATGGCATTGCCTCCATTAGGAGATGCAAATGATGATAGTGTGTCTAGTGTTGGTGCGGAATCACAATTTTCAGACTCTACTCCTCGAGCTGCAGGTGGACCTAACTTACGAACACAGCTAACAGAGTTAAGACAATTTATGGATGTTTTAAAAATAAAAATAACTGAGAATAGTGAACAATTTTTTTATGAATTGCAACAATATATGATAACAAAAGTTCCTGGTATACGAGTATATGGGAACCAGTCTATAGTAGCGACGTTGGGACAAAATATGTTAGTTCCAATGCTTTCATTTTATGGAATTGCAACAAAAGATGTAGTAGCACGCGGTATTAAACCTATAATAGATGATATAAAGAGTAAAATACAAGAACTTACTTGTAGTCAATTTACAACTCCGGCAGGATTTCCTGATTCAGAGGTAGACTGCACTATGCCTACTGCTGCAAATATGGTTTGGAATGTAAGGCTTAAATTGAATGGAAATATTTTTACACTTCTTACCTTTCGTATAGTAGCTATGGAACGTTTAGTATTTGAACAACAAATACCAGGAGTGACAAGCGAATGTTTCGAGCACTATTTATTGGATAAGTTCAAGCACGTGGACCCAAATGCAATGACTCGACTCTTACTGGAGCTTGGTGTGTCTGTTGTGTCTCAAGATGGTAGCAATATGCACCACTTTCCCCACAATATCCAGTATCTTGACGATACGCAGCACGGACGCATTCTGGCGCTACTCCAACCCGAGGAGGTGAGGGCGGTGTTCGCTAGCAGATTAAGGATAACACCTCAAAATTATTGTTTACATTTATTATTTGCTCTTTTATCAAAAGCTTGTGCAAAAGATTTTAATTGTTTATGTGCTATGCCGGATATCGATGTTACATTATTTAAAATGATAACAGGCGCTCCACTTAATGCCGGTGCACTTGAAAATTTAATAGTTATTATTAGAAGTTTTTTAGAACTACTTGCTGATCCACAACTTCAATCAAAACGAAGTTATATGATTACCGCTTTACATAATTTAGTAGCAAGTCTTGTTGATACAACACAAACAGGTGAGACATTGGCATATAAAAAACTATTTGATGGTGATGATTCTGGCTCCGGTCTTAATACATTTAATCCTATTATGAGTCAAATTAGTCAAGTTATTCAAATATTGAGGTCATCTGGATTTGGATTAGAACTTCAAGTTTCATTATGCGGTGGTAGAATGATATATAAATTGGGTGATGTTTTAAGAAGTTACATTACTCAACCTGTCGCAAGTAACCCTGCAGTTATTGCTGCTCTTGGTGGTGAAATAACAGCTATACCTTTACTAAATGAAATGGTGAAACTATTAAATTTACCATCCGACTCAGATTATACATTGACTTTTGCGGGATTGAGTCGTTTAGAACTTGAATTTGTTCAAACAATTTTAATGTTTATTACATTGTGTACTCAGCTTGGTATTAAAGGAATAGTTGATAATTTTTGCACGTCTCAGAATCCATATGCAGCATTTTTTTTAAGAGAGCTTGTAGTTATTGGTATGTCACTAGTGGGTGGCGACTTTCAACTTTCTTCCGCAAGAAATTCATGTGATGCATTATCATTTTTAGATGAAATAAATCTTAAACCTGGTGTAGATCCAGTGCTTACTCAGTTTCTCAAACAATTTCCACGCGACCTTAAACGTGTTCCAAAATCATCCCTTGCTCCATGCGACCTCGTTCCTAAAATGCCATCAGGTGACTATATAAAAAAAATAGCCGGTTATGTTTTTGGTAGTGGTTATGTTGATACATCTTTAGGAGGTGTTGTTACGACACAAATAGTCCCAAACAGAGATACAATAGCAGATAGAATAAGTAGATATTCCATGAGCACCGACCAAGGATTCTCTTCACCGATTAAAGTATTATTTGATATTTTATTTACACTATTTAGTATTGAAAATTTTACAAATCGTGCATTTGTTACCCAAAAAATTAATAAAGAATTAAAAAGAATTGCCATATGTGCAAGTATTTTATTTTTTCATTTTAATGAGTTACTTCAAATGCCATATCTAGAAGGGTCACGAGAAAGACAACGTATTAACGAGTTACTTCAAGCGCAGCAGTCATACCAAGAGAAGTCACTAGAAAGACAACAAATTGACAAAGAGTTACTTGAATTTCAACAACAACTTTTATATCCGGAAGGGTCACCACAAAGACGAGAAATAACTACTATGCTTGAAATATTGGGTCGTGTTATAAACTATGGTTATAACTCTGAATTTAAATTATTAAGCCCCGAAATAGATAATATTATGACCGCTTATGCTTCATGTTTTGTTCAGTTGTTACACTTGTATCACCTTGGTGTTGTATTTTATTCACGAGTTCCTGATGCTACATTACCAGCAATTGGTGCTAGAAATGTTTTAACATCATTAGAAGATAAATGTATGGATATGTTAAAGATTCATACTCCTCTTGCTCGGGATCTAGTCCCTAGACAAGCACAAGCTGAGTTTCAAGCTGAAGGACTTCCCCAAGATGTTTTGCAAGGTATTATAATGACTGGAGTCGGATTCTTAAATTCTATTCAAGAACGTGGTATTCTAGCCATGTTCCTTCAACTAAAACAACAAGTTAAGGCTGAAGACTTGGCTTATAAATCACGAGGCGAATTTTTAACATCTGTTCAAGCATGTGAAACGTTTTTAAAAGGATTTGTTCTTATGTTACAACCACCTTCTACTTTACTAACAGATTTACAACCACTCCTTGCAATTTTTTCTAACCCTGCATTTGCAGAAATTATGCATTTTCAACCGGTTGTTGTTATTAAGAGTGAAAATCTTACAGATAGAGCCAAAGCGAATCCAGCTACTGCTGAAGGATTAAAAGTTTCAGCAGAAAGTCAATTTTGTATCTATGCAATATTGTCTATTTTTGGAGTAAAATTTAAATCTGAATGGAGTAAGATTTCTTTATTCACAAGAATATTATTTTATGAGTTACTTTCTATGAATATGCATGCTGAATGTTCTTCTCTTTTAGGTGTTGATTTCACTTTAATAGACCCAGAAAAATTGAGATATTCGTCTCTAAGTTATTTAAAAGACAAAATACTTTATGATAAACTAGTATATTGTGGAATCAATCCCGAAACTTTACCATCACTAGGAACATACTATGGAAATGATAAACTTTATCATGGTATTGATACATATAGAAATAGATTACTTGATACTAGACAAGTAACATATTCTTTCATAAGTCCGTCCGAACGCACCCCTGATGTTGATGTTCTTTCATTTCAATTTCTTAGTTCTCGAAATTTACAACAATTAATGATGTGCCCTGACCCCTCTACAGGAAAATCTGCTTTTTACGATTTACTTCAACAAGATGCATTACAACCAAGAGCATATGAACTTTTACTTAAACGATTAACAGATAAATTTAGTATTTTAACTAAAAAATGTGATGATGATGTAAAAAAAGAATTGTTAGCTCTTGGTCATGGTGGAAGAACTAAAAAAGATTTTAGAATGACATATAAACTTCAACAACTTAATGGGATAGTTACTGAATTTGTTTCACGCATATTACAAGTATCACCAGAACGTGATGGTGAACTTATACACGGATTTATTGCTCAAGATAGTACGTGTTTTGAAGGAGAAAAAGTTGATAGAGATAAATTTGAAGTGTTGTTAGAACAAGATCCTGATCAATGCAAGTATTGGATTTATCATTTATTAGAAATGATTATGTCTTATCATAGTTTAAGTATAGTGCGTGTTGATCTAAGAGATGTATGTGTAGAAAATATTAAGAAATATTCTAAACTATTATTTTTATTAAAACATTATTTACCTATGGTTCCTGATGTAGTTCAAGATGCTATTATTCAAGCTAGGCAACAAGCTGCTGGTATACAAGAAGCTTCACGACAAGCTGCTACCATAGAAGAAGCTTCACGACAAGCTGCTATGCAACAAGCGGCTATGGAAGCTTCACGACAAGCTGCTGCCCCTGCTTTTAGTGCAAAAGGAACAAAAACAGCAAAACAACCAGAATCAACAAAATCAACAAAACCAGGGGCAATAAACAGACCACAAGCTTCTCAAGGAGCTGCTGCTGATGCTGCTGATGCTGCTGCTGCTGCTCTTTCTTCTTTTTCTGGACAACCACAACCAATAAAACCCAAAGGCAAAGGTAAAGGCCCCAAAGGCCCCAAAGACCAAGGCGGTGGTTTACCTAAAGCATCCGTAACAAAACCAAAAACAAAACCAAAACCAAAAACAAGGAATAATAATAGATATTCTAAAAATGCAAGGACACGTAAAAATAAACAAAAACATAAGCGTAAACAACATCCTAATCGCAAGAATAAAAAAACTAAAAATACAAAATCAAAAAGCAAAAAGAACGTAACATTCAAGCGCAGAAGAAGATGAAGTGAAAGTGAAGTGAAAGTGAAATGTTTTTACTAATGTTTTTATAAATTTGTATAAAAATATTAACTCTATTCGAATATCTATTTATGAATTATAATTACGCATTTCTCTCCTTTCTCTCGTTTCTCTCGTCTTTTCACTTGCGGGACTTACGAGTCTTCTTAGCGGCGCCTATCTTCACCGCACCGAATTTACCCTTCTTTGCAGTGTAACCATGCTTCAACAAACGCTTCTCACGTTTGGCAGTCGTATGCTTCTTTGCAGAAACAACGCGACCATGTTTGTTCATCACCAGTTGAGCGCGAGTCAATCCACCACTTGTTTTATAAGCAGTTTGATGCCACACTTGGGCGCGAGAACCGACAAGTCTTTCATAAACGTGTCCGTGTATCGTATATTTGCCATCAGGGCGTCTCTTATAACTTCCGTGCATCTTATCTTTTTGTTTATAAAAAAGAAGGAGAAAAAAATATTATTTTTTGTATATTCTTATTTGTATATTCTTATTCGTAAAAATATATTTAATAAACATAATATATCGCTAAACATTACAAAAATACTAAAATATATAATAAACTAAACTATGCAACTATATAAATGATGGAATACGTAGTATAACTACTCCATCGCCACCTGATGCTCCATTACGACCACTACCACCACCACCACCTAACCCATTTGTTCCAGGTGTTCCCTGCCCTCCTGGTCCTCCTATACCACCATTTCCGCCACCACCTATACCACCAACTCGTCCAATGGATCCACCTCCTCCAGCATAATAAATACTCTGACCAGTAATAGTGCTTGGTAATCCCACACCTCCATTCAGCGAATTAGTAGCTGGACTTCCTCCTGCTCCTCCACCACTACCACTACTACTACCAATTCCTCCTTCAAATCCTTGTCCCGGTGTTCCATTTCCTCCTGTTCCGAAATTGTTATTATTAAAGTTAAATGCACCACCTCCGCCACTTCCTCCATTTAAACCATTTAAACCTGTACTAAGGTTTGCCCCTCCTCCACCGCCTATAGCATTTAGTGTTCCTGAACTTAATTGTAACAAAGAATTTTCACCGCTTGCTGTATTATTTAATAAAAATCCACCTCTACCTACATAAATCGAATATGGAGTGGCAGTGTTTGTAGTTCCAGAAGATTCTATAAAACCTCCTGCTCCTCCTCCTCCAGGTAAAATTCCTCCTCCTGTGTCAAATGCGGAACCACTGCCACCTCCACCAATAACTAAAAAAGATATCGGGGTTGACGCTGAGTTACTATTTATTAAATAAGTAGCTCCTTGTGATGTAGCTGTAACCCGATAAATAGTAAAGCCATTTGTTAAGGGACTAGTGACAACTTGATTTAAAGAATTAACATAAATAGTTTCAAAACTCCCAACGCCCGAAAATGTAACACTCTGTGGAGGACCAAGAATAGGAGTAATCACATTACTTATTCCAACCCCTGAACCTACATTATTTGTTCCCGTTACACGACATGTAATCGGCTGTCCACCATCTGCTAACACTAATACATACGTGATATTTGTTTGGTTTGGTATCGGCGTATTTCCTCTAAACCATTGATATGTAAATGTGGGCGATGGATTGCCGAACCATGTTCCATTCGTAGTCGTCAATGTAGAACCACGAGTAGTATTACCTGAAATGACGGGTGCTACACTATTTATAGGTGAAAACGTTGGGAATGGAGCTATATCTGCACAATTACAAATGGCTCCCCCAATCTTAGGACCCAAACCAGACGTATCTGTATACGGGACATAATTCATAGTAGAAGACACACCTGGTCCTGAACCACCCGGCGCACCAGCCCATCTTCCATACGCATTTAATGGAACGTTTATTCTTGTATAACACTGATTTGCAGTTCCCACCGATGTAACAATTTGGTGTGCAATTCGAATATTCAATGGAAGCCTAGAAAAAACATCCGGGTTATAAACATTCTTCTTTAATGGTTTTGGTAGACAACATTTTGGTTTAAAATAAAAATCAACTGGCATATTATTTTATTTTATGGTCGAGTTACTATGAATAAACAATATATAAAATTGATATAAAATAATTAGCGTAATTTATATATATCGCCAAACTACAAATCTACCAATCACTAATCACCAAACTACTAAATTATTCATCCAATTATGGCTACCAAATCTGTCAAAGACTCCAAAGCTCCTAAAAAATTGCTCGAAAAATTGACCAGCATAAATCCGTCTGCAACCCCTGAAGAAATCGAAAATACCATCGTTCAAGAAATGTCTGCAATGTCTATGTCCTCCGCGTCTGGGGGTGCAAGCGATGAACTCGGTAAGTATCAAAAGATGTCAGACAAGGAACATATTCTTAAAAAACCTGACACTTATATCGGCCCTATCAACATGACAGAAACAGAAACGTATGTCTACAGCAAAGAAACGTCTTCCATCGTCCAGCACACAATTTCCTACATCCCAGGTCTCTACAAATTATTCGACGAAGGTGCAGTCAATAGTCGCGACCATTATGTGCGACAAGCACAGGCAGTTGCGGATGGCAAACCCAATGCTTTGCCTGTTACATATATTGATTTTGACATCAGCGAGGACGGCGTCATCTCCATCACGAACAACGGCAACGGCATTGATGTCGCGCAACATCCGGAACACAAGCTATGGATTCCCGAGATGATTTTCGGCCATCTGCGTACATCTACAAACTACGACGAAAACAAGAAAGAGAAAATCGTCGGAGGTAAAAATGGCTTTGGATTCAAGCTCGTTCTTATCTGGTCTACATGGGGACGCATCGAAACGATTGACCATACACGTGGTCTCAAATATATCCAAGAATTCAAGAACAACCTGGAAGAAATCTGTCCGCCAAAAATCACGAAAGCGTCCACCGCGAAACCATATACGAAAGTCTCCTTTCGTCCAGACTATGCGCGTTTCGGTCTAGAAAATTCGAGACTCACACCCGACATGCGTGCGCTTTTTGAGAAACGTATCTATGATATTGCGGCCATCACCGACAAGTCTGTCAAAGTCAGGTATAATGGAAACGAGGTCGCGGTCAAACACTTTCAGCAGTATATCGACCTCTATATTGGTGCAAAGGGTGAGACAAAACGAATCTATGAAAGCCCGGATCCTCGATGGGAATATGTTGTGTCACTTTCATCCAGTGGCGAATTCCAACACGTCTCATTTGTGAACGGGATTTATACACAGAAGGGTGGTAAACATGTTGAGTATATTGTGAATCAAATCGTGCGCAAACTGACGGAGTATATCAAGAACAAGAAGAAAATAGACGTCAAGGCAACAACCATCAAAGAACAACTCGCGCTATTTCTGCGCTGCGATATTGAAAATCCGTCGTTTTCGAGTCAGAGCAAGGATGAACTCGGAACATCTTCTAGTGCATTCGGTTCGACATGCAAAGTGAGTGACGACTTTATTGAGAAACTTGCAAAGATGGGTGTGATGGATGCCGCATGTGAACTGACTGCAGTGAAAGAAAGCAAGGCGGCGAAAAAGACAGACGGCTCAAAGACGCGCACGATTCGCGGAATCCCGAAACTTATCGATGCAAACTTTGCCGGCACAGAGAAATCAGGGGAGTGTACGATTATCTTATGCGAAGGTGATTCAGCAAAGGCAGGAATTGTTTCAGGCCTCAGCCGAGAAGACAGAAATATTATTGGTGTCTATCCGATGAAAGGCAAAATCATGAACACTCGTGGAGAACCGGTCAAGAAAATCTCAGAGAACAACGAAATCAAAGAAATAAAGCAGATTCTTGGTCTTGAAGTTGGGCGCAAATACACCCTCGATGACGTGAAGTATCGTCTTCGATATGGAAAGATAATATTTATGACGGATCAGGATTTGGATGGGTCACATATCAAAGGACTTGGAATCAACCTGTTTCAAAGCGAATGGCCATCTCTTGCTGAGATTCCGGGATTTATTGGGTTTATGAATACGCCGATTTTGAAGGCGAAAAAGGGAACACAAGAGAAGGTATTTTACAATGAAGGCGAGTATCGCGCATGGAAGGAAGGAGACGCAGCAGCAGCCAGCGCTAACACTACCGGATGGAATATCAAATATTACAAAGGTTTAGGAACAAGCACAGGCAAGGAGTTCAAGGAGTATTTTGAACATAAAAAGATCGTCGACTTTGTGCATAGCGGCGATGTATGCAACGACGCGATTGATATGGTCTTCAACAAAAAACGCGCCGATGACCGGAAGACGTGGTTGTCTACCTATTCGCGCGACAGATATTTGGACACATTGCAGCCGAGTGTCACTTACGAGAAATTCATTCATGACGAGATGATACACTTTTCAAAATATGATTGTGATCGCTCTATCCCGAATGGCATGGATGGTTTGAAAATCTCATTGCGTAAGATTCTATTCTCTGCATTCAAGAAGAATCTCAAAACCGAAATCAAAGTTGCGCAATTCAGTGGCTATGTTTCGGAACACTCAGGGTATCATCATGGTGAAGCAAGTTTGAACGCCGCAATCGTCGGAATGGCACAGAACTTCGTGGGTAGTAACAATATCAACTTGTTTGAACCCAATGGTCAGTACGGTAGTAGGCTTCAAGCCGGGAAAGATTCTGCGAGTGAAAGATATATCTTTACGCAACTGAATAGAATAACACGATTCATCTTTCGCGCCGAAGATGATGCGGTGCTTACGTATTTGGACGACGATGGACAAAGCGTTGAGCCGATATTCTATGTGCCGATTATTCCGATGGTTTTGGTCAATGGTGTGAAAGGCATTGGAACCGGATTTAGCACAGACATTATGTGCTATAACCCGCAACAAATCATCGACTATATCAAATACAAACTTTCGCCCACACCTGCACCCATACCAACGATTAACCCGTATTACAAAAACTTCAAGGGAACGATTGAGCGCATAATGGACAGCAGCAGCACCGGTGCCAGCAATGCCGCAAAGTATCTAATCAAAGGTTGTTATACGATTTTGGATGATAAGAAAATTCGGATTACTGAATTGCCGATCGGAACATGGACAGACGACTATAAGAAATTCATTGAACAACTTATTGAACCTCTTGCAAAGAAGAGCGACGCTCCTGGAAGTGCATCCGCTCCCACCATCCAGCTTGTGAAAGATTACAATGATATGAGCACAGATGTGATAGTGGATATTACACTGACGATGATGCCGAATATTATTGCAACATATCGCGACAAAGTTGTAGAACATGGATGCACGATGCTGGAGAAGTGTCTCGGATTATATACGACGCAGTCAACAACAAATATGAATATGTTTGATGCGAATGAGAAACTTAAGAAATACAATACACCCGAAGAAATCGTGGACGACTATTATCCGGTTCGCATTGAGTATTACCAGAAACGAAAAGCGTATCTCGTAGACGCGCTGAGGAAGGAACTACTTGTATTGTCAAATCGTGCAAGATATATTAGCGAAATATTAGACGATACGATCGACTTGCGCAGAAAAACGACTACTATGATGGTGCAGATATTAAAAGACCGCAATTATGATATGCAAAATGCAGATGACAGCAAAGATGGAGACGGAGGTGGAAGCGACTCGTGTTCTACCGGCTACAAGTATTTGCTAAAACTTCCAATGGATAGTGTTTCAGAAGAAAATGTCGAAAAACTGCGCACGGAAAAGGAAAAGAAAGAAAAGGAATTGACACACCTTGAATCCAAAACAACTCAAAATCTGTGGCAAGATGATTTAGTAGAATTAGAAGAAGAATATAAGAAATTTACGGAACGTTCCGGTAGCGAAGAAGGAAACGGAACCAAGACCAAAGCGGAAGGCGGTGTAGCATCAACTAAAAAACCAAAAGCTGTCGTAAAATCAAAAAAATAGTGTAGCCCTGATTGTCGCACAATAAGTAACAACAGGTTAGGTTTCGAATAAATTTTATATTTTTTATGTAAAATATAAAATAAATTAAAATACGTTTCCAATACCCGTCCAATACCCGTCCAATACCCACGCCTAAAACCAAGGATTAAGTTCGAGTGTTTTCCCTTTGACATTGTCATATGTAGGCCATGTCATAATAGTATACATATTACTCGCATCGCGTTTATATTTCAAATATGCCTTGATTTCATTCATTAATTTAGGAACACAATGAGCTACAACAAACTTGTTTAATGCAGCTACTTGTTCTCTTACATTGTTTGGCAAGTTTACTGCGCTTTCAAGATAAAGTGCACGCATAATTATTTTAAGCTGGTCATTGTCTTGTTGTCCGATAGTATACTCACCATTTGACAATTTGTATACGTCTGCACGAAGTGTATTTTGAATGATTTGCATATTTTCTGCACTAAAAAAAGTATTGCTAACATCATTGTCGACCCAATTTCCGGTCATTGCATCGCGGAATGTCGTAACCTGGTTTACGGGAATTTTGTCCCACATTGAGAAACGAATATCGGGAGGAGGTTCAAGAATATCGACACGCCCATTGGATATATTTTTAGTAGATACATTTTGAATACGAGGGTTACCACATAGTCCTATATTTAATAAAGACATTTTTAGAATATTGAATAAAGATACTATTATAATATATTACTATTTTATTTTATTCTTTTTTATTCTTTATTGTTATTCTCAATACTATATTATACTATACTATATTATACTATACTATATTATACTATATTATACTATACTAAATATCATAGACTATTACAGACTATTATAAAAAACACGAAATCGTTAAATAAACAAAACATTTAGATAATTTAATACATTAGTGACCAACCAACTAATTATATAATATATATTTATAGTATATATATTATATACTCTATATAGTTAGTTACCATCCTAATGTCATTTAATAGCATAGTATTGATAGTAGCATCGATAATATTTGTATTATTACTTGGTCTATTTAGTTATTTTATTTATGTTGCACAACGGAAAAAGTATAATATTATCCCTGCATCGTGTCCCGATTATTGGAGTATATCTTCGGTAGTAAATAAAAAGGGTGAAATAACATCATCGTCATGTAATCCACCAGCTGACCAAATAAACTGGGGAAAATGCACAGACAGAAGACCCCCTACTCCTTACAACCAACCATTGAAATTAACAAAACCATGCGATATATTTTTAGATAAGTATGCATGGACAAGAAACCAATGCGGTGGAACTATTCTATGGGATGGTGTAACAAATAATGACGACTATAGAAAATCATGTAAGCCGGCGCCTACATCGTAAGTCCATATGATATGATATGATATGATATGTTACGATACGATTTTATTTACCCCATCATTTATAATATTTTATTATTGAATATTTTAATATCCAATATTAAAATATCCAATATTAAAATATAACATTACAATATATTACTAAATACCAATACTACATGGAATCCACTAATATTAAACTAAATTTTAGAAAGACATTGGTTCTTGTTGCGGTAATTGTTTTTTTATTTTTAATACCTATTACTACTATTCTTATATTGCGCGAAAACAATAAGAAACAAATATGGACACCGATGATAAGTCAGTGTCCAGACTATTGGAAGTTATCTAAAACAAAAGAAGGGTATATTAAATGTTCTCCCAATAAGCAAAAAAGTAATACAGGTGGGAATACTACTCCTTTTTTTACATATCAATTACCTACCAAAAAGAATAAATTCGATTTTGCAATCAAAAATCGAATAATATGGGATGGTATCACAAATAATAGTGAGTTAATAAACAATCAAAGAGCGCCACCTGACAGAAACATTGGAATGTTGCTTGGTAATATGTTTACATTAGAAACGTCTGGATATACGTCAACCACACGACAAACCCAGGACCCGAACTATCTTAGCGGATAGAGAGTAAGAGATGTGAAAAACGAGAGAAAGGAGAGAAAGGAGAGAAAGGAGAGAATAAAATAGAAAACAGAATATACAAAATATAATAATATTACACTTGTAAAATCAACATAGAAACATTTCTTGTAAATTAATAAGTTCTAGTACTATACGTATACTACATATTATACAAATAAGTTACAATAACAAAATAATAATAGTCAATTCATATAATAATAACCACAGCACAACCATACCCATAACCATTCCAGCTATCAGACACATGAATACACTAAAAATAAGTATGAATGAAATTCTTGAAAGACAGCAAATCTACGATAAAATAAAAGTAATATTGAAAGATTTCCAGGAGAATAAAAAAGATATCACACTCAAACGCGGTATTTATATCTATGGAAACCCAGGCACAGGTAAAACTGAATTCATTACAAGTCTTCTGCGCGAACAAAATTACGACATTATTAAATATGATGCAGGTGATATACGAAACAAGTCCATCATTGATACGATTACACGACACAATATGTCCGACAAAAATATCATGTCAATGTTCGATAAAAAAGTGAAAAAGATCGTCATCGTAATGGATGAGATAGACGCAATGAATAATGGCGACAAAAGCGGAATAAACTCGCTTATAAAATTAATCCGACCTAAGAAGACGAAAAAACAAAAAGTAGAAGAGGTTTCATTTAATCCGATTATCTGTATTGGGAATTATCAAATCAATAAAAAAATAAAAGAGTTGATGAAAGTTTGCCATACATTCGAATTGAAGACACCTACAAATGAGCAAATATGCACTATTTTAAAAACGCTTCATTTGAAATTTGACAAAACATTAAATGCAAATATTGTTTCATTTATTCAAGGTGATTTACGCAAGATGGTATCAATATGCGAGATGGCAAGCAAACAAAGTAATATTTTACAGAATGATATTATTCGCACTATTTTTCAGACGAAAAGCTACAACGATGACAGCAAAAAGTTGACACAACATCTTATCAATAATAACTATCCAATAGAACAACATAAAGTGTTGATGAATGAAACCGATAGAACAACGATTGCGCTACTATGGCATGAAAATATAATCGACGTTTTGGGTAAATACCAGAAAGATATTGCGGTGCCATTTTATCAAAAGGTTTTAGATAATATTTGTTTTGCGGACTATATTGATAGAATCACGTTTCAAAATCAGGCATGGCAATTCAATGAAATGAGTTCGCTTATTAAAACGTTTTATAATAATAAGATTTACCATGAGTATCCGGATTTTACCAAAAAAACAAAGTTCAATCCACTTGAAGTGCGTTTCACAAAAGTGTTGACAAAATATAGCACGGAATATAATAATTCACTATTTATTAAAACATTGTGCCAACAACTTTCGATGGACCATAAAGACATGTTTTCTTTTTTTATACATCTTCGTAAGTTATATGGCGAAGAACAAATATATAGCATGCTTGAAAACTATGAAGTTTCCAAGTTAGATATTAATCGAATGTATCGCTATTTAGATAAGTATACGCAAAAAATATTTGAAACACCAAATGATAAGGGAGACGCTGCAAGTGCATATGATAGTGACGATTCTGTCATTTTATAAATTACATTATAATAACTATTCTATTTTTATAGTTATTATATATTATATAATATATATATCGGTATAATGTCATACTATAGTTCATATTCTTCATATTTAAATAC
>Ga0209770_10000580_pt1 | contig 19731 bp, 12 predicted proteins | sample LauGreSu1BDMLBDD_2_FD_187572 | JGI IMG/M metagenome (GOLD analysis project Ga0209770, IMG submission 187572) | Freshwater lake microbial communities from Lake Michigan, USA - Su13.BD.MLB.DD (SPAdes) (version 2) | ecosystem: Environmental > Aquatic > Freshwater > Lake | place: Lake Michigan, USA...
GCACGACCTTTGTCATCGATCCCGCCGGAAAAATCCAAGCCGTGCTGCGGAAGATTGCTCCTTCCGCACACATCGAGGCTCTGCTGAAAAGCCTCTAGTCGGTAAGCAAAATCTCCGCTGCTTGGCTTACATCCTTGTCGCCGCGACCACTGAGGTTCGCGATGAAGATTGAGTCTTTGGACATTGCTGGCGCGGCTTTGATGACATGCGCGATGGCATGGGCCGTCTCGAGAGCGGGAATGATGCCTTCGACTTCGGCCAGCGTGCGAAAGGCAGAGAGGGCTTCGTGGTCGGTGGCGTAGTCGTAATCGATGCGGCCTTGGTCTCGGTAGTAGCTGTGCTCTGGCCCAATGGCGGCGTAATCGAGACCGGCGGACACCGAGTGGGTTAGCTCGATCTGGCCGTCGTCATCCGCGAGCAACCAAGTCTTCGTGCCTTGGAGGATACCGAGCTTTCCGCCTTGGAAGCGCGCGGCGTGGCGTCCACGAACGATGCCGTCGCCCCCAGCTTCGACGCCCGTCATTTTCACGGACTCGTCATTCAGGAAGGGGTAAAAAAAACCAATTGCATTGCTACCCCCGCCGACGCAGGCGACAAGATGATCTGGCAGGCGCTCCTCGTATTGGAGGATTTGGCGGCGGGTTTCGTCGCCGATCACGCGGTGAAAATCACGCACAATCATCGGATACGGGTGCGAGCCGAGCGCGCTGCCGAGGATGTAGTGGGTCGAACGAACATTCGTGACCCAGTCGCGCATTGCCTCATTGATGGCTTCCTTGAGCGTGGCTTGGCCAGCGGTGACGCCGACGACCTTCGCGCCGAGGAATCGCATACGGGCGACATTCAGAGCCTGACGCTCCATGTCCACCGCACCCATGTAAATCGTGCAATCGAAGCCGAAGCGCGCCGCTGCCGTGGCTGTGGCAACCCCATGCTGCCCCGCTCCAGTCTCCGCGATGATGCGGGTTTTTCCCATGCGGCGGGCGAGGAGGATTTGTCCGATGGCGTTGTTGATCTTGTGCGCGCCGGTGTGGAGCAAATCCTCGCGCTTGAGATAAATTTTCGCACCGCCGAGTTTTTGGGTGAGTCGCTCGGCGAAGTAGAGCGGCGTGGGACGGCCGCAAAAATCCCCCAGTAGCCCTGCGAGTTCTTTTCGAAATTCCGGATCCTTGCGAGCGGACTGATATTCACGCTCGAGATCCTGCAATGCAGTCATGAGCGTTTCGGGAACAAACATTCCGCCGTAGGGACCAAAGTGGCCGCTGGCGTCGGGAAGGGCTGTCGTGGCGCTTGTGCTCATCGGCTCAATGTGGCGGGTTTGGGCGGGCAGCGCAATCAGCGAGCTTTTGGGATACGCCCCGTTTCATTCAACGCTAGCGAGCACATCTCAATCTGGTTTTTATAAATTTTATCCCACTCCTTGATCGAGCCATCGATGCGTGTCGTCCAATTCTGATCGCCGATGGCACCGGGAACATTGAAGCGCTCGGCGAGACCGAAAATGTCGGTGATTTGATGGACGGCCAGCCAAGAATTGCAGGCGAAAAGTCCGCGCACGAAAGCCTCGTGGACTTCAGGTGAAAAACCCTGCGGGAGCGTGATGTCGGGGCTAGCGCAAAACTGCATCACCGCTCGCATCTGGCGCCGTCCGTTTTCCGAGGAGTCGGCGTTCCAGCCTTCCCAATACTGACGAATTGTCGGGTGATCGTGCGTGGCGAAGGTGGCGAGACTCAGGCGTTGATAACTCTCGCCAGTCTTCAATGAACCATCGGGCTGCGTCTCCCAAAGCGGTATTTTGAAACCCGGAATCTCCAATTGCTCCAGCGCGGGGCGGACATAGGGCGCGACCTCGCCCAAATCTTCGGCGATGATCCGGTGCGGGCCCGTCTCCTCGAGAAAAACACGGAAGAGCATTTCGCCCTGGCGGCAATTGTAGTCTCGATTTTCCGATGTGCTGTCATCGCGCGGCACAAAGCAGGGAAGAGCCCCGCCCGTGAGTTCCCGCGCCTGATCCTGGTTGAGAAAAGTGAATCGCTCATTCTGCTCGGGCCGCCACGGGAAGCTCCAGATCCGAAAAAAGCCCAGCGCGTGATCGACGCGCAGGAGGTGGAAAACCTCTCGCGAGGCGCGCAGGCGGCGACGCCACCAGGCGAAGTTATCACGCGACATCGCCTGCCAGTTGTAGAGCGGAAATCCCCAGTTCTGTCCCCAATTTTCCGTGAAGGGATCGGATTTGAAAACCTTCTCGGGCGGCGCGCCGCTGGATCGCGACTTGTCAAATATCTGTGGCTCGGCCCAGACATCCGCGCTGTAAATGCTCACGCCGACGGGAATGTCGCCCATGAGCGCCATGCCAAGTTTGTCGAATTCCTCGCGCACGGTTCGCCACTGCGAAATCGCCACCCACTGGATGTAGCTGAAAAAACGAACGAGCCCGTCGAAGCGATAGCGTTTCAACTCATCGAGGGACTCGATCCACTCGCGGGCAGCGCCGGGTGTCTGATGCTCGGTTGGCCAGTTGGTGAAAACCTCGTCATTGTCGTTCCACGCTCCCAGCGCGCGGAAGGTCGCATAGTTTTCGAGCCACTCGCTTTCCTCCTCGCAAAATTTCACAAACGCACGCACGCGCGAGCCTTTGGCTTTTTGAAAATTCCGGAATGCTGCGCCAAGAAGCTCGTTTTTGAGTGCCTTGACCTTTGCGAATTTCACCTTGCCTTCGCGCAGCGAATCAACGCCGTGGGCTTTCGAGATTTTTTTAAAATCCCCTTCTGTCAAATCGGGCAGCCAGCGCGGGTTCACGGCCAGCGTGCAGGGTTCGCAGGCGATCGAACTGATGAGATTGTAGGGGCTGTTGTCATTGCCGGTTTCGTTGACAGGGAGGATTTGGATGAGCCGGAATCCCTTTTTTGAAGCCCATTCGGCGAGCTCGACGAGGGTTTCGGTGTCACCGATCCCGATATCATGTTGACCGCGAATGGCGCTCAATGGTGTTAGAATACCGCCGATTTTTTGGTCCGGCAAAAGGAGGTTTTCGTTACTCATGGGAAGGTTAGCTGTTGCGCGCCTCGAGTGACTCGCGGGAGAGAACATGCTTCGCGCCGCAACGCGGGCACTCGACCGTGATCGTAGGATCCCCGCAGAAAAGCTCGTCCGCCTGTCGCTTGAAAACCGGCAACATGAAATCCAGCATACGGTCCTGGTTGCAACCACAGCGGAACGAGTATTGGCGCTTTTCGAGCAGCGAAAGCTCCACATCGCGATCCAGGGAGCGGATGGATTTTTCGTCCAAACTCGCCAACCACTCCTCGTCGCAATCGGGCTGCGCGGCGACCATCACGAGGTCTTCCTCTGCGCGCCAAAAAAAGCGCACCGCTCGCTGCTCGCTTTGGGAGTAGAAAACCTCCACCGCCCGCAGGAAGGATGTCTCGCGAAAATCAACCACACTCCGGCGGAGCGGTTTCGTACCCTCGACGACATCGGCATAAAACATCCCCTTCTCGACGGGTTGGAGCCTGTCGGTTTGGAGATTCGCCAAGACTGTGCCGGAGTTGTTGTCACCGGAGGCGAAGATATTCCCGCGAGGATTTGGAAATTTTACCGTCCAAGCACAGACCTCTTTCCAAGGCCGACTCGCGCAATGCAGCGTCAGCGCGGCGAGAGCCTCGCGACCGGCGTCCTCCATCGAGGCGGGAATCACAATCCCATAGTCCATGCGGTGGAGATACCAAGCGGCGAAAAGCTCGGAAAAATCCCCGCGGGCCACGAGGGCATTGCGTCCCCGGGCAAAATAGGTCCGCACCTCGATGTCGGGATCGTTGGTTGGTTCGGACACGCGTTCAGCCGGGCGCGGCGAGCTATTGGTCGAGCGCCTTGAGGAGGAGCGTGGCGTTGTGCCCGCCAAATCCAAAGGAGTTGCTCAGCACATTGCACACCTTGGCCTCGCGCGCTTTGTTCGGCACGCAATCAAGGTCACACTCGGGATCGGGATTTTCAAGATTGATGGTGGGCGGGATGATGCCGTGCTTGATTGCCATGGCGCTTGCGGCGAGTTCCACGCCGCCTGCGGCACCGAGCAAGTGGCCGGTGACTGATTTCGTGGCGCTGACGGCGATTTTTTTCGAGGACTCGCCAAGGGCGAGCTTGATGGCCTTCGTTTCGCAAATGTCACCGAGGCCCGTCGAGGTGGCGTGGGCATTGATGTAATCGATGTCGGCAGGAGTCACCTTGCCGTGGCGCATGGCTATGGTCATGGCGCGGCCAGCCCCCTCGCCTTCCGGCATCGGGGCGGTCATGTGGTAAGCGTCGGCCGTGCAACCGTAGCCGCCGAGCTCGCAATAAATCGTTGCTCCGCGTTTTTTCGCGTGCTCGAATTCCTCGAGCACCACGATGCCAGCGCCCTCGCTCATGACAAAACCGTCGCGGTCTTTGTCAAAAGGACGGCAGGCTTTTTCAGGATCATCGTTGCGGCAGCTCAACGCCTTCATCGAGGCGAAGCCTGCGATGCCGAGCGGGGTGATTGTGGCCTCGGCCCCACCAGCGATGAACGCATCGGCATCGCCGAATTTGATGATGCGCCAAGCCTCGCCGATCGAGTTGTTGGCGGTGGCACAAGCTGTGACGATGCACATGTTCGGGCCACGCAGATCGTATTCCATCGAGACCATGCCGCTGGCCATATTCGAAATCATCATCGCAATCGTGAAGGGCGACACGCGCGAAGGTCCTCGGTCGGCGAGGCGGTGCGCCTCCTCTTCCATGCTGTAAAGACCACCAATGCCACTGCCAATCATCACGCCAAAGCGCGTGCGGTCTATTTTTTCTAGGTCGATGCCGGAATCCTCCAGCGCCATCTTCGTCCCGGCCATGGCGAACTGTGTGAAGCGGTCTGTGCGTTTGGCGGTCTTTGGGTTTTTAAAATGCTTCGCGGGTTCGAAATTTCGGACCTCACCAGCGATCTTGCAGTCGAAATTTGTGGAGTCGAACGCCTCGAACAGCCGAATGCCGCTCCGGCCCTCGATCAGGGATTTCCAAAATGTTTGCAGATCGTTTCCAACCGGACTGATGACTCCGATTCCTGTGACGACGACTCTTCGTTCGCTCATGTGAAAAAAATTGTAGCTGTCAGCACCGTGCCGACGAGCACGCCCTTTGTGCGGGGCTTGGCTTGTCTTGGCAATGATATTTTTCCCGCAAGCCCCTCGGTGATTGTCCCCATCAAAATTTCCCGGCACGCGAAGTGTTCCCCGGCAAAAAAAAATTGACCTCACAAGATGTAGTGTCGATTTTTCCGCCCAACCGGAATTCGATACAACATATATGCGCTGCCCCAAGTGTGGAACAATTAACGACAAGGTGATCGACTCCCGGCTCTCGAAAGACGGGGTGAGCATCCGCCGCCGGCGCGAATGCCTAGGGTGCGTGTCTCGCTTTACCACTTACGAGGTGCTCGAGCATAACGAAATGCGGGTCGTGAAACGCGACAGCCGCCGCGAACCTCTTGATCGCCAAAAGCTCCTCGCGAGTATGGCCAAAGCTTGCGAGAAACGCCCGATCAGCCTCGAGCAAATGGACCGCGCCGTGGAAGATATTCTCCAGGAACTCGAAACCCAGCAAGATCGCGAGATCAGCTCGAAAAAACTCGGCGCCCATGTGATGAGCCGCCTGCATGCCCTCGATCCCGTGGCTTATGTCCGCTACGCCTCGGTTTACCGCGAGTTTCAGGAAGTCGGGGACTTCATCGATGAGATCGAATCGCTCGAAAAACGCGTCGCGCGCACGCCGGATCAGCGGGAGCTTTTCAAGGCGTGATCGCACTCCGCGACAATTTTCCGCTTGTGCGTTTCCACGATGGGAGCGTGATGAACTACGACCGCGTCTGGCTTTCCTCAGCAGTTGTCCGCGCCGCTGAAACCGCAGGCTATAAAAAATGGTGGCTCACCAACCATGTCACCGAAAGCATCTCGAGCTTCCTGCAACAGGATTTCGACGAGAACATCGTTACCATTCCTCGGCTTGAAAAGGCCGTCCAATCCGTGCTGCAGGTCATCGGTTACTCGGATGTCGCGCGCTGTTTTCAAACCCTCCCACCGCCCGTCAGAATCTCGCTCTCCGACCTCGCGCGCCTCGCCGGTAATGGATTCGAGTTGGCATTTTTCGGATTGCTCCGTGCCCGCTTGAGTCACATCCCCGACTCCGCCGCACAACAAGTCGAACTCTGCGATCTCCATGCCTGCGTGAAGCTCCTGCGCGGCGCAAAAATCTGGCGCCCGGATTGCTCCGAACTCACTGTCGAGATTGTGCAGTTTGTCCGCTCCGAGCTGGATCAATCCAAACGCCACGAGGAACTCAACCTTCGCCTCTCATGACCCTTTTCGAAAAAATCATCGCCCGGCAAATTCCCGCCGACATTGTCTTTGAGGACGACCTCTGCCTGGCCTTCCGCGACATCTCGCCGCAGGCCCCAACACATATTTTGCTGGTCCCGAAAAAACCAATCCCCCGGATCGGAGCCTCCTCGCCCGAGGATCAGGCGTTGCTGGGACACCTTTTTCTTACCGCTGCCGCGATCGCCCGATCCGAACAACTTGCCGAAGGCTTTAGGATCGTCGTAAACAACGGATCACATGGCGGTGAAACCGTTCCTCATTTGCACATTCATCTGCTTGGCGGCCGTCATCTGGCTTGGCCTCCGGGATAATTTGCATTGACGCGTTTTTCAGTCGCAGAGCCTGAACTTTTAAATTTTCGACCACAAAACGACCACTCCAAGCAATCCCGGCGCAAAACTGCCCAAGACCTCGAAAGAGATCATGGTCCGGGATGAAGTTTTTCTATTGATTAAGGGACACCCGTTCCTCCTCTGCCCAAAATCGACACGGTTGGCAATCTGCGTCTGGTTTTTTGGGATTACACCGAGCGACTGGCATTGCTGAATTCCTCCGAGATCATGCCCCGGATCCAAGCGGCCGCTGTATTTGATCATTATCTGGAGACGGAGAATGAGGGCGAAGATGTCTCCTTGATGACTCAAAAAACATCATCCAACCGCCCAAGGCAATTCCGTCTAGACGCTGATCATCGGCACTGACGAAAGCGATGGCCGTGACACGAGCCGCACATCGTCACTCAACCGCAAAGCCGCCTCCCGAGCCGCTTTCGAGAGGGATTGATCAAATGAAAACGCCTGACATGGTTTGCCATCGCGGTGGCGGAGTTCCAGGCGGCCAGACAAAAAACCATCACGAAAATCCACCGCCGCCCCCCGGATGTCGAATGCCGCCAGAACCCCTCCCCGCCAAGTACGGCCGATGAAGTAAATCTCCGTCGGCTGCTCGCCCAAACTCACCAGCCAGCCGAAAATATTCGCGGAAAGCTTGTCGCCCTTGCGGGTCACACAAGGTAGCGTCCACTCCACTGGAGATTTGCCGGAGTGCATTCGTCGCAATAGCGCATCCCACCTCTCGGGCAATCTGGCATGAGGCTCGGCGGGCTTTTCGGAATCCGGCGGCGACTTGAGTTTTTTCCATGCGAACCAAAGACTCGATCGCATGCCACGCAGAATGCGCGGCAGAAACCAAAGCGCGAAGCCGACCGCGAGAACCGCGCAAATCAAGGCTGCAAGCGGGCTCCAGACCAGCAACCCAAGCCCTCCCAGCACCAGCCCGTCCTCCGCCAGACTCAATCCGATATTCGAAAACGGCTCGGGCGATGCATTCGCCATCACGCGCGTACCGGCTTTCGTGGCATGGGCGGACAAGGCCATCCCGCCGGCGAGAAGCCCCGCCACGATTTCAAAAACTGGATGCGCCTCACCCATCGCCGCCACTGCCAACGCAGCCGCTCCCACAGGCCGGATCACGGTATGAACTGCATCCCACGCCGTGTCGATCCACGGAATTTTGTCCGCGAAAAACTCGATGAAATACATGACTCCAGCAACAGCGAACACCAGCGGATGCCCGAGCACCTCGATCCCTTGCAATCGCACTGGCAGCGCAACCCAATCGAGCCTCAGTGCTAACCCGGTTACAAAAACCGTGAGGTAGAGATTCAAGCCTGCGAGAGTTCCAAGACTCAGCGCGACGGCGAGGATATTCAGGATTTCCATGGCCCGAATATCCCTCCGGCGGGCGATTTGTCACGCGCACTTTGAGGCGCTTATTCGCCCAACTCACAGAGCTGGAACGAGGTAAATATTGGCCCGGTTTTTGCTTTGGTCTTATTTTTGGAAAACCACAATATATGGTGGTTGTATTTTATTTTATGCCAAGCGGTGGTATTTTTTTTGACTGCGACTGTTGGAGTGTTAGACAACAACCCCGCTTGCGCCGCCCGATGTCTTCAACGAGGTATTTAGGGAGGGAGGCGCACCAAAAAAACAAAACAAACACCACTCAACATGGCCACCACAACAATCACTCTTGGAGACCGCAATTTCGTTCTCGACCGCGACAAGGCCGAAGCCGCCTATGCCGCCAAGCGCATCATCAACGGACGCCAGACCATGTTTTTCAACATTCTCCCGTTGAAATACACTTGGGCTTACGACCTCTACAAAAAAATGAAAGCCAACCACTGGGAGCCCGAGGACATCCAGATGCAAAAGGACTGCGAGCACTGGCGTGATACCACGGGCTTCATTTCCGATGTGGACCGCTGGATTATTAAAATGGCCATCGGGTATTTTTCCGCCGCCGAGGGAATCGTGGGCGACAACATCCTCCATGTGATTCGCGAGGCCGTCACCGCGCCGGAGCTCAAGCTCGCGCTAGGCCGCCATGCGCAGGAGGAAAACATCCACGCTGACTCGCTCGTTTACATGATCAGCTCGCTCGGCATCAATCCACACGAGTGCGAGGCGATGTTCGAGGATATCCCCACGATCAAAAATAAAACCGATTTCGTGGTGAGCAACAGCCGCGCGCTCCGTGGCGACATGGATTTCAACGACCCCGAAACCAAATCCGCGCTCGCAAAAAACATGTTCCTCTTTGGCCAATGCATGGAGGGAACCCAGTTCTACGGCCTATTCGGCATGATCCTCGCCCTTTACCGCCAGAACAAATTCCCCGGCGTCGGCCAGATGATCAGCTATACGCTGCGCGATGAGTCGAACCACATCGAACTCCTTCGCCAGCTTTTCCAGGACCTCGTGGACGAAAATCCCGAGATCTGGACCGAGCATTTCCGCGAGGATTTGCGCGGCACTATGCGCGAGGCGATCGAACTCGAGAAAAAATTCATACGCGATTGCCTGCCCGTCGCCGCCGTGGGCCTCACCGCTGGTGAATTTTGCCAATACATTGAATACATCGGCGACCGCCGTCTCATTGGCGTGGGCCTCGAACCTCTCCACAAAAACCTCGCGAACCCGCTCCCCTGGCTGTCCGAGATGATGGAGATCAAAAAAGAAACCAACTTCTTCGAAGGCCGCGTCACCGAATACCGCCGCGGCGTTGACCTTGCCGGAGTCTCCGACGACGAGCTTTGAAATCATTTCGCCTTTCGCATCCACCCATTTTGAATTGACCTAAAAATGCCCCGACTGCTCTCACTCGATGAAGACCTGGCCCTCAAGCGCCTCGTCACGATGCCACGCGACCAGAAGCCCGACTTCTCCTGGCGCGAAGCCGTGGCCGCGCCAGCGCACCCGCTACAGGGAATCATTGTCACCCGCCATGACGGCGAGGAACAATCCTTCAATCTCTCCGATGTCGCCGACCAGATCGGAGAAGCGCTCACCGACCTCCTTCTCTCGCGCGAAGAGAAAAATATTTTCAACGAGCAAAACCGTGGCTTCGTCGCGAATGTCGCACACTCGGTCGTGCTGAGCCTCGCCGAGGAAGCCGAAAAAGCCGGATCGCTCCGCCTTTCCGAAAACGACCTCTCGCTCCTCATCGAAAAAGCACTTATTGAAAACGACGCCCACGATGTCGCGAAGAGCCTTGTTTTTAAACGCTCCTTCCGCTCTGGCAACCACGCCGAGGATTTGCTGGAAGCTGTCCCAATGACCGCCCGCCTCATCCGTCGCAACGGCTCTGTAGTTCCTTGGATGGAATCCAAAATCGAGCACGCCTGCCGCCGTGCGTTTCTCGACATGAAGGAAAATCCAGCAGCAGCAGCAGCGATTGCGCGTGGCGTCACCGAGCGTGTACGCGCCCGCGATTCGGCATTCGTTCACATCGAGGATGTGCAGGATTTGGTTCAAGAGGAACTCATGAGACAGGGGTATTACAAGGTTGCCGAAAGCTACATTCTTTACCGCGCCCAGCGCGCCAGCCACCGCGCCGAAAACGCAAAAACCGAGTCCGAAGCGGCCTCCAGCGATTTGCAGGACGCCCTCATCATGGTCACGCAGCGCGATGGCCAGAACATCCTCTGGGACGGCTCGGAGCTGAAAAAACGGATCCAGTTCGCCATGATCGGCCTCGACCTCAACCTCGACGCCCAGCAAATCGAGCGCGAACTCCGCCGCTCACTGGCCAGCGAAGTCACCGAGGACATCCTGAAAAATACGATCATCCTCAACGCGCGCACGCTCATCGAGCGCGACGCCGATTTCGCCAAGTTCGCCGCTCGCATTCTTCTCTCCTACATCTACGAGGAAGTCCTCGACTGGCGCATCAGCCGCGACGGCATCGAGGGACTCCGCGAAGCCCATCGCAAGGCCTTCAAGAGCTACCTCCGCACTGCTGTTTCCATCGAGCGCCTCACGCCGAAGCTCCTCGGCTACGACCTCGATATCCTGGCCAATGCGATTGATCCGACCGCCGACATGGATTTCGACTATCTCGGCATCCAGACGCTCTACGACCGCTATTTGATCGTCGATAAAACCAAGAAACCCTCGCGCCGCCTCGAGACTCCTCAGTTCTTCTGGATGCGAGTTGCCATGGGGCTCTTCATCGAGGAACCTGCCGCCAAGGAAGATTGGGTCGTTCGCCTCTACAATCTCTATAAATCCCGACGCTTCTGCTCGAGCACGCCGACGCTTTTCAACTCCGGCACGCTCCACAGCCAACTCTCCAGTTGCTACCTCTACAAAGTGGATGACTCCATCGAGTCGATCATGCAGCGCGGCATCGCCGAAAACGCCTACCTCTCGAAATGGGCGGGTGGCCTCGGCGGCTCATGGACAGCCGTTCGCGGCACCGGTAGCTACATCAAGGGCACCAACGGCGAGTCACAGGGCGTGATTCCATTCCTGAAGCTCCACAACGACCAACTCGTAGCCGTGAACCAAGGCGGCAAGCGCCGTGGCTCCGGTTGCGCCTACCTCGAGACCTGGCACAATGACATCGAGGATTTCCTCCAACTCCGCCGCAACACCGGCGACGACCGCCGCCGCACGCACGACCTCAACACTGCGAACTGGGTTCCGGACCTTTTCATGAAGCGCATGGAGGCTCGTGAAAACTGGACGCTCTTTCGCACAAACGAAGTTCCTGATTTGCACGAGGCCTTCGGCCGCAAATTCGAGGAGCGCTACCTCCACTATGAGGAACTCGCCCGCCAAGGCAAAATCACCGGCAAGGAGCTTCCCGCCATCGAAATTTGGAAGCAGATGCTCAAGATGCTTCTCGAGACCGGCCACCCGTGGATCACCTTCAAGGATCCCTGCAACCTCCGCAGCCCGCAGGATCATGCCGGCGTCATCCACTCATCAAACCTCTGCACCGAAATCACGCTGAACACGAGCGAGGACGAAACCGCTGTTTGCAACCTCGGTTCGATCGTCCTCGATTCGCACATGAAAGCCGACGGCTCGCTCGATCAGGAGATGCTCAAAGAGACCATCACCGTCGCCATCCGCGCTCTCGACAATGTCATCGACATCAATTTCTACCCCACCGAAGCCGCCAAACGCTCAAATGTCCGCCACCGGCCGATCGGCCTCGGCGTGATGGGAGTTCAGAACGCCCTCTTCAAACGAGGCCTCGGCTTCGCAACGCAGGAGGCCATCGAATTCAACGACGAGTTCATGGAGTCCATCGCCTACCACGCCTACGGTGCCTCCAGCGACCTCGCTGCCGAGCGCGGCACCTACTCCAGCTATCGTGGTTCGAAGTGGGATCGCGGACTCCTGCCGCAGGACACCATTGACCTCCTCGAACGCGAGCGCGGCATGAAGATCGATGTCCCACGCGGCGGCCGCCTCGACTGGACCCCTGTGCGCGAAAAAATCAAACGCCAAGGTATGCGCAACTCGAATGTCCTCGCCATCGCGCCCACAGCCACGATCTCGAACATCACCGGCACCACTCCCTGCATCGAGCCGAACTACAAAAATCTCTACGCCAAGGAAAATCTCGGCGGAAAATTCACCATCCTCAGCACCGAACTCGTCCGCGACCTAAAGAAGATCGGCAAATGGGACGCCCGGATGCTCGAGCAGCTCAAATACTTCGAGGGCGAACTCGCGAATATCGAGGAAATCCCCGAGTCGATTCGCGAGAAACACCGCACAGTGTTCACGATCGATCATGAATTCGTCATCGACGCTGCCGCGCGCCGTCAGAAGTGGATCGACCAGTCGCAATCCGTGAATCTCTTCGTCGGCGAGCCCGACATGCGCATCGTCAGCAAGATGTATCGCCGAGCCTGGCACACCGGTCTCAAGACGACCTACTACCTCCGCACACTCGGGGCATCGAGTATTGAAGGCCCGACCACAAATGTGAAAAAGGAACTCCGTGGCGTTGTCGCCGGACCGAAGCAGGAATACACCGTTGAGCAAAAAATGGCCTGCTCCATCGAAGCCATGCGCAACGGCGGCGAGTGCGAAGCCTGCCAGTAAAACCATACTGACTCGAAGGGGAGCGTCGATCGCGGCGCTCCCCTTCTTCCGTATCGAACTGAATGTCACACGCCTCGTCGATACCGATCACTTCCAAAAATAAAGAAGCCCTTCAGGTCTTCCTCTTTTCCTCCACCAAAAAAACACAGCAGCGCGGCCAGGCCCTCGCCTCCAAACGCCATGTCCTCTCGATCAAAAGGAATGAAAAAATGCTCGAAGCTGTTGTTTTGGGTTCTGACAAACTGAAATCCTACTCAGTCCACCTCGCCCTCGAGTCCGGGGGCGTCATTGGCGATTGCACCTGTCCCTATGGCAGTCATTGCAAACACGCGGTGGCGGTCGCTAAACTTTTGATCAATGAGGCTCCGATTGTTGAAGTGCCTGAGGAATCCCCATCCACCGAGCCAACCCTTGCCGATCTGGTTTCAAAAAAGGTCAATCTCCCATTGGCCGGACCAGCCGGAGCGTTTTTGAAAGCTGCCGAGCGGTGGCGCCAAACCGGAAATCACACGGTCAACCAGAACACTTTCCTGCAGACCCTTGGAGCCAAGACCAGCTGGAATTTCAACGCGACCTTTGAAATCCACCCGAAGGCCCTTCCACCGCGCGATGCTTGGGACTTCCTCGCCTTTCTCGCCATCCTCGCAAGAGAGAAAAACTGCCCACTTCCTCCGACGGTCGCCTCCGCAATCGATCCGGCCCTCATCGAGGAACTCTCGAAAACAATCTCCAGTCACCGCGAAATCGCCGAATGGGAAAACGAACTGGCACAGTGGCAAATCAACACCGCCACAGCCCGCCCAAAAAGCGTGGAGTTGAAACTCCAGCTTTCCCCCGGCGGCCCCAAAATCCTGGCCCGCAGTGGAAGTGAGACCGAATTCACTCCGGCCAAAATCAAAACCCTTCGCGAATGCGAGTCCGACCTGCGCTACGGAAACTACGATTCCACGCTCCTCGATGCCGGCAGCGTCAGCATTCTTGCCATCCTCCAAAACGCCTATGGATCGATCAACACCCTGAAAATCGCCCCTTTTTCGAAGGAGTTGACGCATTGCCTCGCAAAGCTGTGCCGCACTCCCGAACTTCTCCCGAAATATGTGCTCGGAGAGGATGGCCTGCCCATCGTCGTCGCGAAGTCCCCACTCATCTGGCATCTGAAAAGCCCGGCGGAGGGACATTCCGTCTACAAACTCGACCTCCTCGATGCGGATGGGCGGGGTGTTCCCGCACCGATGGCCATCATCCCCGGCGAATCACTCCATTATGTTTGCGGCTCGGGCATCTACCCGATCGATCGTTGGCCGTTCCACAATCGTTCCAAGCCGATGCCAATCGAAATTCCGGCTGCTGCCCTTGAGTCGAAAACCGGAATCCGCGCGCTAGTTGAAATGGCATTACCCCTGCCGCCGACTCTTCACTCCCGCATTCGCCGCATTACTCTCGCCATCCATGTCCGCCTCAAATACTCGGACCTCGGCACCGCCCACATTCAACTCACCGCCAGGGCAGGGACGGAAAAAAACAAGAAGCACTCGATCTGGAGCGGCTCCGAATGGCTCGATGACGCAGGGGATTCAGACAATGACGATGACGACGAAATGATCACCCTCCCCGATAAATCCGTCCTCGCCCCCGCCGCCTCATGGCTTGAGGCGATCCCCTTCAAGGGAATCGAGCACTACGGCGATCCCGATACGCTGCATTTCCGTTTGACCAAATCTTGGCCTCAGCAATTTCTCGACTGGCTCGCCGGGCGCCCCGATCACATCGAGGTGTCTCTGGACAAGAACCTCGCCGGCCTGCGTGACGGAGCCGTCTCCGGGCGTATTTCGATCGATATCGAGGAATCCTCTGAGATCGACTGGTTCGATCTCTCCGTGGCTCTGAAGGTGGACGACACCACGCTCACGCAGGAGGAAATCGATCTTCTCCTCAAAGCCTGCGGCCAATGGGTCCAACTCGGCAAAAAAGGCTGGCGCAAACTCGACTTTGACATTTCCGAGGAACAGCTCCGCGAACTAGCCGACCTCGGCCTGGCCGCCCACGATTTTTCCACCGATAAACAACGCCTTCATGCCCTCCAACTCGGCTCGCTCGCCAAGAAAAACTCGCCGCTGCTCGATTCGGAACGCTGCAAGCAGGTCCGCCGCCGCATCGAGGATATCCAGACCCGCATCACTCCCCCGGCGCCCTCCGCCATCACCGCCAAACTCCGGCCCTACCAGCTCGAGGGATTCCACTTCCTCGCCTATCTGACGGGGAATCGCTTCGGCGGCGTGCTTGCCGACGACATGGGCCTGGGCAAAACCCTTCAGTCCCTCTGCTGGCTCGAGTGGCTGCGTGAAACCCAAAAACTCGAAGGCCCCGCGCTCGTTGTCTGCCCGAAGTCCGTCCAGGACAACTGGCGTTCGGAGGCAGCCCGCTTCCTGCCCGGCCTCCGCGTCGAGGTCTGGAACCGCGAGAGCGTTGGAAAAACCGGGCTCGACGGTTCGTTCGACCTTCTCGTCATCCACTACGCCCAGCTCCGCTCGCAGGAGGAAAAACTCCGTGCCGTCCGGTGGGGTGCGGTCATCCTTGATGAGGCGCAAAACATCAAAAACCCCACCTCGCAAAACAACCGCGCCGCCTGCGCCTTATCGTCCAGCCACCGTCTCGCGCTCACCGGAACGCCGATCGAGAACCGCCTCCTCGACCTTTGGAGCATCTTCCAATTCGCCATGCCGGGTGTTCTCGGCCATCGCGCCGGGTTTGTAAAAAATTTCGACCGCAAGGACGACATATTCGCCCGCCAACGCCTCGCCGCCCGCACCCGCCCGTTCCTTCTGCGCCGAACAAAATCCGAAGTCGCCTCCGACCTGCCCGAGCGCGTCGAGGAGGACATCATCGTGGAGATGGAAGGCACCCAATCCAAGCTCTACCAAGCCGAGATCAAGCGCGCCCGCGCTCAACTCCTCAAGGCGCAAACCGACAAGCAGCTCGACAAGCTTCGCTTCAATATTCTCACCAGCCTCCTGCGCCTCCGCCAGATTTGCTGCCATCCCCGCCTCCTCGGGCTCGAAGAAAAACCAAAAAAGAAAAAAACCGATCCCGACCCGCCGGAAGAGGACAGCGCCAAACTCTCCGCCCTCCTTGATCTCCTCGAACCGCTCATGGAGGAGGGTCAGAGGGTCGTCGTCTTTTCCCAATTCCTCGCAATGCTGGATCTCGTCGGCGACGCGCTCACCGCGCGCGAGTGGAAAACCTTCCGCCTCGATGGTTCCACCGAAGACCGAGGGCCGCTCGTGCAAGAGTTCCAAACCCACGACGGCCCCGCTGTGTTTCTCATCAGCCTCAAGGCCGGCGGCTCCGGTTTGAATCTGACCTCGGCGGCCTATGTCGTGCTTTTCGATCCGTGGTGGAATCCCGCCGTCGAGGCCCAAGCCATCGACCGCACCCACCGCATCGGCCAAAAGCAAACCGTTTTCGCCTACCGATTGCTTGTTAAAGACAGCATCGAGGAAAAAATCCGTCGCCTTCAAAAACAAAAAGGCGCTTTGGCGAAAGACATCCTCGGCGAGGAAAATTTCGCCCGCGCTCTCACGCTCGAGGATTTCCAATTCCTCCTCGGCGAGGATTGACCGCTTTTTTTGGCTGCTACTCCGGATCGACCAACTCCCTCTTTACTCTCTCCTCTATGGTTAATTCTGCTGGATACGGGTTAATTCATCACCCGATCGCCAAGCGGAGGCTGCCGGCGAGGGCCATGGCGATCAGAAGCCACTCAAAGGCTTGCTGGTTGATTTTTCCGAGCAGATAGCGCCCGGCAAAAACTCCTGCGATCACGGCCGGAGCTAGGGCAGCATTGAAGAGGAGTGTCTGCGGCGTGACCAGGCCCAGCGAGGCGCTGAAGGGAATTTTGAAGACATTGATTGAGAAGAAAAACCACGCTGCCGTACCTACGAATTCATATTTCGGCAGACGGCTGGCAAGAAGGTAGATCGTCATCACCGCACCGGCGGCGTTCGCGATCATTGTGGTAAATCCCGCCATCACCCCGAGCGGCCAGGCGATGGCTGGATGTTCGGCGGCGATCTCCTGCAAGCGCAGCGAGCATTTTTGGAGAATCATCAGGCCGAGCAGGGCGGTGACAATCCAACCGATCACCGGAGCGAATAGGCCTGCCGGAATGAGCGGCATCGCGAGCCAGCCGAGAAGCACACCCACCACAGCGGCAGGCAGGATCCTCCTAAGCACACGCCAAACCGCGTGGTGATGGAACGCCTGTACGGCGAACACATCGGCCAGAATGAGCACCGGTAGAATCACACCGGTGGACTCGCGGGCAGGAATGATTTGCGCCATCAGCAGAATCCCGATCATCGCCATTCCGCCGAAGCCACTTTTGCTCATTCCGAGGCCCACCCCAGCTAGGGCGGCGAGGGTCCACTGGAAGGAGGTGAGATCGGTGAGGTTTGGCAAAGTGATTTAGGAAAAAGCTCAGGCCGGGATCGGCTGTGTTCCGATGGTTCCCCGGAGGCTTTCGGCGAAGCCGGGCAAGCGGGTTTCGCGGAGCTTTGCCATAGCCGCATCGAGTCGGGCATGAAGGCCGAGACGCTGCGAGGTCTCTTCGTTTCCCGGCCGGCGAATGAAGGCTTCGAGGTTTTTCACATGCCGCGACCAGAGTTCCTGATCGCCAGCCGCTGTGCTTTCGAGGCGCGCGCGATACCAATCGCTCGCCAACGCCTTTGCGGGATCAAACAACTCGCGCACGGCGGGATCGTTAAGTCCCCTCCCTTCGAAATGCCCGTCGCGCATGATGTGCAGGAGGGCGTGCAGCGGCGGGCAGGCCCACTCGATTCCGCCATCCGCAAAATACGCTTCGGCGACTGATTTTTGTGTCTGCACGATATTGTCGATTCCATCGGAGAATGCGGCAAGGTCTTGGGTTTCCGGGCGTAGGAGGTCTTCCGTAAAAACGCGGTGCGGGTAGTTGAAAACACGGCCGAGAAACATCCGGACGAAGTTCTCTGTGATGCGCCAGCCAAGACGGCTTGAAGGCAGGACGCGACCCTCGCATTCGATGTCGGGCACACGCTCGAGGCAGCCATGGCCGATGAGAAACTCCGGCAAGCGCTCGGCAGGCAGCATGCGTGACCAGACCTCGGGAACGAGCAGGCTCACATCATGGTCGACCCGCATCTTGGGGCCGACATGGCCGGCGGCCGTGAGATAAACCGGTTGCCTTGTGAGAAGGTGGGCAACGAGTGCGGCGTTGAGATCGTAGATCGGCGGGAGTGCGTTGAAGGGCCCTTTCGTCAATGCGCCCTCACTGCCCGCCCCTGTGGTGGAAGGCGACTTGCCGGTAAGCGAGCAGAAGTATTCGAGGAAAAGCTCGGGCAGCTCGAGGTGGTGGATGGGATTGAATACCGCCAGGGAGCGAATGCCCTTCTCCGCTGGGTTGTTTCGGCGACCGGGCAGGATGGCGTTGATCGGCGTGTAGAGCGGCTCGGTGGCGGGAATGCGTTGAAGGAGTCTCCGGGTCAGCGAGGCCAAATAGGCGTCAATCGGCCGAATGAGATCCTGCCGAGTCTGCAAGTAGCGAGGGTTTTTGGTCGGCTTGCCATCCACGAGGCGCGGCGACGCCGAGCAAACGAAAAAGCGCGGCGGTTCCTCCCCATCGAGGGCAGCGCGGATCGCGTCCTGCATGGGGCGTGTGAATTTCGAAAAATTCACGGCGTCCTCCAAAATCCCGCGAACCTCCGCACGATCGAGCGGTTGGTAGTTGGAGAAGAAATTTCCCGGCTTGGAGAAGTCGCTTTCGGTTTGTTTGTCGTAGCCGGGGTGGATCGCATCGTCGGGGCGCTGGAAGAGACGGAATTCGCAGTTTTCAGCGAACTTCACCGACCCCCCAGGCACCTCCCCCGGCGTATTCGCGAGCGCGGAAAGCGGCACCACGACCGAGGCGGTGATGTCGTCCTCCATTTGGAGTTTTGCGGCGGGAAAAAAATCCTGGCGCAGGCTGAAGACGCGCCAGGAGCCATCAGGCTCGTATCCGATCCGCAGGAAATCCGCGGCGAGGTGTTTGCTTTGAAATTTGAGTTCGTGACCCGGGCGGCTGTTCACGGAATCCACAGAGAAGCGCGAGCGCCAGTCGTTCCCTTGGCCGGAATTGTGAAAACGCTTCACCACGAAAAGAAGCTCCTTCACATGCTGCGGCACGGAGTCGAGCCACGCATTGTATTCGTCGGAGAATTCTGCTGACGAGGGCGTGAAAAGTTTGATGACCGAGCCGAGGGAACGCTCGGCGCTAAGTACCGGGCGGAGATCCTTGCCGTTGCGTGCGGGATCGCGGAAGCGATTCGAGTAGTCGCGGGCGAGGAGTTCACCCACGCGGTCAAAGTCGGCATGAAAATCCGACACATAGACAGGGCCTTGAATGATGGCATCCGCAATCGATTTCGAGATTTCAGATTTTCCGCCGCCTGAGACCGTGCAGGGCTTGTGGCAAAAGACCGCATCGGCGCGCGTGCCGACAAGGCGCCAGCGACTGTCGCCCTCGTTGCGCTGGAGGTGGATTCGATAACCCGAAGGCCGGATGTAAAAACGGCCGGGTAGGAGCTTCAAAGACTGCTCCTTGCCGACCCCATCCGTCCACGAGACGCGCAGGGTTTGCAGGCTCACCTTCGCCTCCGTGGGAATATAGAAAATCTCGGGGTGATTTTTGTCCACCGCATAGCCGCCGGGGCGCAACTCGATCGCGTCTGGCAGTAACCTCACAGCCTCCTCCAGAGTGTGGCCGCGGTGGCGCACATGGAGCGAGCCGTCGAATTCCTCGCCAAGGTCGTAGGAGGCAAAAACCAGCGCGCCTCCCGAGTGTTCCTCCTCGGCCCGGCCGTGCAGGTTCGCTGCAAAACCGATTTGGGTTTTTACCTCTTTTTTGTAGTAGCCGAAATAAT